>Ga0310121_10000635_pt1 | contig 37867 bp, 28 predicted proteins | sample CB27_Tmax_986_MG_FD_203504 | JGI IMG/M metagenome (GOLD analysis project Ga0310121, IMG submission 203504) | Marine microbial communities from Western Arctic Ocean, Canada - CB27_Tmax_986 | ecosystem: Environmental > Aquatic > Marine > Oceanic | place: Canada: Western Arctic Ocean | collected...
TTCAGTTTCCTTCCTGAGCTCCATCCAAGCTACGGGGCTTCTGGCTCTTGCCCCGGTGGGTCTTTCCCCCACTGGATCGTGCTCGCCTTATCTGGTCGTACGACCTGACCCCGAACTTCGAACTCTCGAACTCTCGACTGTAGAATTGGGGCGTGAGCGCCCCCTTTCTCCTGGCGATCGCGGTGCTGTCGCCTCCCCAGGCTTCGGCTCGTGCGGACACGCTCGTGGTGGGCACCCTCACCGAGCCGGTGAGCCTCGAGCCCCACCAGGCCACGGATCTCGTCGGGTCGGAGATCGTCGCCAGCGTGTGCGAGACGCTGGTGCGGATGCGGCCGGGGAACCTGCGACCCGAAGGCGTGCTGGCCACGACCTGGGCCACCCTGGACCAGCGAGCGTGGACGCTCACGCTTCGGGAGGGAGTGCGCTTCCACGACGGGACCCCCTTCGATGCCGACGCGGTCGTGGGCAACGTGGAGCACCTGGTCCGGGAGCGCACCTTCAGCGGCCGGGCGGAGCGCATCGGCCCCTACGTCGTCCAGATCACCCTCGAGCGGCCGAACGCGGCGCTGCTGTCCACGCTCTCGCAGCCGTTCTTCTCGATCCAGAGCCCCCGGCGGCTCGAGGGCCCCGGCAGCGATCTGCCCGTGGGCACCGGGCCGTTCCGCCTCGTGCGAGCCGTTCCGGGGCGGGTCACACTCGAGGCCTTCGAGGACTATTGGGAGGGCCGACCGCGGCTCCATCGGCTGATCTTTCGCCGCTTCCCGAGCGCCGACGCCCTGCTCGAGGCCCTCGTCTCGGGCGAGGCCGACGTCTCCCAGGCCATCGGCCAGGGCCGGGTCGAAGAGCTCAGGACCCGACCGGAGATCACCCTCGATTCGCAGACCGGAATCAACGTCGGCTACCTCGCCCTCAACAACGAGCGGACGCCCTTCGACCACGCCGGCGTGCGCCTCGCCGTGGCCCGGGCTCTGGACCGCCCTCGGATGGTCGCCGCCATTCTCGACGGCCACGGCGAGCCGGCGGATTCACCCCTGCCGCCGGCGCTGGCCGGCCCCGATCTGATCAGCCGCCAGCTCCTGCTCGACCCCGACAGGGCACGGCGACTGCTCGGCCGAGCCGGGCTCCAGGACGGCTTCGCGACGACCCTCCTGGTCTCGAGGGCCCCCCGGGCCTACCTGCCGGAGCCCCTCTCGCTGGCCCGGCTCGTTCGCGACGACCTGGCTGAGATCGGCGTGCGTGTTCGGATCCGTGAGACCGCGACCTGGGCAGAGCAAGTAGGGCTCACAGCGCGGGGCGAGTTCGACATGGCGCTGCTCGGGTGGCAGGCCGACACACTCGACCCAAACGACTTCCTGACCATCCTCCTCGACTCGGGCTCCATCGGCACGACCAACCGGAGCCGGTACCGAAGTCCGGCGATGGACCGTCTCCTCAAGGGAGCCCGCATGGAGAGCGCCCCGCGGACGCGCTTTGCCCTCTACCGACGCGCCCAGTCCCTCTTCGAGGCGGACATGCCCTTCGTGCCGCTCTATCACGCCTCGGTGTTCACCGCGCGCCGCCGGGACGTCGAGGGCCTGCTCATCGGACCCACCGGTCTGCTGCGCTACGACAAGGCCTGGAAAAGACCCTAGACGTTAGACCCTAGACCTCCGTCCTGACCAGATCGTCGAACGTCTCCCGCCTCCGGACGAGCCGCGCCTCTCCGCCTTCGACCAGTACCTCGGCGGCCCGGGGCCGCATGTTGTAGCGCGACGACATCGCAAAGCCGTACGCCCCGGTGTCCCGAACCGCCAACAGGTCACCGGGCTCGGGCAACTCGAGCTCCCGCCCCCGCGCCAGGAAGTCTCCCGATTCGCAGACCGGCCCGACCACGTCCACGGTCGCCACCGGCCCGCCGCGAGGCTCCACGGGCTCCACCCGATGATGGGCCTTGTACAGCGCGGGGCGCAGGAGATCGTTCATGCCCGCGTCCACGATCACGAAGCGCCGCCCCTCGTTTTCCTTCACGTAGAGGACACGCGTCAGAAGCGCGCCGGCGCTGGCCACGAGCGACCGGCCGGGCTCGAGGACCAGCGTGAGCGGGAGGCCGACAATCGCCGGGAGGATCTTCTCGGCCAGGGCCGCCGGCCGGGCGCTCTGCCCGCCCTCGTAGTCCACGCCGAGCCCTCCCCCGAGATCGATGGTCTCGAGGGGCAGGCCCAGGTCGAGCAACTCCCGGCTGAGGGTCGCCAGGTCCCGAGCGGCAGTGGCCAGCGGCTCGAGATCGGTGATCTGCGAGCCCACGTGACACTGCACCCCGACGATCCGAATGCCCTCGAGGGATTGGGAGCGTCGAAGGATCTCGGTGGCCACGCCGATGGGGACCCCGAACTTGGCCTCCCGCAGGCCGGTGGAGATGTAGGGGTGGGTCTGCGGGTCGATGTCGGGGTTCACACGCAGGGAGACCCGGGCGACCTTCCCGCGGGCCCTGGCCATGGCTCCGAGCCGTTGGATCTCGGTTTCGCTCTCGGCATTGAACTCGCCGATGCCCCGCTCGAGACCAAGCTCGAGCTCCTCGTCGGTCTTTCCAACCCCGGCAAAGACGATGTGCTCCGGTGGAAAGCCCGCGCGCAGGGCCGCGAGCATCTCGCCGCCCGAGACGATGTCCGCGCCGGCCCCGAGGCCAGCCAGCAGGCGGAGTATGGCGCCGTTGCCGTTGGCCTTCACCGCGTAGCAGATCCGGTGCGGCACCGACGAGAACGCGTCCTCGTAGGCCGCCCAGGACTCCTCGATCACAGCCCTGCTGTAAACGAACAGCGGTGTCCCAAACCGCTCGGCTGTGTCTTTGAGTGACACTCCGTCACACGCCAGCCGCGGACCCTCGTGCTCGAAGCCGCTCATGAGCTGTTCCCCTCCCCGGATGAATCCCCGGCCTCCTCCCGGCGCAGGAGAGCCGCGACGACGCCCGACAGGCCCAGGAGGCCCACCAGGTTGGGGAGGATCTGAAGGCCGTTCATCAAGTCTCCCCAGGCCCAGACCAGGTCGACGCGACTCGTGGCGCCGACGACGATGAGGCCGCAATAGATCCACCTGAAGGGCACGATGACTCGTGGTCCGAAGGTGTAGGCGAGGAACTGCTCCCCGTAATACCCCCAGCCGATCAGCGTCGTGTACCCGAACAGGAACGCACACCCGGCAACGACCCAGCCGCCCACCCCGGGGACGGCGTGGTTGAAGGCCTCGGCCACCGCAGCAGTGCTGGTGAGCCCGGAACGCCAGACGCCCGTGACGAGGATCGTCAGCGCGCTGATCGACGATGTGACGAACGAGACGACGAAGACCTCCATGACCGCAGCGTATCCCTGTTGCACGGGCCTCCGGCTCCGGGCGGTGGCGTAGGCCACGGCCGCCGTGCCGTAGCCGGCCTCGTTGGCGTAGATGCCCCGGGCCAGTCCGTAGCGCATGGCCATCATGATGCCGATACCGGCGGCGCTTCCCAAACCGGCCCGGAGAGAGAAGGCCTCACGCATCACCAGGGCGAGCACCTCGGGCACCCGGTCCGCGTGCGTGACGATGACCAGCAGGCCCCCAATCAGGTACAGCGCCACCATGGCGGGCGCCAGCTTTCCCGCGACCCGACCGATCGACGAGATCCCGCCGATGATGACGAGCCACGCCAGGACGGCCACTCCGATCCCTGTCACCAGCGTCGGGATGTGGAAGTGGCTCTCGAACACGACGGCGATGGAGTTCGGCTGCGTTATGGGCGTGGTGGTGAGGGCCGCCACGCCGGCAACGAGAGCGTAGACCCAACCCAGCCGCCGCAGGCCGAGGCCGTCTTTCAGGTAGTGCATGGGGCCGGCCGACAGGCGTGCGTCTCCCAGGGACCTGTACTGGACGCCGAGGACGGCCTCGGTGAACTTGATGGCGGTAGCAACGAACCCGTAGCACCAGAGCCAGAAGAGGGCCCCCGGCCCCCCCGAGACGATGGCCGTGGCGACGCCGGCGATGTTGCCCGTCCCAACGGAAGCGGCCAGGGCCGTCATGAAGGCCTGGAACGGGCTCAGGGCCCCTGCTCCGTCGTCCGAGCCGGGCCGCAGCGATCGAAGCGCGTCGCGAAAGTGACGGACCTGTACGAACCGGTAGCGCACGGTCAGGAAGAGCCCGGCCCCGAAGAGCAGGAGAACGGTCCACGGCCCGAAGGCGGCGTCGCTCGCGCGGAAGATGAGCCCGGACGCCACGGCGCCGGCAGCGCTCAGCGCCGAGAGAAGCGACTCGAAAGGGCCCGGGGAGGAGGTCATCGGCTCGTCAGGGAAAGAGCCGCGACATCATAGACCATCGCCTGCCCAGGGGGCATGCGATTCGGACTGGAGGTGGGGGCCCGGAGCGAGCCAGGCTCAGGTGCGGGCGGGGAGCCGGCTCATGTAGGCGTCGGCCACGCCGCGCGGATCGAGGCTCACGATCCGGGCATATTCCTGCAGGAAGCCCCGCAGGTAGACCGGGGCGGGGAGGAACGCGAACCGATCTTCCTCTATGTATTCCAGAAAGCGCGTCCCGATCTTGGTCACATTGGCCATGTGCCGGAGCGTCACCCCACGGGCCTCGCGGATGCGCCGAAGCTCCCTCCCGCTGAGGATCGCGGGGAGCGCTGCGGGCTCGGCCCCGGGCTCGGCCGCCGCCTGGAAAGGCACCGCAGAGGGCTCCGGATGTGCAAAGCCGTGACCGTCGTCGTACGCCGCCCGTCGATCGGAGTCACTCAGCACGTGGTAGGCCTCGCGGATGAGCGACCTCATCCCGTCGAGCTCCGCGGGCTCGAGGAGCGAGTACATGGCCAGCGCATCCTCGGTGTACATCTCCAGGGAGAAGCGGTACGCCCGCTCGATCTGCTCGCGGGAGGCCCCGGGCTGGAGGCCCAGGACGTCGTAGTGGTTCTGGGTATCCATCATCTCAGTAGCCCGAACCCAGGGTCTCGCCCTTGAGCAGCCCCCGGGTCAGACTGCGGATCTCCTCGGCAGCACGGGACGTGGGAGCGTCGGCCATGAAGAGCCGTCGCCGTCGGACGGCTCGCCACACCGCGTCATCGAAGTGCACGTAGCCGGCGTAGCTGGCCCGCAGACCCAGGTGGCGACTGCAGGCAGCGACGAGCTGGTGACCGATGGCCACGTCCCGCTCGTCCCGCACCTCGTTGACGACGAAACGCGGATGAAAAGAGCTCATCTCCCGGCGCATGGCGGCCGCGGCCTCGGCGTCCTGCTGCTCGACCCGGGCCACCAGGTCCACCGGCGTGCGAAGCCCCATCTCGTTCTTTGGGTCGAGGGCGACGTCCACGAGGCGGCGGATGTCCGGGTCCGACGCCACCGCTCGGAGCCTTCGATACAGTGCGCTCTTGATGAACCGGTACCCGTTCTCGATCGAGCTGGGCTCGGGAACCACCGCCAGTACGGCCAGGTCCGAGACCAGGAAGAAGTCGAGGGAGTTGAAGGAGGTGCCCGCGCCGATGTCGATGAGCACGACGTCCACATCGAGACCGCGGATCTTGTTCAGGATCCGGATCTTCTGGGCGTGCCTGATGTTGGCTGCGGTGAGGAGATCGCCTGCTCCGCTGAGGAGCCTGAGCCCCGGCGCGCCGGTCTCGGTGAGGGCTTCCTCGAGGGTGTCGAGGCGCCGCTGGATGAAGTCGGCCAGGGTCCGGGCCGGGATGGGGAGGCCGAGACACGTGTGAAGGTTGGCGCCCCCCAGATCGGCGTCGACCAGGACCACACGCTGGCCCATCCGAGCGAGCTGCCACCCCACGGAGGCCGAGATGAGCGACTTACCGATGCCGCCCTTGCCCCCGCCGACAGACCAGATCTGCCGCCGCTTTGCGGCGCGGCCGACGGACAGCGTCTCGGAAACGGTCAGTGCCATCAGTCCAGCCGGACGCTCGTCATGACGGCCTCGAGGAGCGCCCGGTCTTTTTTCGACTTCTTCCACACGCGACGGGGGGCCATGCCGATCAGGCACAGCGACTCCCCGCTGCCGATCACGGTCACGTTTCGCTGGCGCCAGTCGTGGTGTCCGTCGATTTTCTCGTCGTAGTGAACGACGAAAGCCGATTCCATCGCCTGGCGCTCGCCGATCCACCCCTGACGGAAATCGTACTCATAGTCGACTTGCGGATGTGTCACCATGGGGCCCGCTAAACGTTCAAGCAAGCATTGAACGTGCCAACTGTCGAGGCCCAGCTCCCCCACCCGTCGGACGATCCGAAAGACCAGCCCCCCGCCCCGAGCCTCGGTCACCTCGGGTTGGCCGGCGCGGGACTCCACGACCCAGTCCACGGGAGTCTTCAACGTGAAGGTGCCGGCGGCGTTCCTGTGCTCGGCGACGAGCAGGTCCCGGGCGGGGCTGTCCTCGTCGCTGGCGCCACTCGACCCGGCGACCAGCGTGAGACACGCGAGAGCGACCGTCACGAGGTCCTTCATACAGGTCCTGAGCCGACTAAGGATAGCGACCCTGAGAGCTTACTTCAAGTGTGACGGGTCAAGATGTTGATTTTTCGGGCTCAGACGCCCTGGGAGCTCCATCTTCATCGAGGCACTGGAGGAGGGATCCACCCCCCGACGCACGGCGATCATCTCGGCCAGGATGCTCACGGCGATCTCGTCCGGCGTCTGGGCCCCGATCTCGAGGCCCAGGGGAGCGTGGACCGCCGCCAGGACCTCCCGGGAGACCCCGCGCTCCAGGAGCGCGTTGAAGATGTGGACGACCTTGGGCCGACTGCCGAGCAGCCCCACGAAGCGCAGGTCACGTCCCAGCACGGACTCGAGCGCCTCCCCATCTCCCTTGTGACCGCGGGTGACGACGATGGCATAGGTGTTGTGACCGAGGGTGAGCCTGGGTGCGGCCTCTTCAAAGCTCTCCACGAGGACGAGGTCCGCCTCGGGAAACCGCTTGTCCGAGGCGAACTTGACCCGGTCGTCGACCACCTCCACCCGGAACCCGCAGGCCTTGGCCATGCGGGCCAGGGGCTGAGCCACGTGGCCTGCTCCGAAGAGGCACAGGACCGGCGTGCCTTCCACCGGCTCGATGAGTATCTGCATCCTGCCTCCGCACACGAGCCCGTCCTCCCCGGCCTCCTCGGCGGTGAGGTCATAGCTCGCCAGCTGCACGCGGCCGTTCTGGAGGGCCTGGCGCGCCCGCTGGGTCATCTCGGCCTCCAGACACCCCCCTCCGATGGTCCCCACGAGGCTGCCGTCCGCGTGAACCAGCATCTTGGCCCCGGCCTTTTGCGGCGTGGAGCCTTCCGTCGAGACCACCGTGACCAGCGCCGCCTGCTCTCCGGCTGCTTCGGCTTTGAGCGCCGCCTCCAGAACCTCGCGCATCCCGGATCCTACGAGACCGGTGCGCCCAGCCCACTGAGCGCACTCGCCACCCGCTCGCGGTCGAGAGGCCGTGCCAGGCACGTGCGGAAGAGGCTGGCTCGATCGCCGAGGCCCGCCGCCTCGGCGACCACAACCAGCGGGATGCTCCGGGAGGCCTCCTGGCCACTCAGACGATCGGCGACCTCTTCGGCGCCGAGCCGAGGAAGGATCCGATCGAGGACGACCGCTGCCGGCCGAAGGCGGGTCGCGGCTTCCACGGCCTCGACACCGTCCGAGGCCTCGTGGACCTCGAAGCCCAGGCCCTCCGCCACGTGTCCGATCTCCCGCCTCGTCCCGGAGTCCGCAGCCGCCACGACGACCACCGGAGGCCTGGACTGCGCCGTGGCACCGAACAACGGCAGCGTGAAGGAGAAGACCGACCCCTCCCCCGAAGTGGAGTCGACCTCGAAGGCCCCGCCGTGGGCCCGGGCGATCCGCTCGCAGATCGACAGGCCCAGCCCAAAGCCCTCGATCCCCGTGGCCGCACGGTCGTGGACCCGGGAGAAGGGACGAAAGAGCTTTCCGATGCCGTCCGCATCGATCCCGATGCCCGAGTCGGCGACGCTCACCACCGCGGATTCGCGCTGTCGCCGAACGGCCAGCCGCACCTCTCCGCCGTCCGGGGAGTACTTCACCGCGTTCGAGAGCAGATTCTCGACGACCTCGGCGATCCGATCACCGTCCGCCCAGCAGGGAATCGGCTCGTCCGGCAGGTCGAGGACAATCGGGTGGCTTGGGGACGATGGAAACCGCTCCGCGGTCTCGCGCAGGCAAGCCGCCACGTCGACCAGCCCGAAGTCGAAAGCGAAATGCCCGGTCTCGAGACGGGTCGTCTCGAGCGTTCGGTCCATGAGGCCCGCCATGCGTTGCGCCCCGGCCACGATCGCGCCGGCCCTCTCGCGACGCTCCCCGACGTCGGCGTCCGGCTGGGCCTCGAGCAGCTCGGCCCAGCCGAGGATGGCGGCCAGGGGCGCCCGAAAGTCGTGTGCGACCACGTTCACGAGCTTGCTCTTCGTGCGGTCGAGCTCCACGAGGCGGGCGTTGGTGCTCTCCAGGGCCTCGTAGAGCTCGGCGGTCCGAAGGAGGATGCCCACCCCGTCCGCCAGAGTCTCCAGGGTGATGACCTGGCCACGGTCGAAGGCCCCGGCCCGGTGGCTCTCGACGTACAGCACCGCCGCAACGTCCTCGCCGGACGGGATCGGCACCGCGAGCGCCGTCCGGCTGCCGCTCACGAGAGGCGTGAAGCCAGGACCAGCGCTCTCCGTTGAAATGATGGTCCGGTGCTCGACCAGGGCGAGCTGCGCCGGGCCCTCCGCCGCAACCGTCTCGGGCCAGCCCGCCGGCCGGGTCTCGGCCGAGGCAGCAGCGGCGACACGGAGCAGGCCCGAGTCCACCTCCGGCTCGAGCATGGCGACCAGCGAGTGGAGAAACGCCTCGCGGATGCGCCGCACCGTGAGCTCGAGGATCCGTTCCCGAGACAGCATCCCCGCGCTCTCGCGGAGCACCCCGTTGACCAGCGCGAGCCGCTCGCTGCGCTCGCGCTCCCCGGTGAAGGCCACCGAGTTGGCCACGGCGATGGAGAGCTGCCCGGCGAACCGGGTGAGGTACTCCAGGTCGTCGTTGGAGAAGGGTTCCGAGCCGGGCTTGCGGGTGGCGTTCAGCACGCCATAGAGCACCGAGGTCTTCCGCTCGCGCTCAAAGTGGGTCAGGGGCACGCAGAGGATCCGCGCCACCGGCTTGCCCCGGGCGACGAAATCGGCGTGTCCCCCCGCGTCGTTGACCAGGAGGGGCAACAGGTCGCGGGCGACGCGTCCGGCGATGCCTTCGCCCAGGCGAAAGGACGGCTGCCTGGTGACGTTGCTCGGCTCCCTGGACCAGGCGGTGAAGAACCTGAGGACCTCTTCGCCCTCGTTGAAGCGGAAAACGGACGTGTTGTCCGCCCGGATGAGCCGGCCCGACTCCTCGGTGGCCCGGGTGAAGAGCGCCTTGAGATCCTGAAGGGCGGCGGTCTCGAGGCCCAGGTCGTAGAGAGTCGCCATCTGGCGGGCGATATGCTCGTTCGCGGCCTCGCTGTCGGCTCGGTGCAACGCCAGGGCGAGATGGCCGCCGAGGGTGGCGAGGAGGCTGGTCTCCTCCGCGTCGAAGGGAGCCGAGGAGCCCCGGCTGACGACCAGGACACCCAGGGCGTGCCCCCCGGCCCGGACCGGGACTGCCAGCTCGGAGGCAGCGTCGTCGGGCGACGCCTCGAGAGGAGCCGAGAGGCGCGCAGCCAAGCGGAGAGCCTCGGGCCTGGGCGGCGCTGCGATGGAACCCGCCACGGCCTCCGCGGCCTGGGGGCCCTCCGGACCCTGTGCGTGAAAGGCGACGTAGTCGTACCCGAGGTCCTTCTGAAGCCGGGCCACCGTGAGCTCGAGCAGCCGATCCCGCCCGGAAACGGCGGCCATGTCCCCCACCAGCGCGGCGAGCCGCTCGAAGCGTCCCGCCTGTCGCCGCTGTCGATCGAAGGCCCGCCGGCTCCGAAGGAACGTGGCCACCGGACCGGCAAATGTCGACAGGATCTGGACGTCGGCGTCGGTGAAGCCGCCGGGCTTGTCCGCGGCGCCCAGGAGGCCAATGAGCTCTCCCGCGGTCAGCAGGGGGACGAGGACCACCGACTCCGCCTCGGCGAGAAGCGCGATCTCCTGGGCGAGGCGCGGATCGGAGGACGGCTCGTTGCTCACATACGGGCGACCGCTCCGCGGGTTCCACAGGCTGCGGTATTCGGGGCTTGGCACGTAGCGAAACGCCTGCCCTCTCTCGTCGCTGAGCCCGTGCACGGGCAGCGCCGCTTCCATGGTGCGCGTCGTCTCATCCTGCAGGGCGATGCCCACGATGGGGGCTCCGAGAAGACGCGCGAGACGCTGAGTCAGCATGCGGCCAAACTCCGCTGGCTCGGCGATCAGCGACCAATCGCGTCCAATCTCGTGCAGCTGCGCGAGGTCACGCGCTCGGGCCTGGGCCTCCTCCCGGCTGCCCTCCAGCTCGTCGTGGAGCGACTTGAGCCGGAGGAAGGCCCGCACCTTGAGAATTAGGGCGGGGGTGTCCACGGGCTTGTTGAGAAAATCGTCGGCTCCGGCCTCGTAGCCCCGACAGACCGCAACGGGGTCGCCGAAGCCGGTCATCGTGATCACCGGCAGGGACGGCCCGTGTGCCTTCCGGATTCGCTCGCAGGCCTCGAACCCGTTCATCCCGGGCGGGCGGACGTCCAAGAGGACCAGATCGAATCCTCCTTCGGCCAGCGTCTCGAGCCCCTTCTCGGTCGACTCGACGCGCGTGGCCGGGTGGCCGTGCAGGGCGAGAAGGTCGACCAGGGTCTTGCCGACCATCGGATCGTCTTCGACGACGAGCACCCGGGTCATGGCAGAAGGCAGTGTTGCCCCGCCCGCACCGCCAGTCAAGCCGCCCGCGCTATACTGGCTCTCGCTAGCGGGGCCAGAGACATGCACAATGGATGACTCGGCCGACTCCCGTGAGGCGCTCCCCTTCCTTGGGGAGGTGTACCAACTCCGCAGCACGGGGCTGTTCCTGCTGGGGCCGGAGAGCCCTCCCCTGGGCCTGGTCATCCGCGAGGGTCAAATCGCCGGCTTCTTGCCGCCACCCGGACCCCGGCCCGTCCCGAGGCAGCCGCTCCCGCCCCCGGGGGACTCCGCAAGGCTGAAGCTCGACCAGGTCCTTGCCGAGGTCCCCGCAGACGCCATCCCGGCCACGAGCGCCATCGAGCCGCTGATCCTCGACGCCCTGCGCAGCATCGAGGACAACGAGAGGGTCCGCGGCATGCTGGGCGATCTCGATCAACGGCTGGTGGCCACGGCCGCGCTGGCCAAGCAGAAGAGAACCCTCACGCTGACCGAGGGCTATCTCCTCTCCCGCGTCGATGGAGTCTTGTCGACCCGAGAGATCCTTCAGCTGGTGCCGCTGCAGTCCGACGAGGCGGAGACAACGCTGGCCGCCCTGTTGTTGACCGGCCGCCTGAAGCAGGAGGCGGCCGCCCCCCGCTCGAAACGGAAGGACGAGCTGAGGTCGGTGCCCGCTGAGTCCTCGGGAACAGGAGCGGCCCCGGAGCCCACCGCAGAGCCGGAAGAAGAGGACGCTTCCACCGGGCCAATGAAGGCCATGGATGAGGGCGAGGAGGACGCACGGGCGACCGACGAAGAGGCGGCCTCGCCTGCACCGAGCCCATCGGAGGATGAGGAGGCGGAAGAGGGCGCAGCAATCGAGGCGGAAGATGCAGCGCCCGCCGAGGCGGAGGAGGCTGCGCCGGCTGAGGTCGAAGAGACCGCGCCCGCCGACGCGGAAGAGACGGTGCCCGCCGAGCCGGAAACTCCACAGGAGACCCCAGAGGCTGCGACGAGCAAGCAGGACGACGATGCGCAGTCGGAAGAGGCTCTGCCTCCGGAGCCCGTCCCGGCGACGCCGGAGCAGACCGCAGAGCGCGAGGAGATCCTCGAGGTCTTCCAGTCCCTGCCCCTTCGCAACCACTACGAGATCCTCGGCGTCGAGCGGCGCTGCTCGGAAGCGGACCTCAAGAAGGCCCAGGTGGCCCTGATCAAGCGCTACCACCCCGACATGCGCCGCGAGGCCCACCTCATGGATCTCTACGACGTGCTCGAGGCGATCTTCATCCGAGTCGGTGAAGCCTGGGACGTGCTTGGGAACGCGAAGAGCCGGGCGGCCTACGAGCAGGAGCTGGGGCGAGCCCCGCGTGAAAAGGAACCCGAGGCCTCCGAGAACGAGCAGGCGGCCCAGCCGCGAGGCCCCGATCCAGACGAGAGGCTGCGGCAAGCCCAGCTGCTCCTGGGAACGGGACGCTACTGGGACGCCATCCAGATGCTCGAGACGCTGATCCCCCAGTTCGGCGCCCCGGAACACCAGCACGAGGCCCGCATCCTGCTGGCTCGGGCCTACTCTCAAAACCCCAAGTGAGTCCACCGGGCCGTGGAGACGCTCCAAGAGGTGCTGGCGGAGAACTCCGGGAACGCCAACGCCTACTTCGAGCTGGGGATCGTCTACAAGGCCGGTGGCCTGGCCACGCGAGCGAAGGCGATGTTCCAGAAGGCCCTGGATGCCAACCCTCGGCACAAGCAGGCCCTGGCCGAGCTCGCCACCAAGGGAAAAAGCCGGCCTCCGGGGGCCTTCTGCGCCGGCTATTCGGGAGGAAGGCCTGAGCGCCTGCTTCAGATGAAGAGGTGCTCGTCTTCCTCCCCCGTGCGCCCTTTCGAGGGCGCCGGCGGGGGGCTCTCCCGTCTCTCGAGGTGAAGGAAGACGTCGATCCCCGCCTGCAGGCCCTTCAGGACGGCAACGATGTGGCTCACGGGCCGAAGCGGCCGGATGACCAGCCGCTGCACGATGGCCGCGGTGTCCTCGACCTTGTCGAGGGTGTCGGCGAGGAGCACATCCAGACGCCGGGCTTGACCTGTCGCGAGATCGCTCACGTCGGCAGCGTTGTGACTGATCCGCTCGAGATCCCTGAGCGTCGGCGTGATCTTGTGATCGAGCTGTTCCTGGAGCGCGTCGAGGCGTCGAGCCAGGCGCAGCCCAGCCAGAGCGAGAGCGACCAGAAAGGCGGACTGCACCACCGACGACACGGCGATGGCGCCGAGGAAGACGACCCCCCAGGTCTCCATGGGATCCCCGGCTAGCTCTTCTCTTTCTCGTCGCGGTAGACCTGTTTGCCAGCCTCGACCGCGGCGGCGAGTCGGTCCCGCCTCTTCTCCAGGCCCCCGCGTTGGCGATCCACGTAGCCCGAGGCCTCGTCCATGGCATCCCGGCCCTTCTGCGCCGCCTCCTCGCCGAGACTGCGGCTCCGCTCTGCGGCGTCGCGCCACTTGTCACCCAGGATCTCGCGAGTCTCCCGACCCGAGCGTGGGGCGAGGAGGACCGCCGCCGCCGCTCCCGTCAGCGCACCGACCAGGAACGACAGGATGACGCCCGAGGGACCGTTACCACCATCATCGTGAGCCATGACTGCACCTCTCAAGTTGGACCAGACCTTCAAGCTTAGTGCGGGCAGGCACACGCTGCAAGACGGCTGGGGTCCGTCGTCCCCACCCCGCCAATGTGGCTATACTGGAGTTTCAATGCCGAAGGCCCCTGGAGCTCGTCGACAGCGTGCTCTTCCCGACGGAGGAACGAACATCTTGAGTGCCCGCTCGAAGACGGGCGACGCCATCGCCGCCGCCGGCGATCTCGAGGGCACGACGAGCAACGTGGCGGTCCCCGCACGGGGCGTCACGCTCACGATCGACCACGTCCACGAGTGACCCGGGACAGCCCCCCGCTCGGGACATCCTCGCCGTCGTGTGTGCGCGCCCTCCGCATCGCTTGTCTCGGGGCCATCCTCGGGGCGATCGGCTGGAGCGCCACCGCCGCCACCGGGATCGAGCTGACCGTGGGGCAGCTCGCGCAGCAGGCCGTGCAGCTCGGAGGCGGTGCGGTCAAGGACTCTTCCTACATCGGTGGCCCTGCGATCCGCATCCCGTCGACCCCCGAGGGAACCGGCCTGCAGCTTCCCGGGTCGTTGCCCTGGGCCGAGGCCCGTTTCCTGACGCTGGATGCACTCGTTCAGGGCGATCACTCCGGAGAGGTGCTGATCCAGTTCTTCGCCCGCGGTGAGAGCGAGCCTCGCCTCAGCGTCTCTCTTGGCCTCTTCCCCGGCCTCAGAACGCGACTGGCACTGCCGCTATCGGCCCTCGACGGCAAGACGCTCGTCCTGCCTCGGACCCCGGGGCGGCTCATGGGAAGGGTTCGAGGCCGCCCGCTCGACCCGAGAGAGATCGACCACGTGACGCTCCAGCTCAAGGAGACGGCCGGGCCGCAGACGCTCTACCTGGGAAGTGTCGCGCTGGTCGAGCGGGAGCCACGCTATCGCCTGCAGGGAACACCGCTGGTGGACGAGCTCGGGCAGTGGAACGCCAGGGAGTGGGAAGGCAAGACCGAGAGCGACGCGTTCCTCGGGACACTGCTGACGTTCGCCCTGGACAAGAACACCGACGCGGCCTATCCCGAGACATGGTGCCCGCGGGGCGGAACGACGGAGGTGACCTTCAAGGGCACTGGGTTCTTTCGCACGCACAACGACAAGGAGCGCTGGTGGCTGGTGGATCCCGAGGGCCACGGATTCTTCAGCCTCGGCATGGACGGCGTGCGTCCGGGAGAGAGTGCTCCCCTGCTGCCCGGCACCGAGGCCCTTTTCGGGCGCCTGCCATCGAAGCGCGGCCCCCTGGGCAGGGCGTGGACGGAGCCGTCGGATCCGCAGGCCGTCGAGAGCTACTCCTTCGCTCTGGCCAATCTCGTTCGCTCCTTCGGGCCGGAATGGCGCAAGGACTGGACCGAGATGACCCGCACCAGGCTCGTGGCATGGCGCTTCAACACCCTCGGGCGGGGGGGCGACCCGAAGTTCGAGCAGGACGCGGGCCTGTCCTACGTGATCCCCATGCCGCCGTACCCGTCGACCGGGACGCTCCTCTACCGCGACTTTCCCGACGTGTACTCCCAGGAGTTCCGCTCCGCCGCCCTTGAGTACGCCCAGCACCTCGTGTCTTTCCGCGACGATCCGAACCTGATTGGCTACTTCATGCAGAGCGAGCCCGAGTGGGCTCTCGCCCGGAACAACATCGCCGCCGAGATGCTCGAGGCCCATCCCGGAACGGAGACCCGGCGGGCTCTCGCCCACTGGTTGAACGAGCGGTACAAGGGCGATGCCGCCGATTGGTCGGTGGCGTGGGGCCTGGGCCTGCGAGCCTTCGACAACGTCGTCGACCAGATCGTTCTCCGGGCTGCAGAGCGGTCCGAAATGGCTCGGCGCGATCTCTGGAAGTTCTCCAGGGCCATGGTTCGCGCCTATGTCGGCATCCCGGGCTTGGCCTGCCACGAGGTCGATCCGAACCATCTGAATCTCGGCATGCGCTACGCGGGGGTCTCGTCAGACCTGCTGTACGAGGCCGTGGGGGTGTTCGACGTCTTCAGCATCAGCGGGTCCCAGATGAGGCCGCCCGACGATCAGATCGCCGAGATCGCCGAGAGGACACGGCGGCCCGTCTTGATCGGGGGGTTCCATTTCGGAGCGCTCGATCGCGGGCTGCCGTCCACCGGCCTCCAGGGCGTCGCCTCCCAGAGGGAGCGCGGCATCGCCTATCGCCACTACGTCGAGGCGGCCGCCGCCAACCCGAACGTGATCGGCGCACACTACTCCATCCTGAACGATCAGCCGTTGCTCGGTGGTTTCGACGGCGAGAACTCGCAGATCGGCTTCGTGGACGTGTGCCACCGCCCGTACCGCGACGTGGTCGACCCCGCGACGCGTGCGCACGAGGTGGTGTACGAGCTCATGAGCGGCACGAGGGAGCCATACGTGGGCAAGGCCAGAGAGATCCCGCGAGTCGGTCATCTCCTCCTCCCGGTGGACGCCCGCCGCCTGAGTCGGACGGCTCATTCTCCGGGAGCTCGATCGGGAGTAGATTGGCGGCGAGAGTGACGCATTCTGCTTGTGTTTGTCTTCGGGTTTGACGACCGTGCCCGTAGGCGTCGTCGCGGCGTAGCTCCTGCCTTGAAGTCTCATAGCTCCAGAATCTCACCTCGAGGTGGACGAGAAGTGGAAAGGGCGTCGGCTCTTCTCGAGCTAGGAATGCAACGGGTCGAGCCGGCCTCCGCGGCCTGCGAGTCGATTCGTGTCGACCGCGACAGCTATCGCGTGTGCCTGGTTCGCCCGGCGATGGGCACGTTCGTCTCGGTGGTGGCCGTTCATCCGTTCGGGGCACGGGCGGAAGAGGCCATCGAGGCAGCCTTCGCCGAGATGGATCGACTGATCGGGCTCCTCAGCCGACACGACCCCACGTCGCCCTGGCCCATCTCAATGCCACGGGGCGGCTGAACGACCCTCCTCCCGAGCTGGCGATGGTCCTCGGCCAGTCGTTGCTCTATCACCAGTGGACCGGTGGCGCCTTCGGCGTCACGGTGAAGCCACTGGTGGACCTCTTCGAGGCGAGCGCGGGCACGCCCACGCAAGCCGAGCGGGCGGGGGTGGCGGAGCTCGTGGGCGCCCAGCACGTCGAGATGTCCCGGCGGCGGATCAGCCTGAAGCGGTCCGGCATGGGCATCACGCTCGACGGCATCGCGAAGGGATACATCGTCGATCGGATGGCGGAGGCGATGACCCGGCGCGGCGTCCTCAGCTTCCTCGTCAATGCCGGCGGGGACATCCGCGCGTCCGGCCACAAGGAAGATGGGGGCCCGTGGACGGTCGGCGTCCGGGATCCTTCGAACCCGAACGCGTTTTTGGACGTCGTCAGCCTGACGGACGAAGCGGTGGCCAGCTCGGGGAACTACGAGAAGGACTACGAGCACCTCTTCGCCACGACGAGAGACGGGGCGAACCCCGGCAACGTCTGCGTGAGGGCGGGAAGCGCCATGGCCGCCGACGTGCTGGCCACAGCGCTCTTCGTAATGGCGCCGGCCGCGGTGCGCCGTCTGGCGGGGTCCACTCCGGGGTGCGAATACTTCGTCGTTGACGGTCAGGGAGGCTCGGTAAGCTCGCCCGACTGGACGAGCGCGAGAGATCAGGTGGTGGAGCATGCATGAGGCAGCCGTGGGCTGGAGCCATTCGAATCGAAGGATGACGGCCCTGGTGATCCTGAGAATGCTCATCGGATGGCACTTCCTGTACGAAGGGCTCGTGAAGGTGCTGAACACCCGCTGGACGTCAGCGCAGTACCTACTCGAAACAAAGGGACCCTTCGCCGGCTTCTTCCATTGGTTGGTGATCAACCCGGCCCGGCTGGGGGTGGTGGATTTCTTGAACCAGTGGGGTCTCGTGCTGATCGGCGTGGCCCTCATTGCCGGACTGCTGACGCGCTATGCCACGATCGCGGGCATTCTGATTCTCGCGCTGTACTACTTTTCCACGCCGCCCTTCCCCGGATACGTCTATGCCAAGCCCGCCGAGGGCAGCTATCTCATAGTGAACAAGGTCCTGATCGAGCTCGCGGCCCTGTGGGTCCTTTTCCTGTTCCCGACGAGTCAGACCGTGGGGCTGGACAGGCTCCTCGAAAGAAAAGCCGCTCCGGAGGCGTCCCATGACTGAACCCCCCGAAAAGGAAACCACCGACCAGGAGGACGCTCCGTCCATGGGCCGAAGGAGCGTCGTCGCCGCGCTGGCCTCGATACCGGTGTTCGGGGTCTTTCTTGCCAGCTTCTTCACGAAGAAGGCGCAGGACGACTTCAAGCGAAAGAGGATCCTGGACGGGCTGGGTGTCACCGACACGGCACCGGCGGCCCCGACCCCGGTGAAGTCCAGGACCCGGGGGGACACGCTGCGCCTGGGAATCATCGGCTACGGAGGACAGGGCGAGTCCGTCGTGCGGGGCGCAGGCTTCGCTCACCCGGACTGGCCCAAGCCGCGTGAAGGAAGCCGCGGACGCGCCCCGGACACCCGACTCCAGGGCTTTCTCGAACAGGACGACCTCAACGTGGAGCTCGTCGGCGTCTGCGACCTCTTCGACGTTCGGGCCGAGCGGGCGCTCGCGGCATCGCGCAACGACGTGAGACCGGGTGGAGGCGGCGGGCTCGAAGGCGCGCGGCGTTTCCGCCACTACCAGGAGATGCTCGACAGTCCCGACATCGATGCCGTCATCATCGGGACGCCGGACCACTGGCACGCCCAGATCACCACCGATGCGGTCCAGGCCGGTAAGCACGTCTACTGCGAGAAGGCCATGACCCGGACCCCGGAAGAGGTCGTTCCTCTCGCGGAGGCGATCCGGGGCTCGAACGTCGTCTACCAGCTCGGCCACCAGAATCGCCAGCTCGACAGCCACAACAAGGCACGGGAGATCATCGAGAAGGACATCCTCGGAAAGATCACGCTCATCGAGATGACGACCAACCGCAACAGCCCCAACGGCGCCTGGGTCTACGACATCCATCCGGAGGCCAGCCCCCAGACCATCGACTGGGATCAGTTCCAGGAGCCCTCGCCCAACAAGGTGCCGTTCAGCGGGGAGCGCTTCTTCCGTTGGCGTTGCTGGTGGGACTACGGGACCGGCCTCGGCGGCGACCTGCTCTCCCACGAGTACGATGCCGTCAACCAGATCCTCGGTCTCGGGATCCCGAAGTCGGCCGTGGCCTCGGGGGGCGTGTACTTCTTCAAGGACGGACGCGAGTGCCCCGACGTCTTCCAGGTCGCCTACGAGTACCCGGACCGGGATCTCACGGTCATGTACAGCGCCACGCTGGCCAACGATCGGGCCCGGGGCAAGGTGCTCATGGGCCACGACGCCTCCATGGAAGTGGGAAGCGGTCTTCGGGTGATGGTCGCCACAGGCTCCACGCGTTACGAGGACTGGCTCGACGACGAGATCGTCGATCCCAGGAAGCCTCTCCTGAGCTACCAGCCGGGAGCCGGGGGCGTCGACGCCATCACCTCGGCGACCGAGGAGTACTTCGCCAGCCGCGGACTCCTCTACACGTATCAGGGCGGCAGGCGGGTGAGCACGCTGCACCTGCACGTGAAGGAGTGGATCGACTGCATCCGCAACGGCGGCCAGCCGAGCTGCGGGGTCGACCAGGCGTTCGAGGAGGCCATGACCTGTCACATGGCGACCCAGTCCTATCGCCTCGGGCGCAAGGTCGAGTGGGACCCGGTGCAGAGGAAGATCGTCTAGCCAGGAAGAATGTTAGCCGCCGCCGAGCCGTTCGAGGACGTCGCGATCCGCGATCCGAAAGCCGTCCGCAGCGGTATGACGGTGCTTTTCTCCGACGGCGGAGGTCGTCGGTGGGCCGTCGGTCCCTACCCCGAGAAATAGATGTAGGCGGCCAGGATGGCGGCGAGGACGGACGCGGACGCGACGACGTCCCACCTGTTCCAGGAGGCGCGGGAGGTGGCCCGGTCCTCGGACGTCACCGTCCCGTAGGTGAGGCCGCTGATTTTCGCGTAGTCCGGCTCCTCGGACATGTAGCTGACCACGTACATGACCGCCACGCAGATCAGCAGGATCAGGATCGAGTAGTACTGGAAGAACATGTTGTTGACGATCCAGAGGAGCGATCCCTCGGCGTAGGCGAAATCGGCGATGAGCTGCACCGGCGTGTCCACGGCCAGGCGGAAGATGCCCAGGGCAAATCCGACGACGAGAGCCGAGAGGGCGCCTTTGGCGTTCATCCGTTTCACGAAGACACCCAGGAAGAAGACCGCGAAGATGGGTGGCGCGAGGTAGGCCTGGATCCCCTGCAGGTAGTCGTAGAGGCCCTTGCCCCCCTGGATGACCGGGATCCAGGCGAGGCTGATCAGCACCATGACGCCTGTGGCGACCCGGCCGATCCAGACGAGTTGCTTCTGGGATGCCTGGGGCCTGAGCTTCGAGTAGAAATCCATGGTGAACAGCGCCGACGACACGTTGAACGCCCCGGCCAGAGAGCTCATGAGGGCCGCGAGAAGACCCGCGACGACGATCCCCCGCACGCCGGTCGGCAGCACTTGGACGACGAGCATGGGGAACGCCTGCTGCGCGTTGTCCCGGATGATCTCCCCCCTCGCGTCGAAGAACGTCGCCTGAAGCGTCGGGTCCTGCCCACTCTTCGCCAGGGCGAAGGCGATCATGCCGGGGATGATGAAAATGAAGACGGGCAGCAGCTTGAGCATGGCCGCGGCGATCGAGCCACGGCGGGCGTCGCGCTCGTCCCGCGCCGAGAGGACCCGCTGAACGATGTACTGGTCGGTGCACCAGTACCAGAGGCCGATGACCGGCGCGCAGAAGAGCATCCCGATCCATGGGTAGTCGTCGTTGAAGTACCAGGCCATTCGGCCGGCTTCCTTCACCGGTGCCCAGGTGGCGCTCATCCCCTCGGGCACGATCGGCCGCCACAGGTTGAACATCTCCGATCCGGCCACCTCGCGGAGGACGCTCCATCCGCCCAGGGCCTGGAGCCCGAAGTAGGTCACGAGCAGGGAACCGAAAACCAGCACCACCGCCTGGAGTGCCTCGGTGTACGCGACGGCCCGCATCCCGCCGAGGACGGTGTAGCCGCCGGTCAGGACGATGACGAGGATCGACCCGAGCCAGAAGCTGTCCAGGCCCAGGAACGTCACGTCCGGGATGAGGACGGCAAAGACGATACCCCCTGCGAAGATGCCGACCGCGAGCTTCGTCAGGATGTAGGCCACCAGCGAGATGGCCGACAGGACGGTCCGGTTGACGGGAGAGAACCGCCGCTCGAGGAACTCCGGCATGGTGAAGACCTTCGAGCGCATGTAGAAGGGCACCATCACCCAGCCGAGGACGAGCAGGCACCACGCGTGCAGCTCGTAGTGCGCCATGGCCACGCCGTCGGTCGCCCCCGATCCGGCGAGACCCACCAGGTGCTCTGAGCCGATGTTGGACGAGAAGACCGAGGCACCGACGATCCACCAGCCGAGGTTCCGGCCGGCCAGGAAGTACCCCTCGGACGTCTCGGCCTGCTTCTCCTTCAGGTACGCCCAGTAGGCGATCCCGAAGATCAAAGCGAAGTACCCGAGGATGAAAGCCCAGTCGACGGTGTGGAGTGACGTCATGCTCTGTCGTCTCCGTTCCTGGTCAGGGTCAGGACGCGGCGGGCGTCTGGCCCTGCTGGTCCTTGAAGAAGAACGCGAAGAGGAGGATCACGACGAAGGCCATGGTCGCGGGGTACATCCAGATGGCCGTCCAGTCGTGAACGAAAGCGTCGCCCACCTTCGTCGCGTAGAAATCGACGACCGGCCCCGAGATCCAGGTCCCGATCAGCATGCCGACGCCGTACGTGATGAGCGTGATGAAACCCTGGGCGCTCGCCTGGATCTCCTTCGGCGCCGCGTTGTCGACGTAGATCTGCCCCGTGACGAAGAAAAAATCGTAGCAGATGCCGTGGAGGATGATGGCGATGTAGTACATGAACACCAGCTCCTCGGCGTTTCCGTAGGCGAACAGGATGTAGCGCCCGGCCCAGGCGGCCATCCCCAGCAGGAGCATCCGCTTCACCCCGAGGCGGACGAAACACAGAGGCATCACCAGCATGAAGAGGACTTCGGACATCTGGCCCATGGTCATCTTGCCCGCGGCGTTCTGGACGCCCATCTCGTTCAGGAAGGCGTTGGTGAAGTTGTAGTAGAACGCCAGCGGGATCGAGATGAGCAGCGAGCCGAGAACGAAGATCGCGAACGAGCGGTCCTTCATGAGACGCAGTGCGTCGAGGCCAAGGACATCTCGCACCGCCACCTTGCGCCCCAGGGACTTCGGGGGTGTGTTGGGCAGGAAGAAAGCGAAGATCCCGAGCGCCGCCGAGCTGGCGGCAGCGAGGCGCAGGGGCCCGGCCTGGTCCTCGATGGCCAGGAGGCCGACGATCCATCCGGCTGTGATCCACCCGAGACTCCCGAAGACCCTGATAGCCGGGAACTGCTTCGCCGGGCTCGCCATCTGGTGGAAGGACACGGCGTTCACCAGGGCGAGGGTCGGGTTGTAGCAAAGCGCGTAGATGAGGAGGACCCAGAAGAAGGCGCTCGGGTCCGTGATCGTCGAAACGACGTACAGCAGCGCCCCGCCCAGAAGGTGCATGACCCCGAGGACCTTCTCCGCCGAAAAGAAGCGGTCGGCGACCATGCCGACGAGGAACGGCGCCACGATGGCGCCCCAGGGCATGGTGCTGTACGCCTGAGCCGTCTCCACACCGGTGAACTTCAGGCCCTGGAGCAGGTACGTCCCCATGGTGACGAACCAGGCCCCCCAGATGAAGAACTGGAGGAACATCATGGCGGACAGGCGGACACGAACGGACGTGGACAGGGTGCTCTCAGCGCTCATGGCAACCGTCTCCTTTACCCTGGGCTTGGAAGACGGCCAGAACTTACCACAGCACCCCGTCGGCTGGACCTCAAGGGAAGCTCCCCGGTGTAGACTGGGCTCCGTTCACCCCGTACTCTCCCGCGCCGGGTGGCACGGAGGATTCGACATGGCCACCAATCAGGACGTACTGAAGGCACTGACGACGCTGGAGGGGCGTCTCCGCGACGACTTCCGCCACGACCTCCGCGAGGAGTTTCGGGGCTTCAGGGCGGAGATGGGTGGACACTTCGATGCGATCGACGCACGCTTCGAGCGCCTGGAGACCAAGTACCAGATGCTCGTGGTGGGTCTTCGTCGCGTCGAGGCCAGACTCGAGCGCGTCGAAGTCCGGCTCGATGGCGTCGAGGTCAGACTCGAACGCATCGAGGTGAGGCGCGACGCCCTCACCGAGAGGGTGGAGACCTTGGAGGCCACGGTCGATCGGCTCACGGAGGAGCTGGCCGGCGTCACTGCCCGCCTCACCCACCTCGAGATGGCGATGGACAACGAGTCCGCCGGCAACGGCTCTCTCAGGGCAGAGGTGACCGAGCTCAGGACCCAGGTGTCATCCCTCGGCGAGCGTCTGCGCGCCCTCGAAGAGCGGCTGGAGTCGAGATAGGATGGCCGCTCAACTTGATCATTGGAGGCAATTCATGGATTCATCTTTCAGGCGCTTTGCGGTGCTCGGTCTCGTGCTGGGACTCGGGATCCTGCTCCTTCCTGCGGACACCGCCCTGGCTGCGGACCCGCCGCGGGGGTTCACGTCGATCTTCAACGGGACCGACTTCAGCGGATGGAAGGTTCCCGAGGGCGATGGCGGTCATTGGAAGATCCTGGACGGCGTCATCGACTACGACGCCCAGAGCGAGGCCGAGGGTGACAAGGCCCTCTGGTCGGACGAGGAGTACGGCAACTTCGTCCTGCGGGCGGAGTGGCGGATCAAGGAGACTCCCTACGTCAACCGTAACGTCAAGATCATCCTTCCGAGCGGCCTTCACAAGAAGGACGCGGACGGCCAGGACGTCAACATGGCCGTACCCGACTCGGACTCGGGCATCTACCTGCGAGGGATGCCGAAGGCGCAGGTGAACATCTGGTGCTGGCCCGTGGGATCGGGAGAGGTCTATGGCTATCGCAACGACAAGAAGCTGCCGGCGACAGTCAGGGCCGGGGTGGTTCCCAGGCTCAACGCCGACCGGAACATCGGGGAGTGGAACAGCTTCGAGATCACGATGAAGGGCGATCGGCTCACCGTGGTGCTGAACGACCAGAGGGTGCTGGACCAGGCGCAGCTCCCGGACGTGCCGGCTCGCGGGCCGATCGGGCTCCAGCACCATGGGGGGAAGCGGGATGGCGAGTGGGCGGGGCCGCCTTCGCTGGTGCAGTTCCGGAATATTTTTGTCAGGGAACTTGAGTAGGAACGGAACAAGACAAAGACGGAACGGGACGGGACGGGACGGGAACGGTAGCGGTAACGGAACGGAACGGCAGCGGAACGGCAGCGGAACGGAAGGGCCGGACGCGATGGTATGGCAACGGGTCAGGTCTTGCGGCCCACGAGGACGCAAGACCTGACTGTTAGGGACACACCTGCGCCACGCGGTCGACTTGGGCTTTGAGGGTGGCCAGGACCTGCTGGGAGGCGGGGCCGTCGACGATGGCTCGGGCCTCCTCGATGCGTGCGTAGGCCTCGGGGATCAGCGGCTTGGCTGCCGCGCAGTCGGTGGAGTTGCGGATCACCTCGTTCACCGCACCCGAGGCCTTGCTGACGTTCATCGCGTCGGTGTCCACCTTGTCGATGGCCTTCCCGCGCGGGTCGTCGCACCCACCGAGCGCCAGTGCCAGCAACGCCGTCAGCACAACTCTTCGCATCGCACCACCTCCTCGCAGTTTCTCGCCTGCCGCACGAAGGATAGCCCAGGCGGCCTTCCGACAACCAGCTTCGCCGGCCTGACCGCTATAATCCTGGGCGAGAGGGCTCGATTGGGGGGAAAGGTCAGCCTCGTCGTGACCGCAGGTCCCATCCGCGGCCAGCGGTTCGACTTCACGGAGCACGACACCTTCCTGTTCGGCCGTGCGCCGGACTGCCATGCCCGCCTGGCGTCGAACGACGCCGCGGCCTCGCGCCATCACTTCCTCCTCGAGGTGAATCCCCCGGCGGTGCGTCTCCGGGACCTGGGCAGCCTCAACGGCACGAACGTCAACGGCGTCCGTCATGGCGGGCGGCGGCCGGACCAGAGCCCGGAGGAGGCCGCAGGTCAAGCCGGAGCCCAGGTGGACCTCAAGGACGGCGATGAGATCCGGGTGGGAGCCACCCACCTCCAGGTCACGGTCGAAGGCCCCGCGGAGTGCTCGGAGTGCCGGCGTCCCATCGTCGACGACGAGCGGGAGAGGTGCGAGTGGGTCAACGGGACCTGGCTCTGCGAGGCGTGCCGCCGGGGGACCGTCACCCACATGCCAGGCCCGACCAACCGACCGGGGCCGACCCTGTCCGGCGCTGGAGACGACCTGGCTGACGACATCACGGAAGGGAGCGTCGTCGGCAACTACGAGATCGAGAAGCTCCTGGGCCGGGGTGGAATGGGGGCCGTCTATCTCGCCCACAGCCGGAAGGGCGGTGCGCAGATCGCGCTGAAACTCATGCTTCCCAAGGCCCAGGTGGACGAGGCCGCGCAGGAGATCTTCCTGCGGGAGATCGAGGTGACGCGGGCACTGAGACATCCCAACATCGTCTCCCTCCACGACTTCGGGAAGCACGAGGGGCGTTTCTTCTTCGCCCTGGAATACTGCTCCGGGGGCAACGCGAACGAGCTCCTTCGTCGCCAGGGCGCGCCCCTGGGGCTGCCCACGGTGCTGCGCCTGGCCGACGACGCGATCGAGGGGCTCGCGGCCGCTCACGAGGGCGGTTTCGTTCACCGCGACATCAAGCCCGACAATGTGCTTCTGGCCAAGGACGGAACGGCCAAGCTCGCGGACTTTGGCCTCGCCAAGAGCTTCCAGCAGGCCGGCCTGTCGGGCATGACGGCCACCGGCGTGGTCGCCGGCACGTTCTTCTTCATGCCCCGGGAGCAGCTCACGAACTTCAGGCAGGTGAGACCCGTGAGCGACGTGTGGAGCATGGCCGCCACCATCTACTTCCTTCTCACCGCCGAGTACACCCGGGACTTCAAATCCAGACCCGACCCGCTGGCGGTGATCCTGCGCGGGGGGATCGTCCCGATCCGCGAGCACGACCCGTTCCTGCCGGACGATCTGGCCAACGTGATCGACCGGGCGCTCCTGGACGATCCGGCCGAGCGCTATCCGGACGCCGGCGAGTTCGTCGCGGCGCTCAGGGCCGTGCTCTAGCGCATGGGCGAGCGCTTCCTCACCGTCACGTGCAGCGGGTGCGGCGTCACGTCGTCTCGCGTCCCCGCGTCTCTCGCCGGCACCACCCTCCGCTGCAGCAAGTGCAGTACTCGCTTCACGGCTCCCCCACTGCCACCCGAGCCAGCGCCCCAGCCACCTGCGTCACCACCCTCGCCGCCGACCGAGGCGCCGACGATCCTCGAAGGCGTCGGCGAGCAGCCCGCGGCCACGATCCTCGAGACCGACCTGCCCACGGCTACGGTGCTGGAGACCGACGAGCCCGCCGCCACGGCCCTCGAGGGCGGCGCAGTCGCACCGACGGTGGCGGAGGCCGGGGCCCTCGCTCCCACCGCACGCGAGGGTGTCGCGCACGGAGCCGCCGCGCCACCAGGAGAAGCCCTCTCGCGCCCGGCAGGGGTGGATTGGCAGCCAGGGGAGATCGTCCTGGGTTTGTACGAGGTCCTGGGCGTTCTCGGCCAGGGCGCCATGGGACGGGTCTACCGCGTCCGCCACCGGGGCTGGGGACTCGATCTCGCCGTCAAGGCACCGCTGCCGGCCATTCTCGAGGCCGCGGGCGGAGCAGATCTCTTCGAGCACGAGGCGGAGACCTGGGTCAACCTCGGGCTGCACCCCCACGTCGTCACCTGCTACTACGTGCGTCGTGCCTTCGGGCTCCCCCTCCTCTTCGCCGAGCTGGCGGACGGCGGCAGCCTGCTCGACGCCATCGGCGACGGGCGCCTGACCTCCGCCGACGCGATCCTCGATGTGGCGATCCAGGCCGCCTGGGGTCTGCACTACGCCCACGAGCAGGGACTCGTCCATCGGGACGTGAAGCCCGCCAACGTGCTTCTCGGGTCGGACGGGTCGGCAAAGGTGACGGACTTCGGGCTCGCCCGCACCCGCAAGCGAGAGACCCGGGGGCCGCGACTGAGTCCGGACGCGAAGGGCGGCCACACCATGACGGTGGAGGGAGGCGGGGGCGGCACGCCCGCCTACCTCTCACCCGAGCAGGCGTCCGGGGCCACTCTCACGCGGCGCTCCGACTTGTGGAGCTTCGCCCTCACCGTGCTCGAGATGTTCGTGGGGATGCGAACGTGGGAGCACGGGTTGGCCGCCCCCGAGGTGCTCGAGGAGTACCGCGCGGGAAACCTGGCCTCCACGGGCCGCCCCCCCATGCCCGAGCCCGTCCACGATTTGCTGGCACAGAGCTTTCGGGAGCAGCCCGACGAGCGCCCCCGGGACCTGGCTCAGTTTGCCGGCGTTTTGAAGACGTGCTTCGAGCAGACCACCGGAAAGCCCTATCCCCGTCGAGAGCCGCGTGGCGGTCGCGGCTCCGCGGACGGGATGAACAACCGCGCCCTCTCCCTCGTCGACCTTGGGCGCGTGGCCGAGGCGCAGACGTTGTGGCGACGCGCGCTCGAGGCCGAGCCTCAGCACGTGGAAGCCACCTACAACGCGGGCCTGGCCGCGTGGGGATCGGGACGACTGACCGACGACGAGTTCGTGCGCCGCATGGAGGAGGCCGGCGTCACCCACGCCTCGGCGCCTCGGGCCCACCAGCTCAGGGGACGCATCAGGATGCTCGTCGGGGAGGCGCTCGAGGCCCAGGCCGCCTTCGCACGGACGGCCCAGCTCGGCAGCACGCCCGATCTCGCTCACGACATCGAGGCCGCAGGAGCGCCGGCGAGCGGGCCGCAGCGAGTGTTCCGCGGACTTCCAGGGCCGGTGAGCGCTCTGGCCCTGAGCGTCGACGGCCACACGGTCATCGGCGCCCACGGCCAGGAGGCCCGAATCTGGGACTCGGCCAGCGGCACGCTCTTGAAGACGCTGGCCGTTCCCGACGGACCCGTTCACGCCATGGTGGCGCTGGCGGACGGGCGGTTTCTGCTGGTGGCGGCCGAGAAGGGCCCCCTGGCGATCTGGGACCTGGTCTCGGGACGCCAGGTGAAGACGTGGGCTCGCCAGCCGGGGCACGTCACGTGTCTCAGCCTCCTTCCGGGTGGGCGACTGGTCGCCTCCGGGGGATCGGACCGTCTCGTCCGCCTGTGGGATCCGACGACCGGCCAGTGCGTGATGGAGATGAAGGGACACGACGACGGGGTGACGGCGGTCGCCGCCGGAGCCACCCGCCTGGCTTCGGCGAGCCGCGACGGGACCGTGCGGCTGTGGGCCATCGAGGACGGGCGTCTCCTGGGTGCGCTGGAGGGTCACGATGGCCGGGTCAACGCCGTCGTCCTGAGCGAGGAAGAGTCCCGGGTCGTCTCCGCCGGCGAGGATCGGACGGTGCGCGACTGGGGACTGAACTCCCGGGAGCTCGTCCGCTCGTACACGTCCCACTCCGGCTCCGTTCACGCTCTCGCTCTCGGACCGGGGGACGGACGCGTCCACTCCGGCTCCGTGGACCGCACCGTGCGCTCCTGGGATCCCGACCGCGAGCGTCTGGCGGGGTGGCAGCAGCTGGATGCCGCCGTCCACGCTCTCGCAGTGTCCCCCGACGGCCAGGTGTGGGCGGCCCACGGGGCGGCGGTCAGCGGGCTCGACAGCTTTCCGCTGGCGCTGCCCCCTCCGGCGCTTTGCCGTCCGTCTTCGGCGATCGAGGTCGAGGCTCGGGCCGAGTCCTTCGAGGAGCGCATCGACGAGGCACGCCGCACCCTGTCCGCAGGAGACCTGGCGCTGGCGTCGTCGCTCGTGCGGACCGCTCGGAGCATTCCGGGGCACGAGAGGTCCGCCGAAGCCCTCGCCCTCTGGGACGAGCTGTGCGCGCGGCTGCCCCGAAAGGGACTCCAGTCGGCGTGGGATGTGGGGCGGCTCTCGGGGCACCACGAGCCCCCCGCGGCCGTGGCCGTCGGACCCGACGGCGAGCGGGCCCTCAGCGCCAGCCTCGACGCCACTATTCGACTCTGGGACCTCGGCGCGCGCAAGACGCTGAAGACGCTGTCCGGTCACGATGGCGCGGTGACCAGTGTCGCTTACATGGGCGACGGCGGCCGGGCGCTGTCCGGCGGACGCGACTGCACGGTGCGCGTCTGGAGCCTGGCCGACTCCCGCTTGCTGAGCACGCTGGAGGGGCACGGGGAGACCGTCTCCTCCGTGGACGTCTCTCCTGCGGGGGCCCTGGCGGCCAGCGGGAGTTGGGATGGCACGGTGCGCATCTGGGACCTCAGGCAGGGGACCGAGGCGCACGTCATCGAGGGACACGGAGCGCAGGTGACGACGGTCCGATTCGCCACCGACGGGCTGGCGCTGGCAAGCGCCGGCTGGGACGGTGCGGTGCGCATCTGGGAGACCGCCACCGGCGAGCCGCTGACGCTCCTGGAAGGTCACGACGGCAACGTCACCGCCGTGGCCTTCCACCCCACCGGGCGCTCGGTGGCCTCCGGCGGCGCGGACGGGAGCGTGCGACTCTGGGATCCGCGAGGCCGGCGCGTGATGCGAACCCTCGAGGGGCACGAGGGGGAGGTGTCGCAGGTCGAGTTCACGCCCGGCGGCCGCTTCCTCGTCAGCTCAGGGCGGGATCAGACCGTGCGGATCTGGGACCTGCGCAAGGGGACCGAGGTCCGGGTGCTGAAGCATCCCGGTGCGGTCCACGGCATCGGCCTCAGCCCGCTTGGCAACGTGCTCCTAGCCGCCGTGGCCGACGATCACGTCCATGCGTGGCACCTGGACTGGGAGCCCGAGGACACCGCCGGGCAGGGATGGGAAGAGACCGTCCGCCCCTTCCTCGAGACCTACGTGAGCCGGCGGCGCGGGGGACAGGCCGGGCCCACCGAGCGCATGACGCTGACCGACGCCGACATGGACAGCCTCCTGAGCGACCTTCACCGTCGCGGCTTCGGAGGCCTGACCCGGGAGACCATCCGCCCGCGTCTGGAAACGCTTGCGGCGAAGGAGGACGCCCCCTCCTACTGGGACACCCTCAAGCGCAACGCCCCCGCTGCGATCCGAGCCCTGCCGAAGGAGGCCGCGGGTGCGGTCAAGCGGATCCCCTGGGGCCGGATCACCATGATGGTGATCGTGGCCGGCGCGTTCGTGGTCAGCATCCGCTCCTGGATGACGCCGGAGAGCCGCCTGATCCTCTCTCCGTACATGGCGACCGCCGTCAGGGCGGAGATCGACCTGATCAACCTCGAGTCGTTCTCATCGGGCTGCCGTCCGGAGTCCTACGACGCCCATCTCTACCGGGTGGTGGCGGGCAATCCGGAGACGAGCGACGTCGCCTGCGTCGCCGCCGGGTCCGATGCGAGCACCGTCAACGCCATCCTCGACCAGGCGCCCCTCGAAGACTCGGACGGAGCGAAGGCCCACCGCCTGGTCCGCACCGCTGCCTCGGCCCTCGCCGGGGTCCAGCCCTCGGGCATGGACGCGCTGTGCGCGCGCCTGTCGGACCCGCGTCGGATCGTGCGTCGGGTCGTCGGCATCGCCCTAGCGGAGGGGCCAGAGCCTGGCGTCGTGGACTGCGTCCGGAGCACGATCACCGGCGGCAGCTCCGTGGGACGCGCCGCAGCGATCCTGCCCCTTCGCCAGCACCTGGCCCGAGGCGTCCTGGGCGTGCAGGAGGGATGGGACCTCATACACGGCCTGCTGCAGCACCCGGACCCGGCGGCGCGGATCGCGGGGCTCCGTGCGCTGTCGATGTTCACCTCTCGCGTGTCCGAGCCGGTGGCCACCCCGCTCCTCGAAGACCCGGACCCCGCCGTCGCCGAGGTCGCGCAGGAGGTCCTCGGCACCATCGCGAGCATTCTTCGGACGGACCAGATACGGGGCAACGTCACAGCACCCTGACGTCGACACGCCCTTGACCCCTCCCGGGGGCTCGGAGAGACTGCCCACGCCATGACCACGCGAGCGCTCCTCTCCGGTGCCCTCCTGATCGTCCTCGCCGGAGGAAATGCCTCGGGCCGGGACGCTCCGGACTGGGAGAACCCCGCGACCATCGGGATCCACAAAGAGAGGCCCCACGCCCGGGTCGTGCCCTACCCCGGCGTCGCCAAGGCTGCCACCCTCGATCCCCGGGAGTCGCCCTGGTACCGGCTGCTTCACGGCACGTGGAGGTTCGAGTGGTCGCCCCGACCCGACGCGCGGCCCATGGACTTTTTCGAGACCGACTTCGACGACGGAGCGTGGGGAGAGATCCCGGTGCCTTCGAACATGGAGATCGAGGGTCACGGCGTCCCGATCTACGTCAACACCGGTTACGCCTGGGGCCGGGGCACGCCACCCCGGGTCCCCCACGAGCAGAACTCCGTGGGCTCCTACCGACACCGGTTCGAGGTGCCGGAGTTCTGGCGCGGCCGCCAAGTCATGATCACGTTCGACGGCGTCTCCTCGGCGTTCTATCTCTGGGTGAACGGAAGGAAGGTCGGCTACAGCCAGGGCAGCCGGACCCCGGCCGAGTTCGACATCACCGAGTACGTCCGCCCCGGGGAGAACCTTCTCGCGGTGGAGGTCTACCGCTACTCGGACGGGTCCTATCTCGAGTGCCAGGACTTCTGGCGGCTGTCCGGGATCTTTCGCGACGTGGCCCTGTGGTCGGTCGAGCCGCTGCACGTGCAGGACGTCACGATCGTGACGGATCTCGACGACGCCTACCGGGACGCCCGGCTGAGCGTGAGTGTCGACGTGCGGAACACGTCCTCTGACGAGCAGGCGTTCTCGCTGCAGGCCGCGCTTCTCGGCGCGGAGGGTCTCACCGGCGGACTGGCGCTCATGACTCACGGTCGAGTGGGGCCGGGCGGAGTGGAGACGGTGTCGCTCGAAGCGCTCGTCGAGAATCCTGCCAAATGGTCGGACGAGAAGCCCCATCTCTACACGCTGCTTCTCACTCTCAAGGATGAGAACGATCGGGTGCTGGGCGTCGTGCCGTTCCGCGTGGGATTCCGAACGGTGGAGGTCCGCGACGGCAGGCTGCTGGTGAACGGCCGGTCGATCCTGATGCGTGGCGTCAACCGCCACGAGCACGACCCCCTCACCGGCCACGTCATCAGCCGGGAGAGAATGATCCAGGACATCCGGATCCTGAAGCAGAACAACTTCAACCTGGTCCGGACGTCGCACTACCCCAACGTGCCCGAGTGGTACGACCTGTGCGACGAGTACGGTCTCTACGTCATCAACGAAGCGAACATCGAGTCGCACGGCATGGGCGACCACCCGGATCGGACCCTGGGGAACAAGCCCGCCTGGGAAGCGGCCCACGTCGATCGGGTGGCGCGGATGGTCGAGACCTTCAAGAACCACCCGTCGATCATCATGTGGTCCCTCGGCAACGAAGCCGGCGACGGCGTGAACTTCGTGGCCGCCTCGGACTGGCTGCGCCAGAACGAGTCCACTCGCCCCATCCACTATGAGCGGGCCGACTCGGGCGCCCACGTGGACGTCGTGAGCCACATGTACCAGAAGGTCTGGGACATGGAGGACGAGGCGAGAGAGCCCGACCCCCGGCCCCTCATGCTGTGCGCGTACTCCCACGCCATGGGGAACAGCAACGGCAACTTCGACAAGTACTGGGAGCTGTTCCGCTCGGACGGCCGCGCCCTGGGCGGTGGGATCTGGGACTTCGTCGACCAGGGCCTGCGCCAGCCCGTGCCGGCGCGGCAGACCATCGCCGATCGCTCGCCCTCCGGGCTGGCCGGGCGCTTCGTGGGGACGAACGACGCCGAAGAAGGCGCCGAGGGATACGTGGTCCTGCCGGAGGCCGAGGCGCTGAACCTGACGGGGAGCGTGACCCTCGAAACCGAGCTGCTGCCCGTGCCCATCGTCAAGGGCGCCGTCCGCATCGCGGGGTTCAATCCGTTCGTCTCGAAGGGCACCCTGGGCTACGCCCTGAAGCAGGACGACGAGGAGCTCCAGCTGTCCCTGGCCCTCGAGGGCCAGGCCAAGCCTCTCGTCGTGAGCACTCCCGCGCCTGAGGACTGGTACGGCCGGTGGCATCGGCTCACCGGGACCTGGGACGGCGGGACCGCCCGCCTCTACGTGGACGGACGCCTCGTGGCGAGCGAGGAAGGCGAGGGCCGGCTCAGGCCGGGCCACTTTCCCCTGAACGTGGGGCGGAACCCGGAGTTCCTGTCCCTCCTCACGCCGACCCGCTTTCGTCAGACCCGGGTCTACTCGCGGGCGCTCTCGGAAGCGGAGGTCGCTGATCCGGCCGTGCGCGGAAACGATGACGACGACCTCGTCCTCTGGCTGAACGCCGCCGATATCGAAACGGCGGCCGAGACGCCATCGGGCCACTACTTCGCCTACGGCGGCGCCTTCGGGCCCCCCAACACACCGTCCGACGAGAACTTCTGCATGAACGGCATCGTCTCGGCCGATCGCACACCCCATCCCGCCCTGGCGGAGATCAAGACGATCCAGCAGTACGTCCACACCACTCCGGTCCGGCTTCTCGAGGAGCAACCGGCACTGCACTCCGTCCTGGCCATCCACAACGAGTACGACTTCACCCGGCTGGACGAGATCGCTGTGGGACGCTGGGAACTGCGTGCGGACGACCGCCTGCTCGGCGAGGGCTCGCTGGGCGCGCTCGACATCGAACCCCACGAGACTCGCGAGGTGAGGATCGCCCTGCCGGAGATCACGCCGGAGCCCGGTGTCGAGTACTGGCTGGATCTGGTCTATCTCCTGAAATCCGACACCCGTTGGGGGCGCACGGGGCACGTCCTCGCCTGGGAGCAGCTCGCGCTTCCGATCCGCGCCCCAGCTCCGAAGCTTGCGACCGGCGCGCTTCCGGATCTCACCGTGTTGGGAGGTACGACCGACGTCGAGGTGCGCGGCGAGGACTTCTCCGCGACGTTCGATCCGCGGACGGGTCTTCTGACCTCGCTCGAGCGAGAGGGTGTCGAGATCCTGGCCGGACCCCTTCACCCCTATTTCTGGCGGGCGCCGATCGACAACGACCGCGGGAATTTCATGACCCGCCGGTCTGGGGTGTGGCGTGACGCACACCGCAGCCTCCGGGTGAGGAGCTTCCGCACCGAGACCCCGGCAAAGGGTGTCGTACGGATCGTCGTGGGCGCCGATCTGCTCACGGTGGGGGCCTCGTACGACCTGACGTACACGGTCTACGGCTCGGGAGACATCGTCGTCGAGGCCTCGTTCGAGCCCGGGGACAAGACGCTCCCCGAGCTGCCCCGCTTCGGCATGCAGGCTCGGCTCCGACCCGGCTTCGAGAGGCTCGAGTGGTACGGGCGGGGACCGCAGGAGACCTACGCCGATCGGGACGACCTTCGGGTCGGCGTCTATCGCACCACGGCCGAGAAGAACTACTTCGAATACTCGCAGCCCCAGGAGACGGGCAACAAGGTGGACGTCCGCTGGGCCGCGCTCACGAACCGCGACGGCGTGGGGCTTCTGGCAGTGGGCGATCCGCTCCTCGGGGTGAACGCCTTGCACTACGCCACCGAGGATCTCGACCAGGCGCTCTACCGCCACCACCTGACCCACCAGGACGAGGTGTTCCTGAACATCGACTGGAAGCAGAGGGGCCTGGGCGGAGACAACAGCTGGGGAGCGCTCCCCCACGAGGAGTACCGCCTGGTGGCGGCTCCCTACGCCTATCGGTTCCGGCTACGGGCGTTCGACCGCGCCACCGAGTCGCCGATGGAGCTGGGGCGGGTAGCGATGCCGTGAGCTGGCGGCCCGAGGCCGAGCGCCAGCACGGCCTGGAGAACGGGGCCGACTACAACGCTGCCTTCTTGTCGACTGGCGTTCCCCTGGCCTGCTCCGGGGCCATGTAGGCGGCCGTCCCCAGAATCGCGCCGGACGCGTCGCGGTCGCCGACGCTCACCGCCAGGGCGAGCCCTCGAGGACCAGCGCCTTCTGGCCGTCGGCCTCTTCGAACCCGTAGATGTGGGCAATGTGGGGATGGTTGAGCGAGGCCAGGAGCTTGGCCTCGCGCTCGAAGCGAGCGAGGCTGTCGGCGTCAGAGGTGAATCCCTCGGGCAGGACCTTGAGCGCGACCTCCCGATCGAGCTTGCCGTCCCGGGCGCGGTAGACCTCGCCCATCCCCCCGGCGCCAAGGGGAGAGACGACCTCGTAGGGTCCGACTTTGGCTCCCGGTTGGAGCAGGGTCCACCTTCCTCGTCTGGATCAAAGCGGAGTCGATTCTACCGTGCGGCAGCTCGATCGACGAGGCAAGTGTTATTCGTCGCACCGTGCGAGAGCCGGGCCGGTCGTGGGCCGCCCAACTGACTCCGGAGTCAGTTGGGCGGACACTACGGCGCCTGATCGCCCTCGACCGAGGAGAAGAAACCCTCCGCCGACGAGTCGTGGCCGGGGGAAATCTGACTCCTCACCGGAGCAGAGCCGGGCCGCCCCGTGCTCAGCCGGTGTTGCGCAGACCCGCCGCGATCCCGTTGACCGAAAGGAGCACGGCCTCCCGGAGCGCCGACTCATCCGGTGAATCAACGCGGGCGCGCAGCCGCCGCAGCAACGCCACCTGCACGTAGTTCATGGGGTCGATGTAGGGGTTGCGCACCCGGATCGCCCGCCGCAGCCACGGAGCGTGATCCAGCAGCTCCTTCTGATCGCTGAGGCGCAGCAGGACCCGGACCGTACGCTCGTGTTCGGCCCGGAGGGCCGGGAACACCTTCTCTCGAACGTTGGGATCGGCGAGGCTGGAGTAGACCTCTGCGATCAGCATGTCGGCCTTCCGCAGCGACACCTGGCTGTTGTCCACCAGGGTGCTGAAGAAGGCCCAGTCCCGGTACATCAGCGCCAGGGTATCCCAACGCTCGGAGTCCTCTCCGGCCCAGCTTTCGATCGCCGTCCCCAGGCCGAACCAGCCCGGCAGGGTGACCCGGCTCTGTGTCCACGCAAAAACCCACGGGATCGCCCGGAGTCCCTCGAGCCCGGAGCCGGCCTTGCGGCGAGAGGGACGGCTCCCGATGTTGAGCTGTGCGAGCTCGTCGAGCGGCGTGGCTTGATGGAAGTACTCGATCAGCTCCCGGGACTCCACCAGGTCGCGGAACGCACGCTGAGCCAGGGGCGACAGGGCGGTCATCGCCTCCTGCCAGGCGCCCCCTCGGGACGGGCTGGGGGGGGGGCGCTTCCCGCTCGTGAAGATCACCGCGTGAATCAGCTGCTCGAGGTGCCTGCGCGCCAGCTGCGGGTTGGCGTAGCGCGTGGTCACCGTCTCGCCCTGCTCGGTGAGACGCAGCCGGCCGCCGACCGACTCCGGGGGCTGGGCGAGGACCGCGCGGTTGGCCGGGCCCCCGCCGCGGCCCACCGTGCCGCCGCGTCCGTGGAAGAACGTCAGGGCCACGTCGTTGCGACGGCACAGCGCCGACAGGGTCCGCTGAGCCAGGTGGAGCTCCCAGTGGGCCGTGAGGTAGCCGTCGTGCTTGTTCGAGTCGCTGTACCCCACCATGACCGTCTGGCGGCGGCCCCGCCTCTCCATGTGCTGGCGGTATGCGGGCTGGGCGAAGAGGGACTCCAGAGTGCCGCGGGCCTGGTGCAGATCTTCGGCGGTCTCGAAGAGAGGCACGACGTCGAGCCCATCGGCGACCCCGGCGTCCTTCGCCAGCAGAAGCACGGCCAGGAGGTCACTCGGACCCTGGGTCATGCTGACGATGTAGGTCTGGATCGATTCCGGGCCCACCCGCGCGTGGGCCCGACGCACCAGCCGAAAGGTCTCGATGGTCTCGTTCGTCGCGTCGGAGAAGTCGAGGTGTGCCGGGGTGATGGGTCGGCCGCCTGCGAGCTCCGCGGCGAGAGCCGCCTGGCGGCCCTCCTCGTCGAGGGCGGCGTAGCCTTCGACGACGCCAAAGCGAGCGAGGATCTCATCGATCGCAGCGGTGTGGCGATCGGCATGCTGGCGAAGATCGAGGGTGGCGAGGTGGAAACCGAACAGCTCCGCCTGGGTGATGAGCGTGCCCAGCCTGCCGTCGGCCAGGCGCGGGCCGGAGTGCGTCCGCAGACTCTTCTGGACGAGACGAAGGTCGGCGAGAAACCCCTCGGACGAGGGGTAGGCCCCGGGCCTCCGCCGGTGGTCCGCACGCCAGGACCGATCCGCCGCCTCGAGGGTGGCCTGGAGCTTCCGATACACGAGGGTGAGCTTCTGACGGTACGGCTCACGGCGATAGTGCAGCGCGGCGAGCTTCGCTTCCCGGGGAAACAGGGCGGCGTCCTCTTCGATGCTCGAGAGGAGCTCGTCGCTCACGCCCCGGTCTTCTGCGACGCTCAGATGGCCGTGCATCCGCTCGAATGCCCGGCGATACAGGCGAAGGGCCGCCTTCTGGTGCTCCCGGAGAGTCTCCTCGGTCACCACGGGCGTCACGTACGGGTTGCCGTCCCGATCCCCGCCGATCCAGCTCCCGAACGTGAGGAAATGGGGCACATCGAAGACTTCGCCGGGCCAGACCGCGGCGAGGCCCCGACGGAGCCGGGCCTCGATCTCGGGGATCAGGTCGAAGAGAGTGCGCTCGAAGTAGTAGAGCCCCCCGCGAACCTCGTCCAGGACGGTCGGTCGCGTGTGCCGGGTCTCTTCCGTCTCCCAGAGCGAGACGACCAGCTCGCGCAGCCATGCCAGCGCGCCGTCGAGCTCCTCGGGGGTCAGCGCTCCGGAGTCGAAACGGTCGAGGGCCTCCGCCACGTCGCCCAGCTTCAGCAGGACCGTGCGCCGCTTGGCCTCGGTCGGGTGCGCCGTGAACACCGGCACCACCGAGAGCTGGGCGATGAGCTCCCGGACCTCGGGCACCGACATCCCCCGCTCACGCAAGGAGAGAAGCGCCGCCTCCATCGTCTCGTCCGCGGGTCGCCCGGCGGCTCGGGCCTCGTGGGCCCGCCGGCGGAGGACCCGGACGCGCGCCTGCTCCTCGGCCAGGTTCACCAGGGCAAAGTAGCTGGAGAAGGCCTTGACGACGCCCCGCGCCTCGGGAAGCGGGAGCGCTTCGATCCGCTCCAGCAGGCGGACCCCCGACTCTGCGTCGCCCGAGCGGTGCGCCTTGGCCAGCCCACGCACCTCCTCCACCAGGTCGAAGAGCGGTTGCCCCTCCTGCTCGATGATCGTCTCGCCCAAGACGTCGCCCAGCTGGTGGATCTGCTCGCTCAGGCGGTCTCGGTTTTCCATGGTTCGTTCAACAGGCGCTCAACGGCCAACGGAAGGGGTCAGGTCTTGAATCGTAGCATCGCGACGGCCACGGGGGCCGCGACGCTCTATTTGCCGGGTGGCCCTGGGTGGTTTCCCACCCAGGGCTCCCACAGATCCGGACGTGCGCGACTAGCGCATCCGGCCCCTCGAGAATACGGTTTTGCTACGCGAGCTCGACGACC
>Ga0310121_10000636_pt1 | contig 37819 bp, 27 predicted proteins | sample CB27_Tmax_986_MG_FD_203504 | JGI IMG/M metagenome (GOLD analysis project Ga0310121, IMG submission 203504) | Marine microbial communities from Western Arctic Ocean, Canada - CB27_Tmax_986 | ecosystem: Environmental > Aquatic > Marine > Oceanic | place: Canada: Western Arctic Ocean | collected...
GATCGAAGGATTCAACGCGAGCGGTGGCTCATTATTCTCCCTTAGTTTCTCGCTCGTTGAGACTGAGTACGGTAGTGGAGGCGATTTCTATTTTGCCCTTCCGTTCCAAGCAGGAGCAGCTGATGAACTCAGCAGAATCCAGTTGCTAGGTCCTGAAGGTCAAATAGAGCTCGGAGGTGCAGTGCCCAGCCCTGATCTCGCGGTGATCACTAATCGGCAAACTGGGCGAATCCAGTCCATAATCAGGGAATGGGATGGGACACTACTCCCAGTTTCTCCGGAAGTGGATGTGCTAGTTACAGACGGTGTTAGTACACGTCGAATTATCGGGGATATGGAATGAGAACTCCCCGTAAGTGTTGGTCACTCACTCTACCCGTATTTCTGTTAGGAGTGTCCGGCCTACTCTACAACCCAGTAGAGGCACAGATATACACTGAGGTCCGGGGCGGCACTGCAGTTGGGAGCCATACTGCCACTGCAGCTGCAATGGAGCTTGAGCCAGGATTGTCGGTTGCCGGGCTGATCTCTCTTCAGACATCGGGAGTTCTTGGCCTATACGCTGGATTCGTGCGAACTCAGTTTGGATGCACCAACGGCTTCTGTGCCAAACGTGATATAACGTTCACCGGAAACGATGCACGCCTTGGGCTTTCCCTGAGCCGCGGAGGGCCTTGGATGCAGGTGGGGCTACTCTATGGCGGAACTGGAACCGATGGAGACAACCTTAATGGCGGCATCGGATTCGAGGCAGGTCTTGGTCTGGCTTTTTCTGCAGGGAAGCTCCGATTCTCCCCAGGACTGATATACCGGCGGCATAACGCGAGCACCGAAATCAGGAAGGACCACGCTGTTTCATTAACTCTCGACTTAGGGATAGGACTTCAGCTCAAAAACTGAGTCGCCCTTAGTCCACCACAGTTCTAATCCTTTATCTGCCCCCCGCTCCTAGTCCTCCATCAGTCACGGGATCGCCAGCAACCTTGTAGCGGTCGAACCAATTTCTCAACAGGAGTTGCACACGTATAAAGTTGGTCGGGGGACGGCTTCGGCTGTGCCATCCGTCCGTGAGACGAACCATCGCTGTCGGGATTTGTCGGAGCTTTAGCGCCCGATAATATTGCTCAGTTTGCTCCATAGGCGTGCGTAGATCCCGTTCTCCTGTCATGAGCATCGTGGGTGTTGTGACATTGCCCACGTACATGAGCGGTGAGCGTTTCAGATGCTCTGATGGGTCCTCCCAGAAATGTTTCTCGAAATCGAAGTACCAGCTTGCTCCATCCGTCGTACCAACAAAGCTCATCCAGTTCGTGACGGGTGCTTTCGCGACAGCGGCCGTGAAGCGATCTGTGTGGCCTACTATCCAGGACGTCAGCACACCACCACCCGAACCTCCATAAACGAAGAGGTTCCTTTCGTCGATATACCCTCGGGCTATCAATGAATCGACTCCAACCATAAGGTCGTCATAGTCCATCGACGGATAGGCATAGTTGATTGCGTTGCCAAACTCCGATCCGTAACCTGAGCTGCCCCTTGGGTTCGTGTAGAGAACTACATAATCATTCGCCGCGTGATCTTGGTTCTTGAAGTCGAACCCAGAGTTGTACATCGAGTGCGGACCACCATGGATTCGCAAGATCAATGGATACTTCTTTGAGCCGTCAAAGCCTGGCGGCTTGTTGATCCAGCCTTGGATGTCGAGCCCGTCGACAGACTTGTACCAAATCTCTTCTACCTCACCTAATTCTACCTGAGACAGCACTGCTTCATTCGTTCCCTTGAGAACACGAATTTCGCTAGGGTTCTGAAGCGAATAGGCCACTAAGCTCCCTGGCTCATAGTATGATGTCCGGATTCCCACTGCTGAGCCGTTATCCGCGATATCTGTTGTCGAGAGCATGTGGTTACCCTCGGTGACACTCTGCGGCTCTCCATCAAGTGGCACGAACCAGAGATTCGAAGTCCCCTTCACCGAAGACGTCAAATAGAGACCACGTCCATCAGCGGCCCACTTCACGTTGCCGATGCCTCCCATCTCACGGGCTATAACACGTGATCCCGAACCATTTACATTCATTACGTACATCTCTCTTTCCGTGTACGTATCCGTCGTGAACTCGTCACCCTGGTATGCGATCAAGCTTCCATCTGGTGAAGGAAGAGGGCTGGTTTCGCTTCCTCGTCGGTTTGTGATTTGCTGAATGGAACCCGATGCCACGTCAACAGAGTAAAGAGCCGACTCGCGGTATTGATACTCCGCATCCTCAACCCTGAGACCCGAGAACAAAATGCTCTGACCGTCCGGCATCCATTGCGGTGAGCCATGGTCAAAGTTGCCGTTGGTCACGCGCCGAGCCGTACCCCCTGATGCAGAAACAACATAGATATGCCGTGAACCCACAGGAGACCACCCAGAACCATCACGCCTATAATTGAGCTTCTCTACGATCCTCGGAGATGCCGTCCATTCGGCACCCTCAGGGCGCTGGGGCATCTCTATCTGCCATGCTGGATCCATCGGAGCTTCATCTAACACATTAAACGCAAGCCAATTACCATCCGGTGACCACTGGATGCTCGATGGTGATTCCGTCAGCCTCGTCACCTGCGACACGGCGCCTTCTGCGTCCATCCAACGTACAAAAATCTGTGCACCCTGAGGCTCACCCTGCTTCACAAAAGCCAGCCTGGTTCCATCCGGAGACCAGGCTGGTGAACCGCCTTCTAGCAAGAAACGGTTCCGGCCGCCATCGGCGTCCATAATCCAAACTTCAGACGCATGCCTGTCGTTGACTTTATCAATCCATTCACGGACGTACACCAACTGGGCGGCATCCGGAGAGAGTTGAGGATTTTGGACAAACTCCCAATCGAGATAGTGGTCGACCTTAAGACGTGAAGAACTCTCTTGGGCCTGTGCTTCAAGCCCACTGAAAGCAAACGCGAGAGTTAACAGTGCAAGCAGGCTATGAGATAGCATGTAGCGGCTCATAAGAAGACTCCGTCTCTTCAGGTGAGTCAGACAAACTTCAAGATGGATACGACATCCAGGAATGTTCAATAGACCGGCTAGTTGCGCTACAGCAAGAACACTCGAGGATATCGTTGGTCGGAGTTTATCATGCCAGAACTTTTCCTGATGACGCACTGAAGTAGTTAGTCATCTTGCTCGAGGCTGGCCACTACAATCTCACGACCAGGTCGGATACCTAGAAGCGGTCGGAGTACTGCCGCCAAGATCAGAGTTACACCGAATGTGCAGACGAGAAGTGGACCTGTCGCCAGATCCCAGTAGAACGAAGCACCGATACCACTCAGGATGGCTGCAGCTCCAGCACCCCACGCAATCAAGAGGGCCAGCCCAAAGCGATTGGTGTAGAGAAAAGCAATCACTGCTGGGATCACTAGAGCTGTGAAGACCATTAGTACTCCAGCAATCTCAACTGAGAGAGAGATCACGATCCCAAAAGTCACATAAAACACAAAGTCCCAGAATCTGATATTTCCGATCCTCTCAGGTGCAAAAGTCAGGGCCAAAAACTTCCGTCTCAGTAAGTAGTGAAAGAGCCCTACTGCTATATACGCGCTCGCCATCTTGCCTATGGCAGGCCAACCAACCCAAATCAATGTGCCTGTAAGCGTCTCTTGGAGATGTTCAGAACCCTCTGCCGTAAGACTGGCAAGCAGGATTACCGCAGCGGACGCTACCACATACGAAACCCCGATGATCGCCTCCTGGGGTACAATCGATTTCTCCATGCGGGTCATTGAGAAGAGTAAGGCACCGAGAAGCGTGAATCCAAAGGCGAACAAGAATGACGTCGTCGTACTGGGCTCGATGCCCATCAGAAGAGCTACGGTAGTTCCGAACGCCGCGATTTGAGCGAAGGCGAGATCAATGAAGATCACTTCACGGGCGATAACATGTAGGCCCAGGTACGCATGGATCGAAAGGATAATGAGCGCCGCCACAATCGGCGGGATCATCAGGTCGAGCATCGCTTTATCTCCGTGCGAGAATCATCGGCCGAGAAAGGCCTGGGAGAGCTCCGTTACCCAGGTATCAACCAATGTGAAGTAATCATCAACACCTTCTCTGGCATAGGGTGACAGAGGAACCCGAACGAAGATCGCATCACCCCTAATTGCGACAGCCTCTACTTTGCTCTCGTCGAAATACGTCGCGGACAAAAGCACATTCAGGTTCTCTCCCCGCATGCGGGCGATTAGCTGAGCTACATGTCCGGGTGTTGGCGGAATACCGGGCTTTGCCTCGACATAATCTGCACAGCGTACCTGGAAGCGATCTTCGAAGTAAGCCCAGTTTTTGTGATAGCAAATTATCTCTTGGCCACGGAAAGGGCTTGCTATTTGGAGCCATCCACCAAGGGATTCAATGAGGGGCACATCCTCAAATTCCTGTTCGTCTAGAAACTCGAACAGCGTTCGGTTTAGTGCGAGTTGCTCTAGTGTCTCGCCACCTATGAGTTCGACCAAACGTTCCCCAAATAGTCTCTGGTAAATTCGTTCAGTGAAGCTTGCGAGCCCGGCATCAAAGTGTGCAGCCCGATCTGGAGCAACCTTCTTGAGCCCTATCGTGATGTTACGGGCCACCTGTAGCGTCCGGAGCGGGTCAGTCGTCAGGTGCGGGTTACCAAAAATGTGAACGTCTCCACCACTCCGATCCGCAGTAACGGGCATATCCAAGAGCTCGACACCCGTATACGCAGTCACATAGCCCCTGCCCCCTTCGAGGACGTTTGAATTACCCGCCCGGTCGAGTAACGTCGGTACCCATAGCTCTAGGTCGAGTCCAGTCGTGACAAACATATCAGCTCGACGAATATCGAGTGCAAAACTCGGCTTTGGCCGCACAAAATGAGCATCTTCATTTGGGTTCGCGATCGACGATACCACCACCTCTTGTCCACCGATCTGTCGAGTGATCTCTGCATAGATAGGTAGCGTCGTGACAACACGCACGGGAGCCTGCCGTTCCGTGTAACTGGATGGCGCTAGCAGCAGGAGGGTTATCAGTACTGTTCTCATCATTCCATGACCTCAGTAGGTCTCATGCTTGTGTGGGCCCATCGCGAATGTCACCTGAAGCAACAGTCTCCCCTCCTTGCCATCCATAAAACTCCTCCCGAGCAAGTCGTACTCGAGCCTTAGCCTAACATATTCACTTTGCCACCAACTCAGTGTCGGTGAGAAAAGCCAAGCCGTCTCATCTAGATCTTCCGGGCTTCCACTCCTACCCGCTCTTGCACCCACAAGCCAGCTCTCGGTGAGTCGAACCTCTCCCATCCCCCAAAATCCGAAAGCTCGGTCCGAAAGTCCATGCTCTTCTTCATGCTCTTCTTCGTGTCTACTACCTGAACCGACTCGATCGACTGCCATAATACCACCCCTGAGTGACATGCCTCGGTAGCGAGATCGTCCAGGTGGGCGCCATGTGATGGCAGCCTCAGTTCCATAAAAGTTGCGATTCAATGATCGCTCATCAGCCGTGAACGTTCCGTTAATCCAGCTGAAACCGAGATCGAGATCAGTGGAGGAGGATAGATTCCAGAAACCATTAATATGCCCTAACACCGAGAGGCCACTTGACTCCCCGAATAGCATCTCGTTCTCGCTACGTGTCACTTCGAGCGTAGCCTCATAGGTACCACTGACACCACCGAACGGTGCAAGCCAATGCACCGAAGCTCCCGTCTGTGCTAACGATTCTGGACCGATGAATGAGACATGTGGAAGCGAACGTGTCTGGAATGGCAATGCGTGAGAATGCCAGCGGTTCAGTTGACCAAATTGCTGGAAAAACTTTCCGAGCTTAACCCCGAGACCTCCTGGTAATCCGACCCATTCGACATAACCCTCTTCAACTCCAAATCCCAAACCACCTTCCTGTTCGTTATGGTCATGAGGTCCTTCCTCAAACGGTGAGAGCTCCCCGCCATCGTTGTGATGCGATATGAAGATTTTCGCGCGTGAGAAAGGATCTAGATTTGAGACGATCGAGATTTCAAATTCGCGTGCAAAAAAATTGTCCTCGCTAGTATCATCCTTATTTATGTGCCCAAAGACATCAGAGCTGACACTGATTTCTGGGTTGAGTGCCTGCAATGAGCGCTGCCGTCCAACGAATTCTTGCTCTGTAGCTTGATCTACAGAACCTGTGTTTTCCCCGAGGGCCACAGCCGCTTGCGCCGCAGCTCGGAGTCGGGCAAGGGCGTCATCGGCTTCCTCTTCAGGACCAGAGGTACGAAGCCTAGCAACTTCCTGGGTCAGGCTATCAACGAGCGCTGCGAGACGCGTGAGCTCTACTTGAAGGGAATCGATTCTTTCCTGGGAGACCAAACCCCCAGGACTAGCCAAGATCAGGATTGTAGACACGAGGACCGGCCACCTGTGACGGTCGATCCTCGTTGCACCAATACTCATGATAATTTGCCCTCTTCCTCACTGTGCTCACAGAAACAGGGGCCCTCAGAGGGACCCACTGAGAACGGCCGCTAGAGAGCCGGCCAGATACTAAGCAGTTAGGCCAGAGGTGGAGCTCTAGAGGGGTGCCCTTCAGCGAGCACGGAGTGGACAAAAATATCAGCTTCATCCGGGATGAGATCCTGAATGATGGCATCCTGTCGCTGTTTTTCGAGTCCGGATGAAGGTGCAGCTAGGTTCGCCACGACCTGGGTACAAACCGTGTGGTCATGTGCGGGTGGGCACGTCGATGGGTTGTGTTCGCTCTCTACGACGGGCTCATTTACTAGATCAGCACGCTCCAAGAGCGGAACCGAGATCCAGATGACAATCATCACGGCGGAGAGGCCGACTGATACAGCCTGACGAATCACATTCCTTTTTTGATTCATTACGGTTTACAGTAAAACCTCAGATTAGCGAGTGTCAACGATACTCGACCCCAGGGACTGCTAGGCACTTGATGAGCGCAGTCCCTCTCTGCACCCGTTCCCCTTCGCCATTTTAATCTGAATGGTCGAGATTCTATCCTGAGCGACTGAGCATCCTCTGAAGCAGAATAACGAAGAGTATCTCTTAGGGAATGCGAGTGAGAGAGAGAAACGCACCAGGTGTTTGACCAGTGAGATTCCCATCTCTAAGCACTGGGACACCGCTAACTAACACGTGTACGATTCCTTCGGCAAAACGCTGAGGATAATCCCAGTCAGACCGATCAATGATCGTCTCAGCGTTAAAGATCGACAGATCCGCAACATACCCTTCTTCGATCCGCCCCCGATCGGTAAGGCCAAGAAAATCCGCAGGTAAGGATGTGATCTTCCGGATTGCTTCTTCCAATGCCAGAACCCCCTCTTCACGCACGTAGTGACCAAGAAAGCGCGCAAAGGTACCAGCTCCTCGAGGGTGCCCCCTGCCAGCTTCGCTCCCGTCTGCATAAGCCCCATCACTCGCAATCATATTCCACGGCTGAACCATGAGAGTCCGAACGTCTTCTTCTGCAATAGCACCCAGTGTGATGTTCACAGGGGCGGACGCCCCAGCGATCAAATCCATCACTGCATCAAACGGGTCTTGGCCTTCTTCAGCTAGCTCTGAGAGGTAGACTCCAACCAGCTCAGGATAATCAGTGCTGCTCACTATCCGCATACTGCTGTATCCTGTCGCCTTCAACCAAGCAAATCCGCCATCAATCCCGTTCTCACTTGCTTCTTTCAATTGTGTACGGCGACTTGGATCGACCAACATTGATCGGAACCGTGCTACTACTTCAGGATTAACAGGTCCAGGGGCCCAGAGGCTTGATGACAGACCTGTTAGGTCTGTCATAGACGGAGGTGTCACGATGATACCAATCAAGGAGGAAGTGGCAGCTCCATCGTATGGATACTGATCAGAGACGATCTCCACACCTCTAGAGCGAGCACTCTCGACCAGATCAATCACGTCATTAATACGCCCTTCATTATGAAGCCCCACCGCCTTTAGATGTCCAATCTTCCCAGATATTTCAGCACCCTCAGAGATTGCAACAACTTCCTGATCAGATTCCACGAACGCGTGCACAGGATTTCGGACATGGGAGTCGTAGATACCACTGAATGGAGCTACTTCTCGAGCGAGCTCGACCACTTCTGATGTCTCGGAGAACATTCCAGGCTCGTACATAAGTCCAGTCGAGAACCCTACTGCTCCTAATTCCATTCCTTCTCTGACCTGTGCTCGCATTACATCGAACTCAGAAGGAGTGGGGGCACGCTGTTGATCTTCTCCCATAACATTTTCGCGTATGGCGTTATGGCCGATGTAGGTCGCGACATTCGTGCCTGAGCCATTATTTTCCAAAGCTTCAATCACTGTCCTGATCATCTCGGGACCGAAACCACCATCTGGTCCTCCAACAACAGTAGTGACACCCTGGCGAAGGACGCCTTCATTCATGCGCCTCTCACCTTCTAGAAGTGCCGGAACAGTATGGCTATGGACATCAATAAAACCTGGAGCTACGACAAGCCCTGTCGCGTCTAACGTATCAGCGGCTTGCGCTCCGTCATCGCCGATCCAAGCGATCTTATTTCCCTGAACACCGACGTTCATCTGGGAGGATTCTTGGCCGGAACCGTCTACCAGAATTCCACCCAGAATAAGCAGGTCCAGATTACTTGGAGGTGGGACCTCACAACCGACCTGTAACGTGCACCCCACTACAAGTGCTACGAGTCTTCCCGGTCTTATCCTAATCATTTAACGGATTGGAATTCTCACTGAAAGTTGGTGGGTATGAACCAAGGCAGCCTGTAACATGAGAGGTCCCTGCGGTGCGATGATGAAATCGTTGGCACTATCCATAGTCCTCATCACGCCCTCCTCCCACTCCCAAGCAATGCCAGGTCGTCCCGTACCAGTTGTGAAACGTCCTGTATATCTAAGATCCACATCGGAGAAATAAAGTACAGCTCCCAGGGTCGGGGACCACTCCATCCATGACTCCTCTAGATCACGGAACGAGCCCTCAATGTGATTCACCTGTTCGAGCTCATAGTCATAGGAACGCATCTCAAGACCAGCTTGAAGTTCTAAGTCTCCGAGTTGATGAGAGAGTCCAGTCCTAAGAATGACATTCGTGAAGAAGAACTCATTTTCGATCGTCCTTCCTCCTGGCTTGATCACAGTGCCCGCGCCAGTCGTGACGCGTTCATCCGCCTCCTGCCACGTTTCGCTCCAGATCGGTTGTAGTACCATATCAACCCCAAAAGTTGTCTCTCCACGGGTCCGAGAAATGCCAAAACCTGCCTCGTATGCCCACGTGGTTCCAGGATCCCTAGGAATGTTTTGGATCTGATAATTTGGGATTTTCGGATGCGATTTTTGGTTCACAGTTGCTGTGGCACCGATCCGCCATCCAGGAGCGCTCAGATCCCGATCCCAATTCAGGTGACCACCTATGGTACGCGTCTTGTCTTCATTGACTTCAACACGACGTCGAGCCACTGGTGGCTGACAGCCAAATTGATCAAGACACCTCTCGTCTCTCCAGATAAAATCGGTCCATGTGACATCATGTGTCATCGAAATCCTGTTATAGACACCGACCAAAGAAAGCCGATCATGCTCTCCGGTACGGTACAGACCAAGGCGCACATCAGAAGCGCTCCCAGATTGATCGATCCGATCTGCTCCAGCGTACAAGAGATCAACACCATCAACTGCATTGAGCTGCGCTGTCGAGAACCCTAACCCGATAGACCACGGTCCAGAGTCCACTTTTCGCCCGACGAACCCTCGTGCATACAAGTTCCTCGAAGAGACGTCACTGAGCCGTTGAGGCTGACTGTCCCAAATAAAAACGGGCTCGATGAAAGCCCCCCAACGCTCGTCGGGGTTATCGATCTGTTGAACTGCCAACGCGGCACCACCGAACCAGGAATTTCCTTGGAATAGCCCAACCATCGGAAATGTCTTACCGCCACCACCATGATCTGAGATTCCATAAAATGTGGGAGCGCCGAAGAAGGACGATTCGCCGATGAAAATACCTTTGGCGGGATTCAACCAACCGTCGGACAAAGCGTCATCTAGTGCGATCGTCACACCACCCATCCCAAGAGTCTCAGACGGAACCATCAGAAACTGATCTCCAGATGCAACTGGAACCGTGCGGATCGGAATGAGTTGGGCAGTCAGTCCTGTACCAGCAAGAATTGTGAGCAACAAGAGATTTAGAGAAATCCTAAAAAAATCTTTGGACAGCTTGACCTCTGGGATTATTGGCATCATTCAGATCTGCCCTGAGTAGAGGAATACAGCACAGCTAGTGTGAAAACTCTCTGCTGACCTCTCAATGTGCAGGCACCATGCCACAAGAAAATTCCCTTTCTTCAATAGGTCTCTAGACCTTGCGTCCTCTCTGTGTGACGCCTACCGGACCCGGATGTGACAACTTGACGCCAATACTGATCACACCTTCAGGTTGCTGACTAGCTCCTGGGCCGTAGCTCAAAGAGCCAAATGTCCCCTGACTCAACCTGTCGGAATGGGATCGGAGCCCCACCTACATACTTCCTACCTAATTCGCTCAGTACAGGAGTCGCCACAGCTTCATCTCGAATCCTCACCATCTGGCGTTCATAGAGTTTCCCATCAGCTCGTAATATCACGCGACCGTCTTCTTCAGCTTCTTTCGGCCAATGCTTCCAGATTTTACCCAAGAATGAGTTCATATAACCAGAAGGAATAAAGATTCGGCCCTCATGTTCCATGATCCACGTCGTGCGTGAGCGAACAGGGTCCAATAACTGAAATTCTACCGTAGAGTAATCTCTTAAGAACGCCCAATCCGGCTCCTCTGTACCCGTCTGCATTTCACCCAAATCAAACGGACCAGCCGCAACAATCGCCAGGGCACCCTCGAGAGGTCCATCATGAAACCTCGCTACTGCAAATACTCCCAATACAACGCCTATAACAAGGATCATAAGTGTACTGAGAGTCCGAAATATAAGTTTCATTAACTCATTGCTCCATAGTTACTTAGACAGTTCGATATCGTGTTACACTGTAATATCAATATCAAGAATCCATATTCATGTGCAGGATCACTCAACGCCAACTATTAACCAAATCCACCGCGATCCTTCCTAGGGCGGCTTCAAGTTCGAAGAAGTCCCCTTGATTCTGGTTGGTAAACACAGCAACTACGGTGGGACCGCCCTCGTAGTAGAGAATCCCGACATCGTTACCAGCGTGAGGTGGCCAATCCCCAGTCTTATGGGCAATAGAGGCCCTGCCCCGCAGTTGTTGCGGCAACCTAGAACTATAGAATTGTCTTCGGAGGATACTGATCATCTCGTCACTCGATTCAGGTGATGCCAACTCGCCTTCTTCGATCGCCTCGAGTATATGAGAGATTTCTCGAGCCGTAATCCTGCCCAACCATTGAGCGGAATCACCCTCGAAGCCGAAACTACGGACTGCGGCTTCTGAATCAGAAGGAAATCCTGATTCAAAAACCTCACGGTCTGAAAGAGAGGCATTGCCGGGGTCAGCCAACTCCAACACAGCCCTAAACAACTCACCCGTCGTGGCACGTAGTCGGGTTTGTTCAAAGCCCAATTCAGCAAGCATGGTGTTCACGCGCTCCAACCCTAGACGTTCTATCACCACATCCGTCGCTGTATTGTCACTCGTGATGATCATCTGGGTGATGATGTCCCGATAGGTAGGCTCGATACCTTGGGTGAAACTTTGGAGGAGCCCGCTTCCACGTCGCATGTCTTCGGGTTGGATCTGATACCGTTCATCGAGTTCTAATGTCCCGGCATCGGCATCTCGATATGCCAGCACCATGATGGGGATTTTGATCACGCTAAGGGCGTTCATCGGTTCGTCAGCACGAATAGCGATCTCGCGCCCTGATGGAAGATGCTTGGCGTAAAAGGATGTCTTGGCATTCAGGGAATTGAGGCTTGCCTCTACACGGGAAGCGAGATCTCCACTTTGACTGACACTATCCTGCTCAGGTGCACATCCCCAGACCATTACAGCCGCCAATAGAACGACACCTCGTATCTCAACTTTCTTCATGTTCTAGTCCTTGGTCTCGGGTAATTAAAACGCCTTGAGATAGGTCAACTTTACAATTCCGGTTCGGCGGAGCCACCTGGGATCCCTAGGAAGTTCTAGGGGGCCGGTAAGGTAACCTGTATCGAGCACCACGAAGAGATCACTGCCCGGCGTGTGGATCCAATCAACACGGATATTGGATTGCAGGGTCTGTGATACGTCATCCCACTGAACGAGGGCATACGCAAATAATTTTCGACTCAGTGCGGCCTCTAGACGGGTACTGATTAGTGTAGTCGTAAAGTCTCCATCAGATACCGGAAGTGATATGTCATTCCAACTCACGCTCCCATCAACTGTGAGATGTTTATTCGCGATCCATACCGCCCCTCCACCTAACTCCGTCCTTGTACCTGACCAGAAATCACCGAGCGCCGCATTGAATTTCAAGCCCACACTGCGTGCTCGATCCGGAGTGAAGTCTACGGATAATCGACGGAATCTGTAATCTCCAACTAACAGCATCCGGCCATTAATGCGAGCAGGTTCGCTGAGGCTCTCGAAGCGCTCGATGAGGGCCAGGTTCGCACGGTCTCCTGATTGAAAATCCAGCCTGGTTGTTAACCGTCGGAAATGAGACTGTTTTTCTCCATCGATGCCCTGAATGTGGTTTGCACCAAGAGTCAGAAAGAACTGTCGAGCCCAGGAACTATTTTCGAACCGAGGTTGAACTCCTGCCTGGCCACCCCACCGTTTTTGGTCAGGGCGAGGAACGAACCCGAGTGCAGGATCAAAAGCCTCACCGATGACTGTCCGGGTGATCTCGAAGATGTACCGATCGTTCTGGAGCATGAGTTCAGCCTGTCCTGCAACTGAGCTTCCATCAGAGTATACGTAGTCTGAATCCCAAGTTTTAGCAGCCCACAAAAGGAAGGAGCTACTGCTCCAGAATCGGCTTTGAAGATCGGCTCCAGCCACTCGGTTATGTCCAGCAACGGTCTCTTTGCTAGTCACGATTCCACCCACGGTCATCCTTGGAAGCACATTGCCACGCACTCGTGTTACCGAGTTCCAAGCACCAGCTCTCGTATTGGGTGTGTCACTGACGGAGCCAGGGACGTTGATGCCCGCAGTTCTTAAACTCATGGCACCGATAGATATCGGTCCGGCTTGGCCAGTGAACCGCCCACCACCCAGAATGTCGGCATCGAGACCTACCCGCCGAGAAAAGAAGACTTCCGTCTCACGCGGTGCTCCAAATTGAAAAAGCCCTGCTCGCTCTAGGAAAAACTCACGCTTTTCAGGGAAGAAAAGACTGAACCGTGTCAAGTTTAATTGGACGTTGTCAGCTTCGACCTGAGCGAAATCCGTATTGTATGTCAGATCAAGTGTGGAATTAGACGTGAGCGATGCCTTTATATCGATCCCCGCATTGATCCTAGTGTCATTGCCGTTCTCACTGGTGTGCGTGGCGCCAGATATCGCGTGGGGCTTCAATTCTATATGTCTGGATTTCTGAAGATCACGAAGTCCTGTCATGCGTGCATAGCGGGAAACTTGGACGATACCCGACCGGTACTCCTGTCCTATATGAGGCCAAAATACAGACTCGTTTTTTCGACGAATGGTTCGCGCAATAGCTATTCCCATCTCGGGAGCTTCTGTGTCGTCGAAGCGAATCGTCGTGAATGGGATCTCAATCTCTAGAACCCATCCTTCATCTGTGATCCTCGCTTCAGTCGTGTAAATCCCATCCCAATTCCAGTCGGTACTCGATTCATCGGAAATCAAAGCATCATCCTGAGTACCGAGCACACCGACCTCGAACATGTAGGCATTTCGGTCATCGTTGTACGTGTCCAGCGCGATGCGAATGTTGTCGTCTTTGTCAATCCAGCCACCCCGCTGGAGGATATTGGCACGGATGAGGTTGGGCTCTGAATCATGCATCGTCATCCCGAAGTACAGAGCGGTGGGTGTGTAAGCAATTCGTACTTCTGTCTTCTCGCTAGCCGAAGCTCCATCCACAGGATCACGCTGCAAGAATCCTGTGATAGGCTCAACCAGAGTCCAAAATGGCTCATCCAAAACACCATCGATGACGGGGGGGGATGGGATGGGTACAGCGACTGCTAGCCTATCTTGACCAAAGACAGGTTCACCCAGAACAATCAGGCATATGAATGGCGCCCAAACACAGTACTTCATCCCCTGTTTCGGTTCATTTAGTTGATCTCACCGCTTCAAGTTTTTGCTATTCTGTGGCAAGCTGTTAATCCTCTTTCGTTCCTGACATTTATCAAAGCTATGCCTAAAGCCCTAATTCCTATACGCTTTAAAGGGTGAATGACTGAGATTAGCCACTTGGCGGAACTCTGAGGCCAATTTTCCTATATACCTTTAGGGAAAGGGGATCGCACCCGAAAATCAACAACTTCTTTCGAACGAAACAACCTGCAGGGGAACATGGAGAAAACAGCCACAAGCTCGGCTCAGACAAGCTCGATTAGTCGTGAAGTCGCGCACCTCGCCTTCGTCAAGGTAAAGCAGGACGATTGGCTCAACGTTCGGCAACAAGAGCAGCTTCGAAGGGCCCTGATGTCACTCGGAGAATTACTAGGGTGGGCAGTGACCTCGGCCAATAGCGACGACCCAATCCCTGATATCAGTAAGAGTACGAAAAAAATGATGAGCAACGGTGCTCGGGCCATTAAACGCAGTCTTGACAATGATATGGCTACAAAGAAGGCGGAAATTACCGTGTTAAAAAAAGTCGCCAGATCTATTCGGAAGTTGTCCGACAACCCGAACACTGTCTATCCGTTAGAGGTCACCTACTGTCGTTCAGCACGTGATTCCGTTCAGAGTATGTTTACCAAAACTGAAAACATCGAGGTCAATGACGCTCAGGAGACCCTAGCGATTGCTGAAAGTATCGAGAGGCAGCTAGACCATTGGACTACGCTTAGGGACATCATGATCGCAGAGTTAAAGCTAGAGCAAAAACAACTTCGTGTGATGACACAAGGCCTCTCTGAGTTCGTCAAATCCATGCACCCACTACTGGGTGAAGTGGTAGCCACTCTTGCTTGAACTGTGGGTGGCATGAGAACCTAGATACTGATAGAAATCATCCAAGAAGGCCCACAGTAACGAGTACTTACGCAGCTGGAATTTTCCGAAGACCGAATTCGATTAGTTCGAAATCTGTCTAAAGACCAATGCAGCACGATGAGGTCTCAACGTCGATTTCTTTCCTGATAGCGTGCACCACTCAGTACGGCTGACAGCGCATAGTTTCCCTCATGGCAGGAATACTCGTACAGCAGGTCATCAAATTTCTTGAACGGTATCTCACCACCCCAGGATTCGGTGTACGTCTCAGGGTCCTCAATCGTGAAATCATAGAGTATCGTCTCCTCGTCTACTCTCGTGAATCTCTCGATCACCTTCATGTCCTCTGAATGCAGGATTCCTCCAAACGCCTGCGAAGGGTGAAGGTTTGTCGTTTCCACCACGAGCGTATTCCCTTCCCATCGACCCCACGAATCACCAAACCAGGGACGGTTCTCTTTAGGTAGTGGTCGGGGTTCGCCCAGCCGGATAATCCTTACATCGTGAACCATCTCAGCTACGATCATCACATGATCGGCATTCTGCACGATCGTATAATTGTTGTTGTATGCCGTATTCGGAGTCATTGGAGGACCAGTGCTTGACCCGAAAGACACGATACACCGTTCTCCAAGAGGTCTGAGCTCCGGATGGTCGTACTGACCGAATTGGCTCCTGAACTCCCTGGCCTCCCGAATGCGTTCCTGAGCCTCAGGCGTGAGTGGTGGACGACGACCGTTTGAAGGACGCGTCACCAAAGATGTTCTAGGTTCTCCGTTGACAATTGCTATCCGAGAACCCCGATCCCAATAAACCTCATTGTATTCCTGGCCGGTGAGCCGAGCTTCATTACTCTGACCTTGCAATTCACGTCTTCCACAGGCAACTGTTCCAGGATTAGCAGGGCATTCATCAGTCACCCCCTCTATATCTCTTACTTCTTCCCATGTGAAGACCGGCCCCCTGCCCTCGCGGCGCTGAAACGGAGTTAGTGTCACATTCGTCCAGTTCCCCTGAAGGTTCGGATAACCGTCGGGCGTCCTAGGAATTTCCCATTCTTGGGTGCCTGAGGCTCCTACTTGTGCAGCTGCCGTCGAGACGAATCCCAGCGTTGTGATGAGACATGCAAAAAGCAGGATTCTCGTCATCTTCTAAGCCTCCGGTAGATGCGGGTGCTGCTTCACCTTTATTTTGTGCCCCCAGCCAGTAGATCCGCAACTAGTCGGGAGGACAGGGATCGTAGGTGACCGTCTCATCATCTTCAACGCGTGAACACAGTCGTACTTATACTGATCCTAGCTATGAGCTGCTGATAGAACGCTCTTGAGTATTTGATCAACGTTCTCTGGTTTCGATGACGGATCTACGACTTCACCCGGTCCCAGGATGAACCCGCTACCACCAGATTGCTGTATCGCGTCCATAACTTCACGATCAACATCGGCAGTCGAACCCGCTACCAATGGACCGCCCGCGCTCGGTGTAATCCCGCCAATCAGGCACTTGTCCGTGCGCATTCTCATTTCTGCGATGGATGGGCCATAGTCTTGGTCATGCCAGTTGAAAGCCTCTACCGGGTAGTCGAGAACACCGTCGAAGTTTATGTCGTGTGCATGCAGGTGGTAGATATTGAACCAGGTCTTGCCCTTTAGCGGTTCGAGCATCTGCAAGTCGTACGGTTTGGAAAACTCGTTGTAGAGATCCGGCGTTAGAAGGTCGACACCCGCCCATTGATTGGCGAAAAAGACACCGTCGGCCCCACCAGAGACGATCCGTTCTACGAAGCTTCGGCTAGTCTCGGTAATAGCTTCGAGTGCAGCATGTACTTGCCTTGGGGAGTCCTGCATGTACCGCACCAGCTTGCCAGGTCCCGCGATCTTCGACGCCGAGGTTAGTGGTGAAAATACCGTCTGCACAAATGGCACGTCACCGTTAAGCATTTCAAGGGCAATACGCTGAGCTTCAAGTACAATCAGATATTCACCAGCGTCGCTTCGAACCGGCGTAATCTTCAGCCAGTCGTCGGGCTTTTGAATCGGGCTTTCCGCCAGGATTGGTGTACCCGGTCCCCCTCGGACATTTAGTTGCACACCCCAATCCACAACAGAATACAGCCCGTACGGAGAGAACTTGATGAAGTCCATATCAAGCCGCTGCTGAAGGCTAACTGCCAATTCTGCAAGGCGTCTCGGCGAACGATCTTGGTTTGCCCAGTGCCACCAAAAGCTCAGCGGGATGCGGTCAGTTGGAAGGTTCGCCAAGGCAGCCTCAATCCGAGCGCGGTGGCTCATTTCAGCACTGTATGCTATCGGTGCGAAGGCGGCACTAGCGATGGTCAGTCCCGCGGCGTTTAGAAAAGTTCTTCGTGAAATATTATTCAATTGATTATCACCCAGAGCATGACTACGGTTAAGAATTTCATCAGCTAGTCCGGCGAATAGTAGGGTTCTCTTCATACGGATAATCCTCCGGTAATGCTTTCCTGAAAACTGCCCCTGCCCCGAGAACATCCGCAACTTATTCGGGCCCCTCACTGTCAGACTTCAAAACAGGGCTGGGCAGCTGGGTGCCACGGGGGAGCTAGGAACTAGTTGCCGCCGGGGCTCTATCCACTCGCGGGACAGACGTTGGGCCTCGGCTAGATGATCTAGCCGCCCTACCTAGACTCTGCTACGCCTGAAGCAAGCCTTACCAACTGGGTTCTTGGATACAGATACTGTGGGCGGGACCCGAGAAACCCCATTACTAGTGGCTCTGAACATCCTTGATGTACCGCCCGTTGTTGAAATCAGTGAAGTAGTGCTCCACTAGGGGATGTTGAATGGGGAGGCCACTGTAATCTGGTTCTAGGTTTTGTTCAGCTACATACGTTTGATGTTGGGCTCCGTGTGGCAGTACTTGATACCAAGGACGGTGCTTGGGTGGTCTCGAACGGGCCACGACTTCGTACCATTCCTCGGTTCCCTGAAAGTGCGTATCGACATCGACGATTACACCTCGGTAGTCGAACAGTTTGTGTTGCACCACGTCACCGATTGAAAAGCGTGCACTCGGCATCCTTATCATTGATTCATGCCCCTACCTTTTAGGAAGTAATACCCAAACACTCGTGCAGATCTCCACTTCCCTCAGACTACCCGCAACTCAGACGGGCACCTCACACCGGATGCGTAAAACAGTGCTGTATAGTCCAGCGCTGGGTGCGGTGAAAAAAAGGGGGGTACTCCACCTAGTTAACAGAAGTCTGGATTTTCAAGAGGACTACTTCTTGACCATCTATTTTCCATAGCAGATTCAAGATAATGTCGCGCTAGACTTTCTTATCAATTAAGACCTGCCCCTCTAATCGGGATCCCAACCGGGCTAATCTCAGCATCTACCAAAATGCTGTTCAGCTCAGGAAGTACTGCCTCTATGGCCTGATCTAGATCAGCAATGGCATTTTGAAACTGTTCCTGCGTCCAGATTAACCGCTGTTGTTGAGATTCATTTGGACCAGTCATGCTCCCAATCACACTTGGCCCACCATCGAATTCGCCAATTAGACCACGCCACCAACCTCTTAGATCAGCGTTCCTCCCCCTGAGGGCGTCCGCTACTTCCTCTAACTCAGCGGTCAGCGAGTCCAAGGCCGCGTCTTCCTCAACTCCTTGCTCTTCAAGGAATTCATCAACTGCCTCTTGGGTAGCTTTTTCCAACTGTCCTGCCTGGACTTGAGCGTGGTAACCTGACTGCTGTAAGGCATATAATTTCATAGTGAAATCATATCGATCCTGGGCTTCAGATAATGGACTGAGTGGGTCCCAGAGAACTTCTATATCTGTTGCACCTGACTCCCCTACATGCTGTAGGGCTCCCATAAAATATGCATGGTACTCACCCGGTAGAACTAAAGGGCCTCTCGGTCCCACATCTAAGTTCGGGACGTCAAAGATCATGGTGTCGTTCGGAACAGGCTGGTGGCGAAGGTCCCATACCACACGGTTGAGTCCCACTAAACCAGACCCCTGGATTACCCTGACTAGTGTACCACCTGAATCCTGAATGCCAATCTGAACACCCCCCTCAATCGGACGATCCAACCAGTAATCAAGTATTGCTCCAAAAGGTCGATTGGCGGCTTGGTAGATCCCCTGTCCCTGAGACGGAACATCTACATTGGGCTGAAAGAGAGTTGCTGGAATCACTGGGAGCAGCTTCGCTCCCTGAGGTTCGGATACTTCTCTCATATCAGATAGCGCCCAGATATTATCCAGGATCCAGACCCCTCGTCCGTGCGTCCCGGCAACCAGATCATTGTCCCTGGGGTGAATCTCCAAGTCATCAACTGGTGCCCAAGGCATATTGTTGTTCAACCGACTCCAATTTTGCCCTCTATCGGTTGAGACAAAAACACCATCTTCTGCACCTACAAATAGGAGATTGCCATTCCCTGGATGTTCCAGAACGACATTTACGGTGGAAGACTTCAGATTAGTGATCAGAGAAGTCCAGGAATCTCCAAAGTCCTCCGTGACATAAAGATAGGGGCTGTAATCATCATCCCAGTGACCATCAAATGTGACGTAGGCTCGCCCAGCATACGCCGCCGAAGCTTCAACTCTACTTACAAACATCGGCCTGGGCAGACCTGAGATGTTACCAGAAACATCCAACCAACTCTCCCCACCATCACGGCTTACTTGAATCGTTCCATCGTCAGCTCCAACCCAGATGATCCCAGATTCCACAGGAGATTCTGATATGCTCGTGATACTGCCGTAGGTGCCCACCCCATCATTGCGAGATAGAGTTGTGGAATCAGTCAGGACACCCATTACCTCTACGTCCTCTTGAGGAATCGCCTTTGTAAGATCCTCTGTCATGTCCCAGCTTTCACCTCGATTTCGTGAGATGAAAAGGCGGTTGGCTCCCAGATATAGAATCGATGGGTCATGCGGTGATAGATGGATTGGGGCAGTCCAATAAAATCTGAACGCATTTGCTGTGTCTGGATTAAAGGGCTGAATATCCTTTCTATCCAAAGTTCGGGTATCGACCCTAAGGATGGCCCCTCCTTGGGAGCTCACGTAGACAGTCGTTGGATCGGTGGGATCAGCCTGACTCGTCATCCCATCCCCGTAATCAATGACCCTCCAATCATGGTTGAGGACCCCATGATAGCGACGTGTTGTCGAGGGTCCCATATAGTGATTGTTGTCTTGCAGACCTCCAATTATCTGATAGGGGTCCTCCATGTTTAGGGAAATATCGTACAACTGCTGGATAGGAAGATTTCCAGTAAACTGCCAATTATCACCCGCATCATACGTGTAGTAGAGTCCTCCATCATTACCCAACACCATATGCCTAGAATCGGAAGGATCGATCCACAGGTCATGATGGTCTACGTGGACACCCGTATTGTACTCCAGCTCCATCGGCATGACCTCAAAAGTGTCGCCACCATCTACCGAACGATGGAGATTGGTACCTAACACGTATATCCGGTCCTGGTCATTCGGATCCAAACGAATCTGGCTGTAGTACATAGGACGAGGATTTAAACTGTTAATCTTCTCCCAGCTCTCTCCCCGGTCTCCCGACCGGAATACCCCACCATCCTCTGCTTCTACAATTGCAACAACCACATTCGGATCTCGTGGCCAAACCTCAAATCCGATTCGGCCAATATCCCCCTCAGGTAAGCCATCGGTCATTCTGCTCCAGGATTCCCCACCATCAAGACTGCGGTAAATGCCTCCGTTCGGACCACCCCCTAGGAAGCCCCAAGCCCGGCGTCGCCTGGTATAGGTAGCAGCGTAAAGCACACTGGGATCAGAAGGGTGCAACGCTATATCAATGACTCCGGTGCTTGAATCTAGATACAGAGATTTAGTCCAGGTATCACCCTTGTCCGTTGTCTTATAGACACCGCGCTCTGAGTTTGGGCCCCACAGGTGTCCGACTGCCGCTACCCAGACTGTTTTCGGATCCGTCGGGTGGACGATAACCTTTCCTATGTGTCTAGTTTCCCCCAACCCTTTAAAGACCCAGGTCTTTCCACCATCGGAAGAATGAAATACCCCAGCGCCCCACGGCGATGAGTTCCGATTATTGGCCTCTCCAGTACCAATCCACATCTCTAAAGGATCTGAAGGCGCCAAAGCGATGTCACCGATGCTCAAATTCGGTGCATCATCAAAGATTGGCTTCCATGTTATGCCGCGGTTCCTAGACTCAAATACGCCTCCCGACGCAGCACCGATGAACCAATGGGATGGGTCGTCCGGTACAACTTCCACATCTGAAATCCTGCCACCTGCGATGGCTGGCCCTACATAACGCCAATCGAAGCCTGAGAGCAGATTCTCATCAGGTGTTGGTGCGCCTTGAGCGTCTATCTTTCCTGGAAGGAGTAATGAGAATAGAGACGTGACTAGAGTTACTGCGGTTAAGAATCTCATCAGCTAGTCCTCAGTGGTCTTGGTTGATCGGAACCCTAAAGACTGGATCAAATCCAGTTACACCCAAGTCAGGGACCGGGAAACATGGCACGGTGAGTAGGACAAAACCCATTCTATCAATCCTGCGTCTTCCCAATTCTTTTCATGCCCCCATTCTGCTTGGGCACCCCGTAGGCCCGCAACGTAGCCGGGAGCACCACACCGGACGCAGCGCCACCAAAAAATTTTCAGGAAACGGCGTTCCAGTGGCGGCGATGTGTGCGGAGTCGCACCACACCAGACGCGCAAAATAGGTCTTCTTTCGACTCCCTGAGTTAGTTACAGAAGTAGCCATATACCTCAACCTTTCTAGTACCAGACCTGTAAGGTATAGTTAGGCACAAGTGTTCATTAGGATGAGGATATATATGATATGAAAGGAATAGCTAGCAGTTTTTTTGAAGCCTGTGAAACCGGTAAAGGTTGGGATGGCTGTAAAGATTATTGTCTAGAAAATGCATCTTTTTCTTCCCATGCAGAGCCCTTATTGGAGGTGAGTACTATCCAAGGCTATGCCGATTGGATGCAAGGAGTTTGCGGTCTTATGCCTGATTGTGATTATGAAATTAAATCTCTTACAGTTGATGAAGAGAATAAGCACGTCTCGTTCTTTGCTGTATTTTCGGGCACACACACAGGTGAAGGTGGGCCAGAGCCTACAGGTCTAAAAGGGACAGTTGACTATGTCTATGCGTTGGAATTTTCTGGAGACAAAATCAAGCATTTAACAAAAGTCTGGAACCCTCATTACTTCTTTAAACAAATAGGATGGGAGTAAAACTTAGGTAGTAGTTGATTCCAATTTTTCTGCTAGCATTTAAACAAGAGAGGTAGACATGAGTTGTGACTGCCCACAGAAATGTGACTGCTGTAAGTGTGATGGCTGTTCATGTACCTGCTGTTGCTGTGAGTGCTCTAAGTGCGACTGCTGTTAGCTGTTTTTGCAGTTTTTCTCATACTCACAGGTATCGCCCTTTTCCCTACTACCAAGATCCGCAGTGCTCCATTAGCTATCATCCTGATGGCCTTTTGTTCGAATAGTTTCTATCTATGAAGCCTAGATCGAGGCCTGGAAGTGCACTCATAGGGTGCCTAATTTTTGGGACATTGGGGGGCTGTGCTGATGGCTCCTCTCCACTGCACCCTCCTGCTCCTGTGGAGGCTCCAAGTCTGGTATCCGAGAACTCAGACTTAGAAGCGCTGCCTCTAAGAGAGCCTCTAGTTGCTCCGAACTTTGAAGATCTTCCTGTGGACGAGCTTTTGGCTACGCCCATGCTACGTGATTCGAGTTTTATGGAAGAGGTGCAAGAGTGGGTAGGGTTTTGGACCACATCTGCGTCAAGCTGGTTCCCCGACTACTTGAGCCGTATGAAATGGTTTGAGGGGACTGTGGATTCTACACTGGCTTTGCATGACCTTCCGCAATCTCTAAGGTATTTGCCGGTGATTGAGAGCGGATATAGTCCTGTTGCTGTGAGCCGTGCGAACGCGGTTGGCCTCTGGCAATTCATGGCTCCGACCGCGAAGGACTTGGGGATGGAGGTGACGGCACTAGTGGATGAGAGACGTGATCCACTTAGGTCGACTCAGGCAGCGGCGGTGTTCTTGGGAGAGCTCTATGAAGAGTTCGATTCCTGGTTCCTTGCCTTAGCGGCATATAATTCGGGCCCCGGCCGTGTGAGACGATTGCTTATCCGGCACGCACCCCTTGAACCACGTACTGACCGCCTCTACTGGGAACTACGTCGTTATCTACCGAAGGAAACAAGAGAATTTCTTCCTAAGCTCTTCGGGGCCATTGTTGTTGCCGGGAACCCGACTTCCCATGGTTATGATCTTCCAGCGCAAGATCCTTTCAGTTTTGACCAGGTATGGGTTCCAGATGCGACCACACTCGATGTGATTGCGAAAGCCTCGGAAAGCGCCGATACGGAAATCTCTCGACTCAACCCACAGTATGTTAGAGGAATGACTCCTCCTCTCAGGCAGGTCTCAGTGAGGGTCCCTAAAGGGAAGGGAGATCTATTCTCAAGAAACTATGCTTTGATCCCGGTCGATGAGCGAGTCAGTTTCGTGGAACATATTGTGGCTCCCGGAGAAACACTCAGCCATATAGCTGTTCTGTATCGTGTTTCCGTGCCAGACTTGAGAGCTGCGAACCCTACTATAAGACCTCGTTATCTAAGGATCGGTGCGATGATTACGGTCCCGGTCTCGGTAGGCTTGAAACGGGATTCTAAGCCCGGTAGTTAAGCCTACTCATTACTTGTCCAGCTTCCTGAACGACCTCCTTTCTTAGATAAGAGGCGAATGCCCTCGATGCGCATACCGCGGTCCATAGACTTTGCCATATCGTAGACAGTTAGCAGAGCCACACTAACCGCGGTTAGTGCTTCCATCTCAACTCCTGTCTGACCCGTAACCGTTACTTCTGCTTGTGCAACGATTCCTGGAAGATCCGGATCCGCTTCAAGCCTCATGGTTATGTTCACGCCATTTAGCTGATGACATAGTGGGATGAGGTCATGGGTCTTCTTGCCACCCATAATCCCAGCAAGTTCAGCAACCTGCAGAACACTACCTTTTTTTACGTCACCGGTCATAATGCGCTTTAGCGCCTCCGGAGAAGTGATGATTCTTCCGGTCGCAAGCGCGTGCCTGGCAGTTTGTTCTTTCTCTGAGACATCAACCATTCGAGGTCGGCCCTCGCTGTCGATGTGCGTTAATCCTTCTGAATCCTCCATAACACTCCAAGCGTATGCTAAGTAGCGATAAGCCGCCGTCTGAGATTTCTGACGAGGCCGTTGATGATGAGTTGGGGATTGACGTTACCCCGTGCAAGCTCTCGCGCTTGTTCGACCTCGGTCAAGGCCAGGACGATCTCGGACCCACGAATCGATGTTCTAGCTACTAGCTCCTGTAGGTGCGAACGCTCATCAAAGTTGAACACTCGATCTCCGGCGCCAGAGACGATAGCGCCCAGATCTCGAAGCCATTCTTCGATAAATGTGCATAGCGGAATCAACGCTCGAGCTCCAGATGACGGATAACTCAGAGATAGCTCATAGCCTTGGCCTGGGTCTCTAACTACGGCTGCTTCAATCAATGCTAGTGCTTGGCGTCTCAAGGATTCTAAGGGCCCCTCTTCCTGGCCATCAGGAAGAAATCCGAGTGCACGACCAATTGATCCCTGGGAAAGTTCACATGCCCATTTGGTTGTTTCCCGGTCGGCGTCTGTGTGTTCGCTGAGAAATATATCGATCAAGTCCGTACCTAGAGGAGCAACATGGAGCGCAACGGTTCGTGACAGAATGGTTGGCAGGAGCCTTCCGGGCTCACTAGAGGTAAGGATGAAACGCGATGTTCCGGGAGGTTCTTCTAATAGCTTGAGCAGAGCGTTGGCAGCCTCTGGACTCGCCTCTTGAGGCACGAGTAGCTCTGCGTTCCCGATAATGAAGACCTGGCCTGGTGCCATATTCGGGCGAAGATGCGCTTGTCGTCGAATGGTCTTGGTAATACCAAAGTAGAGCCCCCTGACATCAGCGGTGTGGCTCGCGTAAATCGGCTCAGCCCGAAGATCCTCAAGAGCCTGCATACGAGCATCTTCAAGAGCGGTAACCAAACGATCGCCAGCTACCCCTTTCGGACGCGCAAGCGGGAAGTACCAGTGAACATCGGGATGCTCGAGCTTCACAGCCATCCGACAAGCCCCACATTTCTCGCAAGGACCGTCAGCTATCGGCCTCTCACAGATCGTGAGTTGAGCTATCCATAAAGCAACCCTTTGCTTTCCTACACCGCGTGGTCCATGGAGCAGCAGTGAGGAGGGGAGGGATGTTCGCTCATGAGCGCGCGTCATTGACGAAAGAAAGTCTTTGTGTCCTACGACGGGGTGCAGGCTCATCTGCCGGCTCGGGGCTTAAGCCACTCTAGTGGGTCCTGGGCTTCTGGTACACTTCCATCGATGGGAGCACGAACCTGGAACTCAATATGCGGTCCTTGCGCAGTATCAGTACCTCCAACTGTTCCAATCACATGACCCACATCGATACTGCGGCCTTCGACTACCCTGATTTCTTCGAGGTATAAGTAAAGGGAATAGAATCCGTTTCCATGACTAAGTACGACGCTTGGTCCGTATCCCTCAAACGGTCCCGCTAGAACTATGAGTCCCTTTCTAGCAGCGTGTACTGGGCTTCCAGGCAACCCGGCGATCCCTACACCGTTCCAATTGAGCACCAGTCCATTGGGACGTTGTTCTCGCCCGAACCGATAAATGAGATCACCATCTAGCGGCCATTCAAGACTCCCCGCATCTCCAATGGACATTGAGAGTTCTGAGCTTGTGGGTGCCTCCAGTTCTCGGCGTCGGTCTTCTAGACTCGTGACTGCGTCGCCGGCGTGGACTTCCCCTAACTCGGCGTGATTATCTGTAATCTCGGGTGAAGGAGGTTCGAGCTCTGGGGTGCCAATCATCGTGCAGGAAGCATTCGTAAGTACAATCATGATGGCCAGGAGGCCCATTCGGCCAGTCAGCGACACAACATGACCCCCAAGTTGGCTGAATCGCCCAAGTCCGGATCCTTTTTGTAACCCTTTGTAAGCTTGATCAAAAACTGATTTGGAAAAAATGCATTCGAACTGGAAGAATCTGACGAGGAAAATCAGTCATGCAAAAAAATCTTGCTGAAACGATTCTGTGTAAGGTGGATGGCCAGTCTCACAGCCTCCACCATCGAAGTCGCATTGGCTGAGTTAGTTCCTGCGATATCAAAAGCAGTCCCGTGATCAGGTGATGTTCTCACAAAGGGAAGACCGAGCGTTACGTTTACACCTCTCCCGAAAGCAGCAGTTTTGAACGCTGCCATACCGACATCGTGATATGGTGCAACAACAGCATCGAAGTTTCCGGTAAGCGCACGGTAGAATACGGTGTCCGCCGGGAAAGGTCCGGCAACATTGGTACCCATCTCTCGGGCGCGCTCGATCGCGGGACTTAAGATCATGGCTTCCTCATCTCCAAACAGGCCATCATCTGATGCGTGAGGATTAAGCCCACATATCGCTATTTGTGGGGCAACTAGGCCCCAATCACTCTGTAATGCTTCAGAGAGGAGTACGATCTGTTCAAGAAGTAACTCTTCACTAAGGAGGCTTATGGCTTCGCGAAGAGGATGATGTGTCGTCGCTAGCAATACTCTGAGCGGGCTCCCTCGATCGGTCATTTCTGCTGCCATCAGCATTCCTACTGGGTTAGAACCAGTGAGCTTTTGGAGCATCTCAGTTTGTCCTGGTACATCCCATCCTGCAGACCGCAGAGAAGGCTTGTGTACAGGGGCAGTGACTATTGTGTGAAACAGTCCGTCTCGTACTCCCGTGACTGCCTGCTCGATTGCCAGTGCTGCAACTTGTCCAGCGCCCTTCGGAGTTCCATCCCACGCACCAACCGCTATGAATTTGTGCTCAGATGGTACCTGGCCGCGTGTCTCTTCTGAACCTAAGAATGTTATTGAGAGGTGTTTGAGTTCAGTTTTGAGATCACGAACCGATTGAAAGGCGACCTCAGCACCAATGCCTTGCGGATCGCCGAGAGTTATAGCGATATGAGGATACACGTGTCCCGAAGCTTATTTCCGGATCTCAATGTGGGTTTTGGCCCGTAGCCCTTCCAGGATTCTGGCATATTGTCTCTGTTCCTGAAGTTGTGCGGCTACTTGCCCACGTAGATCCTCAAATGTATACGCTCCTGCTTCGCGAACCTCTTCCACTTTTACGACTGCAAGCCTGACATCCCCCCTAGGAGTTTGATACTCGATTGGCCCGATCACATCCTTAGCCATCGCGGTACTGATCACCCCGTATCCAAGTGGCAGTTGATCTATTTGATCGAATGGCACGGGGATCGTATCGGGAGCTTCTTGATCGGAGTATTGTGCAAATAATATCTCCATGGGCTCTCCGTTTTTCACTTGCTCCAGTACCACGGATGCTGTATCCCGGGCTGTCTGGACATCTGTCTCAGTCATTTCCGGCATGACGAGGATGTGTCGGCCTCTTTTCTCTCCTCCCCGAGAGCGCTCGATCTTAATGATATGGTATCCGAATTCTGTCTGGACGATGTCACTTACCTGTCCGTCCATCATCGAAAAGGCAGCATCGTCGAATTCTGCAACCATTGCACCACGCCTGAACCAGCCGAGATCTCCTCCAAGCTCGGCGCTGCCGATGTCGTCTGAGTGAAGCTGAGCGAGTTCCTCGAAATCCCCACCACTCCGGATCTCTCCAAGTACCGAGTCCGCCTCGGCGCGAGCAGCTTGTTCTGCCATCTCTGAGGGGGTTGGTTTTAATACAACTTGAGTAAACGTGATAATCTTAGGACGTTGCTGGAGTTGCCCTCGGGCCGCCTGGAAGGACTCAAGTAGGTCATCCTCTGACAGCTCAATTGTCGGGGCGTTCTGAAGGCTTCGTTGGAGAAAGAGTTGCTGGGTTTGCTCTTGCCGGATTTGTGTTCTGAGCAGTTCACGGTATTCAGCAAGGTTAAGCCCGTCTGTTTCAAGTGCCTGTTGTAGCGCTGATTGCCCTCCAAATTGCTGGGTAACCTCGTCGATTCTAGAAGCAACTCGATCCTCAATCCCTGATTCGTCGATCTGAAGCAGGGTATCACGCGCTGCTTCTTGTAATACCAGAGTTTGGTTGATCATCTGTTCGAGCACCTGGCTCATCATCTGGTCAAGTTCTGGGCCCGGGTCAGGTAAAGTGACCCCGTCGGACATGGCCATCCTTTGGAGCTCTTCCTGGATCTCAGTTTGCAGGATGATGGAGTCCCCTACGATCGCCATGACTCGGTCAACCACATCTTCTTCACCCAGAACCTGAGCCGTCATGAGTTCAGGGCTGATCATTAGCCCGATCGACAAGGCTATTAGTCTTCTAAACATAATCCGTCGTAACCCGTCACACTGTCTGAAGGTCCGGACATCTGACCCCTTCTCCTCATTAGTTCAATGTATCCGGAACAAGATTCGGTACTTCTGTTCCCTCTTCCACGATAGATGGGCTCCGGTTCGCACGAAGCTGTCCGAGACGAAGGATAGCCTGACCGACCCCTCTGTCTGATACATAGGGGGATGTACGTTGCTCTAGTTGATAGCCGATTGCTCCAAGGTCAATAACTTCTGTAGCCCCAGTTAAGACATTTGCTATCGCCTCTAATACGGCACGTGAGAGAGCCTGTTCAGTAGGTTCCCCAGGTGCTCTATCGAGTTCGATAAAGCGAAGCCCCCGAGCTGCAGAACGGAGTTGGTTACGAGCCTCGACAGCCATGGAGTCCAGAACCTCTCTCTCAGGCTCGAGTCCGGATGCCTTGGCTTCAGCCACAAGAAGTTCACGCTGCACAAGGCCGAGTAGGAACTGATTGAGCTGCTCATCGGTCCCTGTAACTACTTGTTCCTGGAAGTCTGGATTCTGTGCCTGGAGAACAAGTTGAACTTCCGTCACTGTGAGTTCGCCACCCGAGTACTCGAATACGGGGCGTCGTCCAGCCCGCCCTGAGAGTCTGGTCGCCGGATTATCGGCTATCTCGCGCACCACAACATAGGCATCTTCAGTCGGCTGAGGCTCTGCACCTTGTTGAATACTTGCTACAAAAGTCGATTCAGCCCGCAGGAATCGCTGTGTCTGAATGCGATTCCGGAGACCCGCCACAACCTCCTCAAAATTTTGGGTCCTCAACTGTTCAAGCCTTATTAGGTGGACGCCGAATTGAGTTTCTACAGGACCCGTCATTTCACCCGGAGACAGGGCGAGGACGGCCTCCTCAAATGGTTGGACCATTTCCCCTCGCCCGAAGAATCCAAGATCACCTCCGACGGCTCCTGATCCACGGTCCTGGCTGTATTGAGTCGCTAATGTACCGAAAAGCTCACCAGATTCGATTCGATTTCGGATAGCCAAGATCTCCGCTCGCACGGAATCCTGTTGAGTGAGGGTAGGTTGAGGCGGATACTGGAGGAGTATATGACTAGCACGGATTTCGAGTTCCGGGTCTTCGGCGGCGTAGATTTCTTCCAACTCTAGATCGGAGATCGCTGTATCGACCTGGATCACCGAATCACGGAGTTGAAGTATCATTACTTGGTTTACTTGTTGGCGTAATAGTTCGTCGAAGTCGAGAAAAGCGAGAGTTGTATCCTCCGCAACAGCATCACCCAGCAGTGTGTAGTCAATCCAGAGTTCTGCAACCTGCTGGATCACTGAAGCCTGTGCTGGCAAACGCTCTTCATTGATAAGGAGATTCACTACTTCTTCGACAGAGAGGTCATAGTCTCCGACACGCGCAACAACGCCGTCCTCCGACTCAAGTGCGGTACATCCCGTTGCCACAATGAGCAGTGTAACAAACATCCTCTGTGTCCATCGCTTCTGCATCAAAAAGACTTGCCTCACCGGTTCTCCTGTGTATATAGCGTCATGCAGCGGCGGAGTGCGCAGAACTCAGTGCCGCCAGGGCTAGCGTGACTGTTTCAAGAATCGGATCTGCCCCCGTCTGGTAAAGCAATAGTGAAAGCGGTGTAATCCGATGCACCTCAAGTTCTGCCTGGCGCTGTCTCAAAGGCCCCTCTAATACAGCCATTTTGGGAACAATCCCCTCACGAAAACTCACCCGAGCTGAATCCTTATTCACTATAATGCGCTCCACCCCGATACTGCGCCCTAAGATACGCAACACGCTAGCATCGAGAAGACGTGCAGTTTCAGGCGGCAGTGACCCGAATCGATCTGCCAATTCAAGTCGAATGGCTTCGATTTCAGTTTGACCTCCTGCTCTTGAAAGTTTGCGGTAAAAATGAAGCTTCTGTGCCGAGTCGGAAATATAGCCTTCCGGTAAATATGCAGGTCCTCTTAGTGACACGTCAGGCTCTGGCCATTCCTGCTGCTCGTTGCCGTTCTGGAGCCGCTTAACCGTCCTCTTGAGTAGCCGCATGTAGGTATCAAGACCAACCTGTTGGGCAAAGCCTGACTGTTCGGATCCAAGCAAATTTCCTGCGCCTCTTAACTCTAAATCACGTAGCGCGATAGAATATCCGGAGCCCAATTCTGTATAATGCTCAAGGACAGTCAGTCGTTTTCGTGCTTCCATGCTAAGGTCATCAGGAACCAGCAGGTAACAGTATGCCCGGCGATCAGATCGACCGACCCGTCCACGGATTTGATAGAGTTGGGAAAGCCCGAATCTGTCAGCTCTGTCAACGATGAGTGTGTTGGCATTTTGAACATCTAGCCCGTTCTCAATAATCGAGGAGCATACGAGTACATCAAGCGCACCTTCTACAAAGGAACGCATCACTTTATCGAGTTCACGGCCACTCATTTGGCCGTGCGCTACCCCGATATTGGCTTCAGGTATAAGGGCCTGTAGTTCCTCGGCTGTCGTGTAGATTGTTTCTACCCTGTTGTGGAGGAAGAAGGCTTGGCCACCGCGGTCTAACTCACGGTGCAGCGCCTCTGTGATTAGTTGGTCGGTCCACCCGACCACACTAGTCATGATCGAGATGCGATCCCGGGGAGGAGTTTGGATGAGTGAAAGGTCGCGGATACCTGAGAGTGATAGATGCAGGGTTCTGGGGATCGGGGTAGCAGACAGCGATAAGATATCAATCGAGGCCCTCAATCCTGTCAAACGCTCCTTATGACTTACCCCGAATCGTTGTTCTTCATCAATGATGAGGAGGCCGAGATCACTAAAATCAACATCTTTAGATAACAGGCGGTGGGTGCCGACCACGATATCCACCTGACCGCTTGCAAGCCCTAAAAGTATCTCTTTTTGCTCTTTGGAGGACCTGAACCGACTGAGGGCACCAACCTTCACTGGGTAATCCGCTACTCGTTCTGCAAACGTGTGCCTGTGCTGCTCAACGAGTATGGTAGTGGGAGCTAATACCGCTACTTGCTTGCCATCCTGAACTGCCTTGAAAGCGGCACGCACGGCAACCTCTGTTTTACCATATCCCACATCTCCGCAAATGAGGCGGTCCATGGGGCGATGTGACTCCATGTCCCGCTTCACATGGATTGTTGCTTTTTCCTGATCTGGAGTGTCTTCATAAAGGAATGAGGATTCCATCTCTGTCTGCCATTGGGTGTCCTCTGAGAAGCGAAAACCGTTTGCAGACTGGCGTCTTGCGTAGAGCTCTAGAAGCTTGACTGTCATCTCTTCAAGAGAGCGCTCCGTCTTATTGCGCACTGTGTTCCAGCGCTTCCCCCCGATACGGTGGAGCGATGGTGGTTTGGCGTCCTCTGACTCACCAACCCAACGCTCAACTAAATCAAGGCGATAGACAGGAAGCCGAAGAACTTCCCCTCCCGCATACTCGATGGCTAGTGCCTCTAATTTCTGGCCTGAGATTTCTAGAAGTTCGAGCCCCCTGAATCTGCCGACACCATGATCCATGTGAACCAGGTAGTCCCCTGGCTTGATCTGAGCCAGGCTCTCTAGTGCGACCGAGCCCCGGAAGCGCCGACTTTTTCGAAGACGTTTCGTGCGCCGGAAGATTTCATGGTCATTTAGGACTCGGAGTTGCCTTTCACCACAGGTCAGCTCAAACCCACTGGACAGGGATCCAATGCCCAGGCTTGTATTAGAAGGGATTCGCGGTACTCCCCCAAGAATCTCTTCTAGTCTCTGAAGTTGCCCGTCATTGTCACAGAGTAAGAGCGTTTCCTGACCCTGAGCTTGTCCCTCTCGTAGGTACGCCTCCAAGCGTCCCATATCGCGATCAATCTCTGGAGGTGGCTTTGACTCAAGTGCTGTGCTGGAATCCCTTCCGACACTGAGATGGAGGTGAGCATATTTCTCCAGTCGTTGGGAGAACTCATTGGGGTGCAGGAAGAGCGTTTCTGGTAAAGATGGGGTCTCGCCGGATTGGATTAGATCTTCGTGTAGGGTCGTTACCCGTGTCCAGGTTCTAGCCACCTCATCTTCAATACTCCAGTCACCGATCTGGGTGATTAGTGCATCTGCCGGCAATAACTCGAGGAGGGATCTTGATACTCTTTCATCTGTGTCTTCACTCAGGCGCTGGAAGGTTACAGGTAACACGTGAGTCTCTTCTAGTTCGTACGTTGAACGCTGGTCAGAGATATTGAAACTTCTTATCGAGGCGACCTCGTCACCCCAGAATTCGATCCGTACAGGTTCTCCTGCGGCAACGGAAAACACGTCTAAGATTCCACCACGAACTGCGAATTGGCCGACCTCTTCAACCAGGGGCATCTGGATGAAGCCCTTCTGCTCGAAGAAACCGCGGATCTCTGAGAAGTTGGCTTGTTCTCCAACTCGGATTGTTCGACGGAATCCCGCTAATTTTGATGGGATTGCGGCACGCTCCTGTAGGGCCCTGGGGGTTGTCACTAAGATCTGAGTGCGGCCTGAGAAAAGTGCCTCAATAGCTTCTACACGCAGGCCATCAATTTCCAATTGTGGTTCGGAGTCCTCGTATGGAAGTGCTTCTCTCTGAGGATAGAAATGACAGGTATCAGGGGTGGGGACTACCAAATCAAGATCAGTCTCCACAGAAAGAGCGTCAGAGGGGGTTCGGACCAATGCAACAAAAACCTGCTTGGGGCAGCATTCATTCAGGGTTGCCAATGCGAGAGGGCCAAGGGAACCGTGCACTCCTCCAAGCTGTTTTTGCGTACCGGGAGAAGGGAGCCCGTGTGCTAACTCAAGGATGGCGGGGCAGGATCCGATCGTTGTGAGGATCGGGTTAGATCGACGCATCAAGAGCGGGGTTTCACGAGGTGTTGGTTGTTCGAGTTACCCCTGTGTCCACTCGCCCAGCAGAAGCAACCAGTGACTCGATAACTAACAGAATGATGGTCATCAGAAGCAGTGGCCACCACAACTCTGGACCTTGGCGTTGTCCGAAAACCTCTCGTGACCACTCCGTCCTATCATTTGCTGGCCTTGCTCGTTCACCAATCTGTGTCAAAATCGCCTCGGGACTCAGCTTTTCGAGTCTGGACTCGGCAATCGGAGAATTTAGGGCTACCACGTCGAGGATGGTATCAGAATTTAAGAAATCGTAGAAGCCTACCTCACTTGTCCCACGTACCACGCGTGTGCCATCGATCTCAAACTCCTCTCCATAGGGAAAGCGCACATGTGTAGCCTCTCGGGGGGCTGACAACTCATCTCCAGCTTCATAATCGGTATGGCCCATGCCAGTTCCGGCCCACTCATTCGCTATCCAATCGATGAACCGGACCATCCCCGTTGACACTGGTAAGCTTGTAGATGAGACATCTAGAGCAGAAGCGACTAGAAGGTAGGGTCGTCCGCGGGTGTCCGTGCCTTGCACGGCCCAGGCATCATTCGATACTTCCGCCAAGGTCCGAGATGGTGCTTCCAAATCATCAGACAGTTTGAGATCGTACCAGCGTTCGACCCGAACATTTTCTAAGGGGTCAGGTAGATCACGGCCACCTAATATTGCAGATCCCGTTCTAGGACGAGCACTGTATCTCCAGGGAATCCCTTCGTTTGCAAGCCGACGATTTAAGCCAGGAAGCAGAGTGGGATCAGAGGGTGGTGTAACAAGCACCGACGCACTTAATGGAAGGATATCTAAGCTCACTCCCATCCCTGTGATCAACACCTCTGCTTCCCTAGGGGAGACAGATCTTAAGCGGTCCGCTGATTCAAGAACGGAGATTGCTTCAGCTGCGAACAATCCGATATCACCAGTGGTCGCTACTCTGGGAGCAGGACGGGAGTGGTAAGCAAAGTATCGGCGGTCGTCCGTCCTAAGTGCATCTGGTTCTGCGTCGACATAACCTCGAATCCAGCCACTAGCATTCGCAGCTAGTGTGGTTGCACTAGCCGAGCCAGGGGGTACCTGAGTCACCCCTCGCATTTGCTCGTTAACGATGAGGCGAATCGATAGAGGGGTAGTATCGTTGGGGTTTTCAAGCGCATAGACCGTTATCTCCGTCTTATCTCCCTCTAACGGTGGGAGGCCACCTCCGACCGAGACCCCGGTGATTGCGTGGTTTTGCGAAAAACTTTGTCTTGAAGACCAAACCACTACTGGTATATCACCTGCTGGGCTTTCACCGCGAGCGGGAAATGCGGAAGCCTGTAGATCCGAAATCAGGTGGATCTCACGGTGTTCAAAAGGCGCAGTGCGAAGGATCCCTGCAGCACGCTCTAGGGAGCCAGCAAGATCGCCTCGTGCGTCACTGGTTTCCGTGTTCTCTACTATCGCGCGGGCTTCGCTAGTGCCTCCTGGGAAAGACGGCAGCCAAGGTTCTCCAGCTCTCAAGACCCAGAACTGATCCTCGGTCGAAGAAGCTTCGAGTGAGGTCACTGCGATCTCTTTCAGTTCGTCTAGAACCCTAGACTCTCCAACGACAAGCCCACTGCTCATGGAGTTATCGACTATGAGCACGACTGCTGTTGGAGGATGAGATGAGCCTCGACCTTCAATGAAAAGACGAGCCCCAGCTCCAACCAGAAAAAGCAAAACCATAATACGGATTAAGAGAAGGAGCAGTTGACGAATCCGGATCTCCTTGGCGTGCTCACGCTCAGTCCTCTCGAGGTAGCGAAGCGCTGGAAAGCTCAGTCGGCGTGTCTTTTGACGGTGAAAGAGATGAAGGAATACTGGGACCCCGATTACGAGGCCAGCAAATAAGAATAGAGGATTCAGAAATCCCATCACCGCGCTCCTGACTCCGAGTTCACCCTAGTCGTTCGCGCTTGCGAAGATAAGTTCTCAGGGCGCTTGATAACGGTTGGTCAGTCTCAAGAACATGGTAGTCAATACCGTGCGGGCGAAGATTATTCCGCCATTCTTCCAGAGCATCTGCTACAGCGGCTCGGTATTCGTTTCGTATATCAGGGATACTTACCAAGAGTTCATCATTTGTCTCAGGATCAAAGAACCGGGCCTCAGAAACTGGTGGGAGCTCTCGTTCCCCTGGATCCAAAAGGTGAAAGACAAGTACTTCGTGCCCATGATGTCTCAGAAACTTTAAAGCTGTCAGGGTTTCCTCAGGCCTGACGAGAAGATCTGAGAGCAAGATTACAAGTCCCCTTCGTTTGAGCCGAATTGCGAGGTCCCGAATTGCCAGTTCCGCAGATGTGCCCTCTGAAGCTTCGAGCGCTGCCAAATGGTGTGTGAGCTCTGTCCACTGTCGCCGGCCACCTCTCGCCCGCACTCTTTCGACTACAATGTCATGAAAAGCTGCCATCCCTACGGAGTCGCCCTGCCTTAGGAGAATGAGTGCTAGTGAAGCGGCCAGGTGTTTTGCGTACCATAACTTCGAGGGAAGAACATCAGGATCGGAACTCCAACCCATCGATTTACTGACATCCACCAAGAGATGGGCCCTCAGATTCGTCTCCTCCTCAAACTGTTTCACATAATAGCGGTCGGAGCGGCCGAACATTCGCCAGTCGATGTACCTGAGATCGTCACCCGCCTGATAAGCACGGAGTTCGGCGAATTCGGCTGAGAAACCTCGATGCGGAGAGCGGTGCAGGCCCATTAAGAAGCCTTCCACAACCTTCCGAGCAATCAACTCGATTCCACCGAGCTGAGAGAGAGTTGCAGCATCCAGTAAATCTGGACGCGAGGCGTTCGGAGCGGTATGTGGAGTGTTCATCAGAGCCCCGGAACCTACTGGTCTGATCAAGTGTGCTCAACGGGTTGCAGGGTCTATACAGTTCCATAAGAAATGTTGGTTGAGAGGTGTGTGTCGAAGCTTCGCACCAACTCATTCGTTACCTTTTCCTCAGCATCGTCTAAATCACCCGGTACACCACTGATTCGTGCATACCAATCACATCAGGAATTTCTGCATCGTGGCTCATATCGACCACGGCAAATCCACCCTAGCAGACAGGCTTCTTGAGGGGACTCGTACAATTGATCCTCGAGAGATGCGTGCACAGGTGCTTGACGATAATGAGCTTGAGCGTGAGCGAGGAATTACCATCAAGCTGCATGCAGTACGTATGAAGTATCAGGCTCAGGATGGAAAAGAGTATGAGTTCAACCTCATAGACACACCGGGTCATGTGGACTTTACGTATGAGGTATCCCGCTCTTTGGCAGCGTGTGAGGGAGCTATCCTAGTTGTTGACGCAACACAGGGGCCTCAGGCCCAGACTCTCTCTAATCTCTTCCTTGCCCTTGATGCGGATCTAGAGATCATTCCTGTGGTCAACAAGATAGATTTGCCCGGTGCGGAACCGGAGCGTAGGCGCGACGAGGTAGCTGATCTCTTAGGTGTACCCCCGGAAACAGTACTCCTGACTAGCGCTAAAGAAGGAACCGGGATTGAAGAAGTTCTTGAGGCTGTGGTAGAAAGAATCCCGGAACCGTTGGGTGATGCCGAGGCTCCCCTTAGGGCGCTCATCTTTGATTCCTACTATGACAAGTACTTAGGAGCGGTTCCATCTGTGCGGGTGGTGGATGGCACTTTACAGCCTGGAATGAAGATCACGTTTGGTAATGTCAAGGCGAGTTACGAGGTTACCGAGGTGGGTTCGATGCGACTGGGAAGGATTCCTGCTAAAACTCTAACACCGGGAGAGGTGGGTTATGTCGTAGCCGCTATCAAGGCAGTTGGTGACACCCGTGTCGGTGACACGATTCTTGATGCGGACAACCCTTCGACAGAGCTCTTGCCCGGCTATCAGGAAGCCCGGCCCATGGTATTTGCTGGTCTCTATCCTACGGATACTGACGACTACGAAAATCTTCGCGATGCACTTGAGAGACTTCGGATGAACGACGCTAGTCTCCAATATGAACCCGAGACTTCCACGGCTCTCGGCTTCGGTTTCAGATGTGGCTTCTTAGGGCTACTCCATATGGAGATCGTGCAAGAACGCTTAGAGCGGGAATTCAGTGTAGATATGATCACAACTGTTCCCAACGTTGAGTATCATGTTCTGCTCACTGATGGAACTGAGCTTCGCGTAGAGAGCCCGACAGCACTTCCGGACCCAGGAACTGTGACCACAATAGCCGAGCCAATCGTACTCGCTCGGATTCTCTGCCCTTCGGAATACATAGGTAATGTGCAGAAACTCTGTCATGACCGACGTGGCATATTCCGGGATATGAGTTATCCCGACCCACAGCGTGTTGAACTCGACT
>Ga0310121_10000637_pt1 | contig 37763 bp, 34 predicted proteins | sample CB27_Tmax_986_MG_FD_203504 | JGI IMG/M metagenome (GOLD analysis project Ga0310121, IMG submission 203504) | Marine microbial communities from Western Arctic Ocean, Canada - CB27_Tmax_986 | ecosystem: Environmental > Aquatic > Marine > Oceanic | place: Canada: Western Arctic Ocean | collected...
CAAGGCGATGACAAGAATGATGAGGATCTCGAGCATCTGAACCTCCTTCGACCTGACGCATCCTACCGTACCGCCTACGCCTGAATATCGCAGTTGCTCCCGTCCCGCATTGAACCGCCCGGTGAGCCACGGTAAACTGGACGCCTCGCCGTTTGTTGTTGTGATCGGAGGACGATAACGACCTCTCCGCCTGAAGAAATCACCGTCGAGTGTCCAAAGTGCGGACGCTTCTACGAAGACTGGTATCGAGCCTCGGTCAATCTCGATCTTGACGATTTCGACGAGGAGTATCTTGAAAGTTGCTCAACAGCAACGTGTCCCCACTGTCAGCACAAAGTTAACCTCGACGTACTTGTCGTTGAGGACGGCGTGTTTAAGTTCGGTTCGGCGGAAGAAGAAGAATGATAGCGTCCCCAAGGGGAATCGCACTGATACGGAGGTGAGGCATGACACAACCACTGACCCGACGTGATTTGCTCTCGCGTGCGGCGGGTACCGTTGGCGCGGCGGTGATCGGGTCGTCTAAAGGGTCGGCACAGACACAGTCAAACGACACAACAAAGTCTCCAGGCGGACCGCCGACCGAACTGGGGCTGCGGTCCCCGCATGAGCGGCTGCTCAGACCGACCAGTGGCAGTAATGTCTCGAGAACGCCGCATCAGGATCTGTTCGGCAGCATCACACCATCCGATCTCCACTACGAGCGGCATCACGCCGGAGTCCCCGAAATCGATCCGGTGGGGTACCAATTACTGGTGCACGGCATGGTCGAACGGCCAACCATCTTCACGCTCGACGATTTGAAGCGCTTTCCCGCTGTATCCAGGATTGCCTTCCTCGAATGCTCGGGGAACTACGGCCGCAACGCTGGACCAGACTCCAAGCCTGAGCAGATCTGCGGGCTGACCAGTCAGAGCGAATGGACCGGTGTCGCGCTATCAACCCTGCTGCGCGAGGTCGGCGCGAGCTCGGACGCGACATGGTTGGTGGCGGAAGGACAAGACGCTGCCGTCATGACCCGCAGCGTGCCGATGGAGAAGGCGTGGAACGACGCAATGGTCGCCTACGGACAAAACGGCGAACCGATCCGACCGGCGCAAGGCTACCCGGCACGGCTCTTTCTACCTGGGTGGGAAGGGAACGCCAACGTCAAGTGGCTAAGACGGATCGAGCTGGCGGACCGGCCCTTCATGACCCGTGAGGAAACGTCGAAATATACCGACCCGCTCGCCGATGGGACCGCGCGTCAGTTCAGCTTTGTCTTCGACGCCCGGTCGATCATTACGAAGCCGGCCTATCCGGAGACAATCGAGCCTGGCTGGGTGGAGATACGCGGGATCGCCTGGAGCGGACGTGGCACCATTGCGCGGGTCGAGATTAGCAGCGACGGCGGACGGAGCTGGACAAACGCGCGTCTGCAGGAGCCGGTACTGCCGAAAGCCCACGTCCGGTTCCGCCACTTGTGGAACTGGGACGGCACAAACACTGAGATCATGAGCCGAGCGGTCGACGAGACGGGATACGTGCAGCCCAGTCGAGACGCACTTCGCGCTGCACGCGGCCGGCGCGCGCGCGGGTATCACCTGAACCCTGTCACGGCGTGGACAATTCGACCCGACGGACGGGTCTTCTACAAGGAGGAACCTCCATGGTGAGGCGACAACGGACAGTCGCGATTACGATCGCCGGGGTCCTCATTATTGCCGCAGCGTCCCACGGCCAGACGCGCACTTCGGGATCTGACTACCCCGAACGGTTCGGATTCGGACGAGCCGCGACACACGGCGAAATCGACGCGTGGGACATTGACGTGATGCCCGACGGACACGGTCTGCCCGCGGGCGAAGGCACCGCCGCGACCGGCGCCGGGATCTATCTCCGGCTGTGCGCGTCGTGTCACGGCCGCGAAGGGGAAGGTGCGACCGCGGCCCCGCTAGTCGGGGCCGACCCGGAGAGCACGCCACCGTTCGGCCCACGCTATGAAGCGTGGCGAGGCGACCGCCCGGACGTGCCGTACACCATCGGCAACTACTGGCCCTATGCCGCGACACTGTACGACTACATCAACCGCGCGATGCCGTCGAATGCCCCGGGGTCGCTCGACGCCGATCAAGTTTATGGGCTGGTCGCCTGGCTGCTGGCGAAGAATGGGCTGATCTCGAACGACGCTATCATGAACGCTGAGACGCTGCCGACTGTGGACATGCCGGCCCGCGGCATCTTCGTGCCGGTTGAGCGCTAGAGGCCCTCATCGGTGAAAAAGCGGCTCGCCATGGAGCCAGAGATTTACGGTGTTGTAACCCGACAACATACCGCAACGTCGTAGGCTAGAACCGCAGTGTGTGTTGTTGTAGTTAGAGGAGCCTGTGGCTGTTCAAGATGGATGTCTGACCCTGGTCCGAGTCACCACGATTGCCGTTGTAATGGAATTGTGGATGACGAGTTCCGTGGAGGCGCAAACGTGGCGTGGACTTAGCGTGGTGCCAGAATCGCGTTGCAGTCGCTACCACGCATCAGATTATTCCTACCCGCAGTCCATTGAGCTACGCATTATTGAGAGCCTTGAGAGCATCTGGAGTCCGTATACCGGACGCGTATTTGCAGATAGACGAGAAACAGATATCGAACATATCGTTGCGAGGTCGGAAGCCCACGACAGTGGGTTGTGTGCAGCTAACGCAAACACACGATGGAGTTTCTCCACGGATCTCTTGAATCTGACATTGGCCAGCCCGAACGTCAATCGCCAAGAGAAACGAGCCCATGACGCGGCAGACTGGTTGCCGATTCTGAACCGGTGCTGGTTTGCCGATCGAGTCGTGCGAGTTCGCCAGAAATACAATCTCTCAATTGATCGTCGAGAGGCAGACGCCCTGGAACGGGTCCTTGCCTCGTGTACTTCGACAACTCTTATTCGTGATGGCACCAGTGCGGCAGAGCGTATTGACCTCGACGGGCGTCTCGACGCATTACCTGCGGAGGTGGCGCAATGGGACGACAACGGCAACGGACGGATTACCTGCGCTGAAGCGCGCAGACATGAAATCTCCCCAGTGCGTCGCGACCATCCAGCCTATGCCTACATGCGAGACGGTGACGGCGATGGCATCGTGTGCGAATAGGAAAGGTCAGCGCAGCACACGCCAGCTGACAGGCACGCTACACGCCGCTGTCGCGTCGTGCGCGCATGGCCGCCATGGCGCGCCGCTCAGTGCCATCCAGATCATTAACGACGCTGGTCTCAGTGTCGAACACCATCGTGGGGCGAGTGGTCGGGTTGAAAGCCGGCCACTCAGGTAACCCCTCGTGGCTTGGGTTTCCCGTGCGTGCAAAAGCGGCCAGCGCAGCCGCCATGTTCCGCGCCAGAGGAAACCGGTCGGGCTCTGTACCTGTGAGATAGTCCAGGTCGTTGACGTGGTCAAAGAAGAAAGGCAGTTCCATACCATGCATCGATCGGAGCTTACCCCCACGCACAGGTGACCGCCACCGAAACGAGTACATGAACACGGGGGCTCCGCCCTGCTCGACTTTACGTTCAGCGATCGTGTACGCGGACAAGCGGAGCGGAGAATTATCGGCTCCCATGATGAGTGCGAGATCAGCGTGACTCGCCTGGGGGCGCCCGCGCCGATAAAGCGCGATGAGTGTATGCGCGTCGGTCTCGTCAATCCGGAGCCGGCGCCGGACGTCTGCAACCAGGCTAGTCTCATCGGTGGGCTCAGTCTGCCAAAAGACGTCATCCGGATTGCCGTACGGGACGCCCTCGGTCTCGTTCGATCCACAGATAATCGGTATACCGGCCGCCATGGCAGAGGCGCCGGGCGCAAACGGATGCACCGCCAGTACGCGACTGTCCACGACTGGTGTGAATCGGAGAGCGATATCCCCACCCGGGCTAGCCTGCGCCGCGAGAATGGCATCCGGAGAAAGGGTGTGGAGGGGATTGAGGTTTTCCGCGCTTAGTCCAAGCCGCTGCAGGAACTGCCCAGCGGCGTCTTCGGCGGACTCGGGCTCGAGTGCGGTGACCGCCGTATCGGCTAGTGTCGCCATGATGACCGACCGATGGAATAGTCCCCGCGCCCCAGGCATTCCCCGCAGTATGCTCGTCTTACCGCCCCCACCAGACTGGCCGAAAATTGTGACCGCGTTCGGATTCCCTCCGAATTGGTCAATGTGATCACGTACCCACGTGAGTGCCTGCACGATGTCCTGCATGCCCAGATTGGCCGACTCGGCGTATCGGTCACCGCCGAGCGTTGGCAAATAGAGAAACCCAAAGGCATTCAGTCGGTGGGTAAGTGAAACCACCACAACGTCGTGATTTTGAGCGAGCGCCTGTCCGTTGTAGAAGGGTGAGTTACCGGATCCGGTCCGGAACCCACCGCCGTGCAGCCAGACGAGCACCGGCCGGCGGTCGGCGGTGTCCGGCGCCCAGACGTTAAGCCGCAGACAGTCCTCGCTCATGGGACCCGTGCCCGTGAGCGCGTCACCGATCTCAGGAATCATCGGCCGGAAGGGTTGAAAGGCACGTCGGCCAAAGGCGAGCATGTCGCGGACGCCAGTCCACGGGTCAGGCGGCGCCGGAGGCATGAAGCGTCGCGCACCGCTGGTCGGAGCCCCGTAGGGGATGCCCCGGAAGACCTGGACGCCGTCAATGAGGTTACCCCGCACACGCCCGGTGGAGGTCTCAACCACGGGACCCCCACCAATCGGTCTAGCACCGGGGAGGATCTGCGTGCTGAACACCGGAGTGCGCGACAGGAGCGAGCCAGAAAACACGCTGCCACCAAGAGCCAGAAACGATCGTCGTTTCATTGGCGGATTCTACCCTCCGTCTTGTTCTATGGCTACATCAAGCCCCATCCCAGTTGCGTGGCCCTCGGCAACGTAATAGCCTGACAGGCTTGGCGTGGAGTGATTGGGAGGTTTAGTGATGAGCGAGAAAATAGTGGCCAAGAAAAACGCTTTAATCTTTCTTCTTGGCCTACTGGTTGGTGTGCTTGGGTTTGTATTGCTCAGTCCAGAGATAAGAATCGAAATTCGTCTAGGCGGATCAACTCATGCAAGTGATTCGGCTACTAAGTAGCGCATAAGATTCCAGATCACGAACAAGCGCTAAAGCCCGTGCGCGCCAAACTGCCCAGCGGCGTCGGCGTGCCGCTGGGTATCGTGGAGGTCCTGGTCACGGTCGGAGTACTCGGGCTCTTCGGCTACTGCTACGTAACCTGCCTCGACACGTTCCCTGTCTTGCTGGTTTCGGACCCTCTCTTGACTACGGTCACCGAGCACTAGCTTCGCGATCACCAGAAACCTGTCACCGCTGTAGCGGGGTGCAAGGCAATGCCACTCGGTGAGGCGTCATTGCCTTGTTTACGAGAATGTCGGCATGTTTCGCCTAATTGACAAAAATGTTACCTGATAGGTTCTTGGCCGATGTCGCTCCTGTCGAGGCAGAAAACGTAAAAACAAGATTCATGCATAAACCACTTGTGATTGCTCCGTACATTTGGTCTAGAACCAAGTAATGTCGGCTCGTTAACTTCGACTCCAAGTCGATCATTAGACCAGATCTCAGACGAAGACAAACATCTAATTCTACGAAAATGTAGCCTAAGCGATGCCATAGCGACAATACTGTCGCCAGCTCGTACCCTCATTCGGTACCCGCGCGACGCGACGCGAAAACATTCGAGTCGCTGTAACGGAGTGATATGACGCCCGTTACGCGTTATCTGCTGACATTTATCGGCCCTCAAAAGTAGTCTTACCCGTCCGGGTAACTTCGGCACGGAATTTGCTTCTCCTTGATACGAGTAACGGGGACCACATAAGCGCGGTTACCGCCTCTGGTGTGCACCGAGATTCGGTCGGCACCATCGGAAACCAAGCGACAGGGGGAATGACTAATCTTGTTGACTCTACGGATTCGAGAGGACACTACAACCACTACACGGATTTGGCGGACTGGCGCGGTGCTGGCCTTGCTTTACATAGGCACGTCCGGGGTGCCGTTATACGCGCAGGACGTCTCGGTGGGTGCGGGAATGCAAACCAGCTTCCTTCATCACCAACCTGCCGAAGGGGATTCGGTAGACAACTTCAGACTTAATAGTTTGCGCTTCTACCTGAACGGTCAGGCGTCCGACAACATCAACTTCATGGTCAATACCGACATCAATTATGGGGGCACGCTGTTTGTCTGCCCCAAGGATGGCAGCTGCGGGGCTGGTTTTGGGAACCAAGGCAATGAGGTGCAGGTCCTCGATGCGGTGGCCCAGATTGCAATATCGGATAAATTCAATATCTGGTTCGGTCGGCACTTGCCACCGAGCGACCGTGCAAACCTTCACGGTCCCTTCTATTCCCACCATTGGGCCGTTTTCAGCGACAGCCTGCAGGACGGCTATCCGTTCCTCTTCCAGGGTCGCCAAAACGGTGCAACCTACTGGGGCCAGTTCGGCAAGGTCAAGCTGTCTGCTGGAGCGTACGACGGGTCGTCGACGGGAGTTGGTAACAGCAGCACGAATTTGATGACCGCAGGACGTATGCAGGTGGATTTCTGGGATCCGGAAGCTGGTTACTATCTGAACGGGACCTACTACGGTCAGCGAAATCTCCTGGCGATTGGTCTCGCTGCTCAGACACAGGCGGGGGATGTGGTGCCGGCGGTGCTGGGTACGGATGGAACGCTGATAGACGAGTTAACCACAAAAACTGCCTCCAGCTTTGATTTCTTGCTCGAGCGCATGACTGGCAATGGCAGCGCGGTGTCGCTCGAAGCCGAAGTGGTGCGCTACGACGGGTTGGGGGGGTATCCCACTGTTCCGGGTTCCGCGTATCAAACCTTGACGGGCGGCTTCCTACTGGCCGCCTACCTGTTCCCAGAGACGTCGGGACCAGGCCAGTTCGAAATTCTCGCGAAATACGGTTTGGCGACCTTCAGTCAAGACAGGAATGCGGCGTATCCAAACTTTGACCAGAAGACGTCCGAAGTGAACTTCAATTACATCCTTAACGAATTCAACGCACGCGTGATGGTCTTTTTTAAGAAAACCGACTACACGGCTGTGCGTATGGATGACACGCAAATCGGTGTCGGTTTGCAGATTCAGATGTAACCATTCGTTGACTACCCACAGGAGTGAACCATGAAATTCAAGCACGCTTGTTTCATCGTTGGTGTGGCCACCGGGCTGGCATTGCCGTCTGCCGCCGGGGCACAAGAGACGATCAAGGTCGGCGTCCTGCACTCGCTCTCTGGCACGATGGCCATTAGCGAGACGACCCTGAAGGACACGATCTTATTGATGGTCGAAGAACAAAATAAGAAGGGGGGCCTACTAGGAAAACAACTCGAGGCGGTCGTTGTCGATCCAGCGTCGGACTGGCCACTCTTTGCCGAAAAGGCACGAGAGTTGCTCGAGTCTGAGCGGGTCGACGTTGTTTTCGGGTGCTGGACCTCCGTGTCGAGGAAATCGGTGCTTCCGGTGTTCGAAGAGAATAACGGCCTCCTTTTCTATCCAGTTCAGTACGAAGGAGAAGAATCCTCGAAAAACGTTATCTACACTGGTGCGGCCCCGAATCAACAAGCAATTCCGGCGATCGACTACCTGATGAACGAGGTAGGCATCGAGCGCTGGGTGCTCGAAGGCACCGACTACGTGTACCCACGCACAACGAATCGGGTCCTGGAAGCGTATCTAAAGCAAAAGGGCGTGGCGGAGGCGGATATATCCATCAACTACACACCGTTCGGGCACTCGGATTGGCAGACGCGTGTCGCTGACATTCAGCAATTCGGGTCAACCGGAAAACCGACGGCAGTGGTGTCCACGATCAACGGCGACGCCAACGTCCCGTTCTACCTAGAGCTCGCCAACCAAGAGGTCTCGGCCGAAGACATTCCGGTCGTAGCGTTCTCAGTGGGTGAGGAAGAATTATCGGGTATCGACACGTCACCGCTTGTTGGTCATCTAGCGGCGTGGAACTATTTCCAGAGCGTCAGGTCACCCGCTAACAGGGAATTCATCAGTAAGTGGAAGGAGTTCGTCGGCAGTGCGGACAGGACGACGAACGATCCGATGGAAGCCCATTTCATTGGGTTTAACCTCTGGGCCGCGGCGGTAGAGAAGGCCGGGTCAACCGATGTCGACCAGGTACTAGCCGCACTGCCAGGTACGGAAACACCCAACCTCACCGGCGGAGTTGCGCGCGTGCTCCCGAACCATCACATCACCAAGCCGGTCTACATCGGGGAGGTAAGGGCGAATGGCCAGTTCGATGTCGTTTGGCAGACTGACAACACGGTCGCGGGAGACGCGTGGTCAGACTATCTTCCGGTCAGCGAAGATACGGTAGCTGACTGGGTGACACTGAAATGCGGTAACTACAACACTAAGACGAAAGTGTGCTCTGGACAGAACTACGAATGAGACGGACAACGTTCGGCGGGTGGCAGCCATTATGGCTACTGCTCGCCGTGTGGATGTTTGGTCTCGCGGTCTCGGCCCAGACGGACGACGGCGGATTTCGGTCCGTCGTAGCGGAGTTTGTCGACGCCAACTTCCGTGAGAAGGAGTCGATTACTGACCGGCTGATCGACACGGGGCACTCCAGCGCCAGGACCGTGCTCACGGCCCTGCTCGAAGATCGTCTCTATCTGATCGAACAGAACGAGCAAGTGGTCATCGTCGCATCCGGAGACGAAAGCCGGGAGGTCTACGAGCTCATCGACCCGGTGTCGCTCGAGGATGCCGGGTCGGCCAATCCGGAGCAATTAAGGAAAGTCCTCACCAATAACCGGTTGCGGCGGTTCCTGCGAACAAGCATCGCTAGATTTGCGTTGTCGAGTTCCGACATCAACATTCGGTTGGATGCGGTCAAGGAGATGCTTCGATCGCTCGACGCCACAAGTATAGAGCTGCTTCGCGAGCACGCCGGCGAGGAGACCGACGCCAGGGTCTCGTACGAGATTGACACCGCGCTGGCACTCGTCGCGCTCGACGAGGAGGAGCCGAGCGTTCGTCTCGCCGCGATTGACACCCTCAGGGACCGGCTGAGTCTCGATATTCGCAATCGCCTAGCACTGCTTCTCGAACAAGACGAAAACGGCAACTTCATCGAACGTGATGAGAAGGTGCGTCTTGCTGCCGAAGAGGCCGTACGAGGCATCAACGAAGCACACAGCCTCTATGCAATCGTCGAAACGATGTTCTTCGGGATCAGCCTAGGATCGGTGCTTGCGCTAGCGGCGATCGGACTGACGATCACCTTCGGCGTTATGGGCGTCATTAATATGGCTCACGGCGAACTGATGATGCTCGGAGCCTACACGACGTACGTCGTGCAGCTGGCGATGCCGGATTACATCGATGTCTCGATTCTGGTGGCTATTCCCATGGCATTCATCGTGGCCGGCGCGATGGGCATATTGATCGAACGGACTCTTATTCGGTTTCTCTATGGCCGACCCCTCGAAACTCTACTGGCGACGTTCGGGGTTAGCCTGGTGCTGCAACAGCTCGTGCGGTCCGTGTTCTCGGCGAACAATCGCCCGGTGGTGACCCCGACCTGGATGAGCGGCACCCTGCAGTTCAATGAAGCCTTTTCACTCACCTACAACCGCCTGTACATCATCCTGCTTACCCTGATTGTGTTCGGCGTCTTGCTGGCGGTCCTCAAGTGCACCCGTGTGGGTCTTGACATTCGAGCTGTATCGCAGAACCGAATGATGGCGCGAGCCATGGGCGTTCGCAGTGGATGGGTCGACGCCATGACCTTCGGGCTCGGGTCGGGTGTCGCCGGTGTCGCCGGTGTAGCCCTAAGCCAGCTCACTAACGTCGGTCCAAACCTCGGCCAGTCCTACATCATCGACTCCTTCATGGTGGTGGTCTTCGGCGGCGTCGGCAACATCTGGGGCACGCTCATTGGCGGTGTGTCCCTGGGTCTCGTCACCAAGGTACTCGAGCCGTTCACGGGGGCGGTACTGGGTAAAATCCTGGTTCTTATCGGAGTCATTCTGTTCATCCAGCGTCGTCCTCGAGGGCTCTTTCCGCAGACCGGACGAGCTGCGGAGAGCCTGTGAAGCTCAGCAATCAGGCCCTGTCCTTGTTTCAATCCGATCGTGCCAGCTTCAGTGTCTTTGGGCTTCTGACTGGTGTGGCGCTCGTGGTGCCCTTCCTTAATCTCGCAGTTCCTGAGTCGTCGTCGCTGCATGTGTCGAGCTATGTCGTCGGGCTTCTCGGAAAGTATCTGTGCTACGCGATCCTCGCGACCGCCGTGGACCTGGTATGGGGGTTTTGCGGCATCCTCAGCCTCGGTCACGCCGCGTTCTTCACCCTTGGTGGATACGCGATGGGGATGTACCTCATGCGTCAGATCGGCACGAGAGGGGTCTATGGTCACCCGGTCCTTCCGGACTTCATGGTCTTTCTCGACTGGACCGAGCTGCCGTGGTTCTGGTACGGCTTCGATCGCTTCTGGTTCGCGCTCATCATGGTGGCGCTCGTGCCAGCCACGCTCGCCTTCGTGTTTGGGTGGCTCACGTTTCGCTCGCGCGTCACCGGCGTGTACCTGTCCATCATGACCCAGGCCTTAAGCTACGCGCTGATGCTCGCCTTCTTCCGCAATGACATGGGCTTCGGTGGCAACAACGGATTCACTGACTTTAAGGACCTCCTGGGCTTCGACCTGCAGAGTGACAGCACGCGCTCGGCGCTACTGGTGGCAACGGTCGTTGCGCTAGCAGCCAGCTTTGGAGCGTGTCGGTTTATCGTTCAGTCTCGTGCCGGGCGAGTGGTTCGCTCGATCCGTGATGCCGAGAGTCGGACGCGATTTCTAGGCTATCGCGTCGAGTCCTACAAGCTCTGGCTATTCATGTTCTCAGCGGTCTTGGCCGGTATAGCTGGGGCGCTGTATGTGCCTCAGGTCGGCATCATCAATCCAAGCGAATTCGAACCTATTAATTCCATCGAGATCGTCATCTGGGTGGCGGTGGGCGGACGTGGCACCCTGTATGGCGCGGTGGCCGGTGCGATCCTCGTCAACTACGCCAAGACCTACTTCACCGCGGCTCTACCTGAGCTCTGGCTCTACGCGCTCGGCGCAATCTTTATTGGCGTCACACTCTTTCTCCCACGCGGCCTGGCAGGCCTCGTGCCGAACCGGAGCCTCTCCGAATGACTTCCCTGCTTCCCCAACCGCACGGCGGGCGGGCGACCCGAGGCTCGATGCGTGACATGCGGGAAGCGGTGGCGCAGCGAAAGCCGTCGTTGATGCGCGGAAATGTCCTCTACCTCGACAAGCTCACGGTGAGCTTCGACGGATTCAAGGCGCTCAATGACTTGACACTCTACGTCGACCCTGGGGAGCTGCTCTGTATTATCGGACCGAACGGTGCCGGTAAGACCACGATGATGGACATTGTGACCGGGAAGACCCGCCCCGACGCAGGTACGGCGTTCTTCGGGACGGCCGTCAATCTGTTGCGGCTCACCGAACCCGAGATTGTGGAGGCTGGTATCGGCCGCAAGTTCCAGAAGCCGACCGTATTCGAATTCCTAAGCGTCTACGAAAATCTTGAACTTGCCCTGAGTGACAACAAATCCTTCTGGCACACGCTCATGGCGGACCTGACATCCGCCCAGTGCGATCGCATCGACGAAGTGCTCCAGATCGTCGATCTAGAGGCGAAACGTACTGCCCTCGCAGGCGCGCTGTCGCACGGGCAGAAGCAGTGGCTCGAGATCGGCATGCTCCTGATGCAGGATCCACAACTGTTATTAGTGGATGAACCGGTGGCTGGTATGACGCCAGAGGAAACAGAGCAAACCGCGGAGCTGCTGCTGTCGCTCGCCGGCAAACACTCGGTAGTCGTCGTCGAGCACGACATCGACTTCGTGCGATCGATCGCAACGCGCGTCTCGGTCTTGCACGAAGGTCATGTAATTGCGGAGGGAGACCTGGACACGGTACAGAACGACCCACAAGTCGTCGAGGTGTATCTCGGAGTATGAGCCTCCTATCAATCAAGAGCCTTAATCAATCGTACGCGGGGAGCCACATACTTTGGGAAGTCGACCTTGACGTGGAGCTAGGCTCGTGCATGTGCCTCTTGGGCCGCAACGGCATGGGCAAGACGACATTGCTCAAGTGCATCATGGGGTTGATTCCGGCCGCCTCGGGTGAGATCACGTTCGGCGACAGTGATCTGCGCGTTGCCCCCGCTGAGCGTCGCGCGCGCCTCGGCATCGGGTACGTCCCACAGGGGCGAGAAATCTTCCCTCAACTGACGGTCGAGGAGAACCTTGAAGTGGGACTCACGGCGCGCTTAGATCGCCGACGGACGATCCCGTCGCAGGTGTTCGATCTGTTCCCTGTCTTGAAGCAGATGCTCAAACGGCGAGGCGGCGACCTCTCGGGAGGACAGCAGCAGCAGCTGGCCATAGGGCGGGCGCTCGTGCTCGAGCCCGAGTTGCTCATCCTTGATGAGCCAACTGAAGGTATTCAGCCCAACATCGTTCACGAAATTGGTGACATCATTCTCAAGCTCAACCGTGAGGCCGGAGTGACCGTGCTGCTCGTCGAGCAAAAGCTCCCGTTTGCCCGCCGCGTGGCCAGCGACTTCTGCATTCTCGAAAAGGGCCGCCGCGTGGCCCTAGGCCCCATCGAGGAACTGAGCGACGATGTCGTGCGCGAGTATCTTGCCGTGTAATCTTGACCGCAACGTAAGATAGCAGAGTCGTGACTCCATCCACCGACGCCAGGTCTGGCCAAGGGCAACTTGAGGTGATTCGCCGCCGCGACTGCAGCGTCGTGAGTCGAGCGTTCTCGACTAGCCCGCTGCGTCTCCTGACGCCGGACAACCATGGCCACGCGGCCTGGGTCTACACCTCGAGCCATGGCGGAGGCTTGGTCGATGGTGACGCGATCACAATGCACACGACGGTCGGGGCCGGCGCCTGTGCGTTCGTCTCGACGCAGGCGTCCACAAAGGTCTACCAATCGCCGCATGGAACACAACTGGAGATGACCGCTGAAGTGGGTGACACCGGTGTGCTCATCCTCGCACCTGATCCAGTGGTGTGTTTCGCTCGGTCTCGCTATCATCAGACGCAGAGATTCGATCTCAATGAGAGGGCCGGGCTCGTGCTGCTGGACTGGATTTCATCCGGTCGTCGTGAATCAGGCGAGCGCTGGGCGTTCGACGAATATGTGAGCCGGACGGTCGTGCATCTCGGCGGTCGACGACTCGTGCACGACGCGTTGGCACTTCGCACGTCGGACGGTGATCTCGCGGCGCGCCTCGGTGACTACGACGTGCTCGCTTTGGTGCTGATCGTCGGAACACCACTGGAACCTGTCGCCGAGCGAATCCTGGCCAGGGTCGAGGACTCTACAGTTGGCCAGACTCAGGGTCGACTGGTCGCAGCTGCGCCGATCGGTGACTCCGGTTGTTTGCTGCGTGTGGCGGGCCGGTCTGTCGAGGATGTCGGTGGCATACTGGTCGATTTCCTCGACTTTGTGCCGACGCTGCTAGGCGACGATCCATGGGCACGGAAATGGTAGGGCTATGCATCTCACACCACGTGACGTAGACAAGCTCATCCTTCACCAGGCTGGATTCCTCGCGCAGCGACGCCTCGCCCGCGGCCTCAGGATGAACTATGTGGAGGCGGTGGCGCTAATCGCGACGCAGATCCTGGAATTCATCCGCGACGGCCGATCAGTAGCCGAGTTGATGGATCTTGGCCGTCGCATGCTGGGCACCGAGGACGTACTAGAAGGGATCCCTGAGATGGTGGACGAAGTGCAGGTCGAGGGCACGTTCCCAGATGGCACCAAACTGGTGACCGTTCATCACCCAATCGTCGTCGAGCACGGAGATCTGTCCCTGGCCCTCTACGGTAGCTTCTTGACCCCGCCCGTAGCCGACGCGTCGACCGGCCGGCCCGCATCGAGGCTCGAAGGAAGGCCAGGCGAGATACAAGCTCGCCCCGGTCAGATTGTGCTCAACGAGGGACGCGAAACGCTTGAGTTAAAGGTCGCCAACACCGGCGATCGGCCGATTCAGGTCGGTAGCCACTACCACTTCCTCGAAACAAATCTGGCACTGGTGTTCGACCGGCGCGCAGCCTACGGTCACCGGTTAGACATTCCGGCTGGGACCGCCGTTCGGTTCGAGCCAGGGGAAACGAAGACCGTCAAACTGGTGCCGATTGCCGGCAGACGGACCATACGCGGAGGGAACGCCTGGGCAAGTGGTCCGGTGACCGACAACCGTGAGTCGCCCATCATGTCCCAGCACCAAGCGTCGGAGAATCTGGAGTAACCATGGCTCATCACATCGACCGACGCCACTACGCCGACCTCTATGGTCCTACGACCGGTGACCGTGTCAGGCTAGGGGATTCGGGGCTAGTCGCGGAGGTGGAACAGGACGCCACTACCTATGGAGACGAGTGCGTGTTCGGTGGCGGGAAGGTCTTACGAGACGGCATGGGGCAGGCGACCGGCGTCTCGGATGAGCGCGCGCTCGACTGCGTCATCACCAACGCACTGATCATCGACTGGACCGGCATCAGGAAAGCGGATGTCGGCATCAAGGACGGCCGCATCAGTGGTATCGGTAAAGCCGGGAATCCGGACGTGATGGCTGGCGTCACCGATGGGATGGTCGTGGGCGTGACCACCGAGGCAATTGCCGGCGAGGGGTTGATTCTCACGGCTGGTGGTATCGACGCACACGTCCACTTCATCGCCCCACAACAGGTCTACGAGGCGCTAGCCAGCGGTGTCACCACATTCGTCGGAGGAGGAACGGGGCCGGCCACTGGCACCAAGGCAACCACGTGCACGCCCGGAACCCGACACGTGCAGCTCATGCTGCAGGCGACCGACGTTCTGCCGATGAATTTCGGGTTTTTAGGAAAAGGCAATACTTCGATGCCGAACGGACTTGAAGAACAAATCCGAGCCGGTGCCATGGGGCTTAAGCTGCACGAAGACTGGGGCACAACGCCGGCTACCATCGACTGCTGCCTTACCGAAGCGGAACGGTTCGACGTGCAGGTCGCAATCCACACCGACACGCTGAACGAGTCGGGGTTCGTCGATGCCTCGATTGCGGCGTTCAAGGGACGGACCATTCACACCTACCACACAGAAGGCGCGGGTGGAGGACACGCACCGGACATCATACGTGTGTGCGGCGAGCCCAACGTCCTGCCCAGCTCGACCAACCCGACACGGCCGTATACCGTCAACACACTCGACGAACATCTCGACATGCTCATGGTTTGTCACCATCTCGACAAGAACACTCCAGAGGACGTGGCCTTCGCTGAGAGCCGGATTCGCGGCAAGACGATCGCGGCCGAGGACGTATTGCACGATCTCGGCGCCATTAGCATCATCGCAAGCGACAGTCAGGCGATGGGACGAGTGGGAGAAATCATCTCGCGTACCTGGCAAACGGCCCACAAGATGCGGAGCGAGAGGGGTCGACTCGACGGTGAGCAGGGCGAGAACGACAACCTGCGCATCCGGCGGTATGTCGCCAAGTACACAATCAACCCGGCCCTTGCGCATGGCATCGCCCACGAGGTCGGCTCGGTCGAGATCGGGAAACTGGCTGACCTGGTGCTGTGGAAACCGGCGTTTTTCGGCGTCAAGCCAGAACTGGTCATCAAGGGTGGGTTTATCGCCTGGGCGCAGATGGGCGATGCGAACGCGTCCATCCCAACCCCGCAGCCCCAACTGATGCGGCCGATGTTCGGAGCCTATGGACTCGCAACGGGTACCACAGGGCTCGCATTTGTCTCCGAGCTATCGCTGCAAGAAGGCGACCTCGATCGCTACGGTCTGACGAAACGCCTCTCCGCTGTGCGCGGGTGTCGCTCGATCGGCAAGCGCGACATGAAGCTGAACGATTCATTGCCCAGCATCAGCGTCAACCCGGAGACCTATGTAGTCACTGCCGATGGCGAAGAGTTGCGTGCCGAGGCGGCCGATGTGCTCCCCCTTGCCCAGCGCTACTTCCTCTTCTGAACTAACCATGTCCGACTGGCTGGCCTGGCAAGTGGTGGATTCGGCGTTTCCGATCGGCGTGTTCGCCCACTCGTGGGGCGTGGAGGCCGCCTGGCAGTCTGGGCACGTGCCCGACTCCGAGGCGTTGCAGCGGTTCTTGCACGCCTCCATCCAGCAAACCGGCTACGGTGCGTTACCGTTTCTAGGTGCCGGCTATCGACGGCCCGATAAATTGGCGGCGCTGGACAAGCTCGCCGACACGTTTCTCATCAACCGCGTGACTAATCGAGCGAGTCGTGTGCAAGGTCGCACACTCGTTGCGACGGCAGCACGAGTGTGGCCATCGGACGCGATGACCACACTCGTTGCCCAGGCGACCAGCGGACACGCACACGTGGCACCGCTCTCCGGCTGCGTCTTTCAGGTGATTGGTCTACCGGTCGAGACGGCGAAAAAGGTGATGCTCTACGGTACGGCCCGAGGCGTGCTGGCTGCAGCGGTACGTTTAGGCATCGTCGGAAGCTATGAAGCTCAGCGGCTGCAGCACCACGCCCAACCCTGGCTCGACACCACGCTCAAGCAGTGTGGCGCACTTGACCCGGAGGATGTCTGCCAGACCGCGCCCATCCTCGACCTGCTGCAGGCCGGACACGACCGCTTATACTCCCGACTGTTTCAGTCGTAGGACGAACGATTCAAAGACCAGGAGCTCTACGATGCACGACACGCCGCACTCGCACGACCACGACCCACGGAGCCCAGGTTATTTCGCGAACCGCCCGACTCGGCTCGCGCGCGACTACCAGTCGCGCGCCTTCACCGTCGGTATCGGCGGCCCGGTCGGAAGCGGGAAGACGGCGCTGCTACTAGCGCTCTGTCGCCAGCTGCGAAACCGCCACAGTCTCGCGGTTGTTACAAACGACATCTTTACGAAGGAGGACGGCGAGTTCCTGGTCCGCCACGAAGCGCTCGAAATTGATCGCATCGTCGCCGTCGAAACCGGCGGCTGTCCACATACTGCCGTGCGCGACGATGTCAGTCAAAACCTGGATGCCCTCGCCCAACTGATGGTAAAGGTTGACCCGGACCTGCTGTTTGTCGAGAGCGGTGGGGACAACCTAGCCGCACAGTTCAGCCGCGACCTCGCCGACTTCACGATCTACGTCATCGACGTGTCCGGTGGAGACAAGATTCCGCGCAAAGGGGGGCCCGGCATCACACAATCCGACCTGCTCGTCATCAACAAGACAGACCTGGCTCCACTCGTCGGTGCCGATCTGGCTGTCATGGCTCGAGACGCTGCACACATGCGCGGCAGCGGGCCAGTCGTGTTCGCACAAGTCACTAAAGATGTGGGCGTCAGTGAGATCGTCGACGCCGCACTGGCAGGCTGGAAAGCGGCTCTGTCAAGCTAACGAGGCGTTGATGCACGGCTTTTCTTCGGCTTAGTGGTATAAAGGTGCTACAAGTGGCTACTCGGTGTGAAGGTGCCAACTGATGGCCTTGAGGAGTTGTAGATCATGTCAAAGCATACCTGGGTCGGATTAGGCGGATCGCGTTGGCGCGGACCGAATCTCGCGGCGGCGGTGGTCGGGGTGGCAGCCGCTGCACTGATCGTGGCCGGTGGCCTGACCGGCGGACTGGGTTTCCCGCCGGGTGTCGTCGTTGCGGCAGCACAACCCCCGTCGGCGGATGGAGCCTTCACCGCGGACCAGGCGGCCAGCGGCTGGTCGGTCTACGGCGTGCAGTGCGCAGAGTGTCACGGACTGGCCCTGGAGGGGATGGAAGCGCCGCCCCTCTCGGGCTTGGATTTCCTGAACAGTTGGGCGGGACAGACGACCGATGAGCTGTTGGCCTACCTCAGCGACGAGATGCCTCCAGGACAGGCCGGTTCGCTCAGCGAGCAGTCCTACGTAGAGCTGGTGGCTTACCTTCTGGAGTCCAACGGCGCCGTACCTGGCGAGCGCACCTTGACCGCGGATGCGGGGTTGATGATCGGCGCTGCGGCGGACATCTCAGAGGTGCGCCGCGCGGCGCAAAGGGGCGAACGGTTACGGCGGCGCTCGTCGCGATTCGTCAACCAAGAGGTGCCGCGCCAGCTGACCCCGGTGACCGACGCCATGCTCGCGAACCCTCCAGCGGAGGACTGGCTGAGCTGGCGGCGAACGCGCAACAGCCACGGCTACAGCCCGCTCGATCAGGTGACCCGCGACAACGTCGCCGACCTGAAGCTCGCGTGGTCGATCTCGATCCGGTCGGGTACCCACCAAACGACGCCACTGGTGCATGACGGCGTGATGTTCCTCGCCAATCCGGGGAACGTGGTGCAGGCGATCGATGCGGCGACCGGCGACGTGATCTGGGTGTACCGCGCGCGGCTACCGGAGGACGCGGTGGCCGGTGCCACCCGCACGCTGGCGTTCTACAGCGACAAGCTGTTCCTCGCCACGGCCGACGCCGCGATCGTCGCCCTCGACGCACGCACCGGCGCGGAAGTGTGGCGAACGGTCAAAACAGACTACACGCAGGGCTTCCGGCAGAACGCCGGCCCGATCATCGCCAACGGGGTCGTCATCACCGGCACCAACGGCTGCGATCGATACACCGAACAGACCTGCTTCATCACCGGGCACGATCCGGACACCGGCGAGGAATTGTGGCGTACGTCGACGATTGCGCTACCGGGTGATCCGAACAACGGATCGTGGGGTGACACGCCGCCATACCTCCGCGCGGGTGGTGACACCTGGATCCCGGGCAGCTACGACTCGGAGCTCGATCTCTTCTACATCGGCACGGCGCAGGCGAAGCCGTGGGTGGCGGCAAGCCGCGGCATGACGACGCGACAGGACGCGCTCTACACCAACTCGACGCTGGCGCTGAACCCACGAACCGGGCAGGTGGAGTGGTACTTCCAGCACGCGCCGGGCGAGACGCTCGACCTCGACATCGTGTACGAGCGCGTGCTGGTCGATGCCGACGACGAAAAGTGGCTTTTTACGATAGGCAAAGACGGCATCCTCTGGAAGCTCGACCGGCGGACCGGTGCGTTCGTCGCTCTGCGTGAAACGGTCCACCAGGACGTCTTCGAGTCGATCGACCGGACCACGGGCGAGCTGACCTACAGAGAGAACCTGCAGGACATCGCCATCGGCGAGCGGGTGTTCGCCTGCCCCAGCTTGCTGGGCGGCCACAACTGGCAAGCATCGGCATACCATCCGGGCGCCGGCGCCCTCGTCATCCCGCTCCACCAGGCGTGCATGCACCTGACCGGGCGCGAGGTGGAGTTCACCGAGGGGGGCGGCGGAACGGCCGGCCGCTACGAACTGCTGGAGATGCCGGGCAGCAACGGCAACGTTGGGAAGCTGGCCGCCTACGACGTGCGGACGATGGAAGAGCTCTGGAGCCACGAGCAGCGAACACCGTTCCTGACGTCCGCACTGACAACGGCGGGTGGATTGGTCTTTGCCGGTGACGCCGCCCGCTACTACCGGGCGTTCGATATCGAAACCGGCGAGGTGCTCTGGGAGACGCGTCTCGCCGCGTCGGCACACGGTTACCCAATCACCTACGCGGCCGGCGGACGGCAGTACATAGCCGTCCCAGCTGCGCTGGGGGGCGTCTTCCGCAGTCTCACGTCGAAGCTCAACCCAGAGGTCTACCAGCCCGAAGGGGGAAACGCGCTCTTCGTCTTCGCCCTGCCGGAGTGACGCCACGCAGCCGCGCAACTAACCCCCGTCCCCATTGACCCACTAATTTTAAAGCGGGCTACAAAAAGACTAGCTCTCCTCTTTGCCGTCGCTTCAGACTCCGAACTGAATGATCTGATTACCAAAGACAGGCTACAGTCGTTCCCGTAATGCGATCGCAACAGCTTGCTTTAATCGTGGCCATTCCAATATTTCTGGGAGTGGCGATGCAGAGGTCAAGACCACAAGAGATCATGGCAAGGATGGTAGATCCTGCAGCCAACTTTATCTGGAGGTCCGTTTCGACCACTGTGACTGCTCAGGGGATTGAGGAGAAAGCTCCGCAGAATGAGAGTGAATGGACGGAGCTACGAAACGCAGCCGATCTTCTCGCTGAAGGTGGGCGCCTTCTCAAGAAGGATCCTCAGGGAGAGGACGATAAGAATTGGCTGAAATGGTCTCAAGCAATCATCGATTCCGCTACGTTAACCCTTGAAGCGATAGAGTCTAAGAATGCTGATCAGGTCCTCGAAGCCGGGGAGGCTATCTATAACACCTGTGTCGGATGTCACGGCGGCTATCGGCGGATGTCGTCGCCGTGAGCGCATACATATTTTCTTCCGAGTTAAAGAATCTGACCTGTTTCATGGGCGCTCCCTGACAAGGCTGCCATCTAGCCTGCTACCGACCGGCGTGAATTTTCACGGGGATTTACGGCTCAACTGCGAGACAGGGTCCTGGACGACCCAACCCGTGAGGTCTAGCTCAGGAGTGCTCGCACACGATCTTTGGGCCGACCAATAATGGCGGTGTCCTCGGTCACGACCAGCGGCCGCTGTAACAACTGCTTGTGCTTCACCAGGATATCGACGATCTGATCTTCGGTCGCCACATCGGCGTCCACGAGTCCTAGCTTCCTAAACTTTGAGTCACGACGGACCAGCGCCGTAGGAGGATCTTCGAGCTTGGCGATGATCGCCCGTAATGTCTCAGCGTCCGGGGGAAACTGCATGTAGTTTACCTCTTCGAACTCCACTCCCAACTCATCAGCAATGCGCACGGCATTGACCGACGAGTCTCAATGCTTGTTGTGGAAAAATCGGATCTTAGCCATACCCCTGATCATACGATGCTTCTCCCGACATGCCTGTCTCGGATGCCAATCATGTCAGCCACGCCGCATCCTCAACTGCCCACCCCGACAACTGTCAGCCCCGCCCCCGTTGAACCGCCGCCGTCGCGTGCATTGCACTCCCTGCCAGCCAACGGTAGGATGACGTGTTCTGGCGAGGTCAGTTGTCACCAGAGATCTAACAGTGACCAAAGGAGTTGGTATGCGCAACGCAGTAATTGGGATCGGTGCCATGGTGGGTCTGATGGTATCGTCGGCCGCATTCGGACAGGTCACTACGGCGACTGACGTGACGAAAGAAGAATATCTGGCGGTCACGAACGCGCCCGAAGATCCGTGGGGAACACCAAGCGGGATCGACCGCCAGGTCAAGATTGTCGACATTGGGAAGTCCAACGTGGCTGTGGGTATCCTGCATAGAAATGCACTTGAGGCAACCGGCGGTTCGGCGGTGGGCATTGTGCACACGCGTGTGACCGAGGTCTACTACATCTACTCTGGCGGTGGAGCCTTAATGACGGGCGGTACGCTGAGTGACCGCAGTGACATCCCGGCTGACAGCCAAATCGTTACGACACTGGTCGGGGAGAGCTACCGTGCGTCGGCGACGGGTGGCAAGACACGACAGGTCTCCGAAGGCGATATTGTTGTGATTCCGGGAGGGGTTTTTCACGGGTGGACTGAGATCGTGGACCACGTGACGTACCTGAGTATTCGACCCGATCCCGACAAGGTGTTACCGGCAGGATGGGTCAACCCCCTCATCACTCCCTAGGTTCTGAGTCGTCGTGATATTCGAGTCCGTGATCGGCTATTTCCAACCCTTGAATGCGGGCACGATGATAGTTACCACCACGAACGCACGTGGAGTTTCGTATGACCGCATCGTCGCGCGCCTCGACACCCATGGCCAGAGCTCTGCGTGGTGAAGAATCACCGGCCTCGAATTTGGCATGACCGAGGCCTGGAGAACCCCTGGGTCCAGGTCGCCATCGATAGGGAGCGAGAGGGCTGTCTCGCTCTCCCCGTTTCTGCACAGAGCACGATCATGTGAACGTCGAGTATCGCCTCGGTATTGTGTTCCGTATGCTGACCGGGCTTCCGACACGATACATTCTTCGACTCGACCCGTGTGAGCCGTCAGCCCGTTTCTGTTGAACCGACCGCCACATCTGAGTAGGCTAGACTTAAAATGTTTCAGGCTCGCTTCGCCTCATTCCTCGACACCTTCGATCTTGATCCGAACAGACACCGCTCACAGTGGGAACAGGTCTAGAAATTGTTACTTGAGACCAACCCCGTCTACCACGCACGGCTGAAGCAGGTTTATCCTGGGACAAGTGGCCCGGTTGCTGGGGCATTGACGGCGGTATTGACCTTGTGGCCGAGACATGATCATGAAATCTCCCTTAGGTAAGTTGCTGAATATCTTCGGCGAGGGCGAGATGCGCCGAAATGCAAGAGCGATCCGTCTGTATGCCGCATTCCTCATTGTGATCATTCTTCTCTACACAACGCTGTTCCAATTGATCATGGTTCAGGTGGAGGGACAATCCCACTCGTGGGTCACGGCTGTCTACTGGACACTGGTCACGATGAGCACGCTCGGCTTTGGAGACGTAACCTTCTCCAGCGATATCGGTCGCCTGTTCAGTCTTGCCGTTTTGATATCAGGGATACTGCTGCTGCTAGTCGTTTTGCCGTTCACATTCATCCGGTTTTTCTATTCCCCCTGGCTCGAAGCTCAACTGCAAGGTCGAGCGCCCCGGAAAGTGCCCACGAACGTTCGAGATCACGTCATCATCGCCCGCTACGACGCCATCGCAGCCGGGCTTATCGAGAGGCTTCGGGCTAGTCAGATCCCCTACTACGTCGTCGAGTCAGATCCAGAGACGGCAGGCAATCTCTTAAGCCAAGGCGTCTCCGTGATTAACGGTGAGCTCGACAACCGGACAACCTACGAGGACTTGCAAGTGCAGCAAGCCCGTCTGCTGTTCGCCAACTGTAAGGACACCACGAACACCAACATCACGTTAACCGTGCGTGAGGTCTCCGACGACGTACCGATCATAAGCATCGCCGAGCAAGAGGACTCGATCGACATCCTGGAGCTCAGCGGTAGCACACACGTCTTACCGCTCAAGGTTCGTCTTGGAGAGTATCTGGCCAACCGTGTCAGCGCCATTGGCGAGATGGACATCATCGGCAACTTCCGAGAGCTTCGGGTCGCCGAGGTGTCGGTTCGCAACACCCCGTTAGCCAACCTCACTGTTAGTGATACACGACTGCGAGAACGGACGGGATTGAACGTCGTTGGTATCTGGCACAGGGGACGGCTGACTCCCGCCTTTCCACAGACCTTGATCAGTAACGACAGCATCTTGGTCGTCGCGGGCCTCTCGAAGCAGCTGGACTCGCTCAATACAGTCCTCAACATCCGTTCCCACGACCGGACGTCCGTTATGGTCATCGGGGCGGGTACCATAGGAAGAGTAGCGACGCGCGCACTGAAAGAGCAGGGCGTGTCCGTCCAGTTGGTCGAACGCAACCCGGACAAGAAAGAGCGTTTGAAAGACATGGCTGATCATGTCGTCATCGGTAACGCCAACGATCTGAACGTCCTCAAGAGGGCTGGGCTCAACGATGTGTCGGCGGTCTTGCTGACCACGAACGACGATGCGATCAATGTGTACCTTACCGTCTATTGCCGCCGACTCAAGCCTGACCTCCGCATCGCGAGCCGGGTCACTCACGACCGAAATCTCGAAGCGGTCTACCGCGCGGGAGCGGATTTCGTGCTCAGCTACATGTCCCTTGGAGTGGAATCCGTCATGTCACGCATCGAGGGGCACGAGCCCCTTATTTTGGGAGAAGGGATCGAACTGTTCGAGATGAAGCTGCCGGCATCGTTAGAGAACAAGACTCTGGCGGAGACCAGGATTGCGTCACGTACGGGCCTGAGCTTAGTCGCGGTTCAGAAGAGCGACAAGCTAGTTACCAGGTTCAGCGCATCGATGCAGCTTATTGCTGGTGACCAGCTCAGCATGCTTGGCAGCTTGGAGCAACGGAAGAAGTTCGCCGAAATATTCGACTAGCGTCAAGTCCCCCACCGGTCTGTTTCAACGAGGCACCCAGACGGAATCAACGGGTTAAGTCCATTGCTTTCCACCGCGCGGTCGACAAGGAGACCGGTAAAGAGCTGGTGACCCTCGAGATTCCGGCACCGATTCAATACTGCCTCATGGCGTATCTACACGGGGGCCAGCAGCACATCGTCCTACAGGTCTGAGGCGAGAGGGCTTACCCGGATCGCTCGTGGCTCTGCGACTTCCCTGAAAACTCTGAGAACTACGCGCCGTCCTTCCGCTCAATGGGTGGAACAGGTGTGTCTGGACTGAGGACTGGCCTCCGCGTATGCCAGTTCGTGGCCTGCTCATAGGCGTTGGCAAGTGCCAGCACTCTACCCTCCGAGAAGCGCGGGCCGGCGATCATGAGCCCGATGGGGAGGCCGTCGGCCGCAAAACCACATGGGATCGACACTGCGGGAAGGCCGAAGCTGTTGAAGGGGGAGCAGTTCGAAGTGACCGACGGTTCCCTCGGGTCTCCCTGATTCTCTTCCCTCTCCAGCGCTTCGTTGATGGTGGGTTGCATTACGCGCCAGGTGGGTAGCACTATGAGATCATGATCGACGAAAGTGTCATCTATGGTCTTCCGCATTCGCTGAAGCTCCCACTGGGCCTTAATGTAGTCGACGACCTTCGTCGAACACTGCGTCGTCGCCACGTCGTTGAGTCTCCGGTGGACGGCCTCGATTGTCCGCCTCTGGTTCAGCGAATAGCGGCTGGCGCTGCGCTGGTACCACTCCCAGTGGAACGCTTCGATCTCCCCGGCGAGGAACGATCTTGAGTATTCCCCCTGGGGTGGCAGGCGCATCTCGCTGACACTCTGAGTGAGCCCGGTCAAGATCCCGATGGCCTCCTCCACGGCACTCGCGATCTCGGCGTCGAGAAAATCAAAGAATGGCTCTCTCGGGATTCCCAGGCGCAACCCGCTCACGGGCTGGCTCAGAGCCGCATGGTAGTCTCGCATAGGGTGCTCGACACTGGCCACGTCGTGCTTGTCGTAGCCCACCATGCCGGACAGAAGCAGCGCACAGTCCTCAGCCGTTTTGGTCATCGGGCCGCAGTGGTCAAGCGAATAGGTGCGCGGGATGATCCCGCCGATAGAGACCAGACCGTACGTGGGCTTAAGTCCAACGATGCCACAATACGCCGCAGGCATACGAACCGAGCCGCCGGTGTCCGTTCCCAACGCTCCGAGAGTCATATCGGCAATTACCGCGGCCGCCGACCCCCCAGATGAGCCGCCCGAGATCCGGTCAAGCGCCCACGGGTTACGGACCGGAAGGAAGTAGGTGGAAACGTTGCTCCCACCCATTGCGAACTCCTGAAGGCCAGCCTTGGCCATGATCACGGCTCCGGCCTCTTTCAGGCGTTTGACCACGAAGGCGTCCTCGTCGGGGACGTTTTCCTCGAACACCAGGCTACCTCCGGTCGTGCGGGTTCCAGCCGTGTCGATATTGTCCTTGAGACCGAGGGGAATTCCGTGTAGAGGTCCGCGGAAGGACCCCGCGCTCGCCTCGACGTCCAGCTGCCGGGCCTGCGTGAGGGCCTCTTCAGACATGATCGTGATGATAGCGTTGACTTTTGGATTGTATGCCTCGGCCCGTGTCAGGCAGGCCTGCGTGAGCTCTGTGCAGCTGATTTCTCTCGTACGGATCATCCTGGAAGCCTGAGCGATCGTCAGTCGCGCTAGCTCGTCTGATTGTGTTGCCGTGGCAGCTGGGGCTTGGGCGTGCGAGCGTTTGGGTAAGGCCGGGAGGGCCGCGGCGCCTACGGCGGCGCTAGCGGTCAGCCGGACAAAGTCGCGACGGCTCCATTCGTTTTGCAGCTTCATTGGTAAGTCCCCCTCCGGGGTTTAGGTGGCCCTCACGGAGAATGCGCTGCCCGGCCGACTCCGCGCCAGAGCGCTCCCCAGGTGCGGGCGAGTATAATCATTTGGTCTAGTGCTGAACAATGGCCTAAGCCAGGATACGATCCGGGATATCATCACAAACGTGACCTTCTACGCGGGTAGGTCTACCGGCTTCACCGCGGCGCGCGTGGCCGCCGAGGTGTTCACGGAGCGGGGCCTCCCCATGGGTGGATAACGCTGGAGGACATCAGGATGATAAAGACAGAAACCGAACGGCGTGCGCGTGCAGAAGCGAGAGTGGCTAAGACACGGAGTGCAGTGGGACTCGCAGCCGTGGGCATCTGGGTGATCGCCGCGGTCCCCGCGCTCGCCCAGTCGGGTCCGTCCCCGACATTCACGCGGGACGTGGCCCCGATCCTCCAGGAAAACTGCCAGACGTGTCACCGAGACGGGTCGGTCGCCCCAATGGCGCTCACCACCTTCGACGAGGCTCGGCGCTACAGCACCCGCATCCGGGACCGCGTGGCGAACCGGGTGATGCCTCCGTGGCCACTCGATCACACCATCGGCATCCAGGAGTTCAAGAACGACATCTCCCTGAGCGACGAGGAGATCGAGACCATCGTCGCCTGGGTCGACGCTGGGGCTCCCAAGGGTGACCCCGCCGACATGCCACCGCCGGTTCAGTGGGCGTCCTTCGAGAACGACTGGCAGTACGAGGAGTACTTCGGTAGCCCGCCTGACATCGTGGTGATTTCCCCTACCTATACCGTGCCAGGCAACGAGCTCGATCACTGGCCAGACCTCGAAACCGACATCCCTGGAGTTACGGGAAACCGGTGGATTAAAGGTGTCGAGATCCGGCCCGCCGACCCCGACACGCGGTACGTCTTCCACCACGCTAACCCTTCGATCCTCCAGGACGGAGGCCGTGTCGCCGTCGGGCACTCGGCGGCTGGCACCGTGGGGTACATCTTCCCTGAGGATACCGGTCAGCCATTGAAGCCCGGAGCCCGGGTCAGGTTCGGCATGCACCTTTTTCCCATCGAACGCGACGTGGACGCCGTGCTTCAGCTCGGTTTCTGGCTGTACCCGGAGGGAGAGCGGCCCGAGTTCGAGACCCCGGGAGAAGTGCTCCACGAAGCCAGTCAAAGCACGGGCTTCGGCCATCAGGCCTCCTCGACGAGCGCATATGGTCCTGATCGAGGCATCGGTGGAGGACGGGGCGGCACGAGCAGCGAACCCCAGTTCCCGCGCCAGGTCGACCTACTGATCCCACCGAACAGCACCGCCACGTACAAGGGCGTCTACGTGATGGACCGGCCTGCCCGGATCCACAGCGTACGCGGCCATATGCATCTTCGCGGAAAATACCAGGTCATCGAGGCCGTGTACCCAGACGGGCGATGGGAAATCATCAACAAGCTCAACTGGGCCCACGGTTGGCACACGGCCTTCCTCTACGAGGACCACGTGATGCCACTCCTGCCCAAGGGCACGGTACTCATCGTCACCAACCACTTCGACAACACGGCTGACAACCCCAACAACCCCGACCCCAACCAATGGGTGGTCCGGGGTGACCGCACCGTCGACGAGATGTCCCACTCGAGAATCGGCATGACATACTTCGACAACGAGGAGGATTTCGAGAGGCTCGTGCGAGAGAGGGAACTGCTCCTGTCGAGGATGGAGGGTCGCGACCTGCAGGCGAGCCGCTAGACTCAGGGCTGGAAGCTGCCCCATGAGACTCACGCATGCGATCGTGGTAGCGCTCCTGCTGGTGCTGTTGGCAGCGCCTACTCGCGTCACCGCGCAGAACCAACTACCCTCCTCGGCTGGAGATTGGATGCTCCGTAATCTCCGGGCCTCGGGTCAGCCCGTCGTTCCGCTCTTCGACGGCTGGTTTCATCAACCGGACGGTAGCTACGAGCTCTGCTTCGGATACCACAATCTGAATACCAAAGCGGAAGTCGAGATCCCGCTCGGACCGGACAACTTCATCGAGCCGGCCGAATACAACGGTGTGCAGCCGGAGCACTTCGACGAAGTCCCGCCGGAATACCGGCGACGGTTTTGTGTGTTCACCGTCAACGTGACGGACCTGGCTATCGCACCAGAGGTCCGGTGGACGCTCCGAGTGGGAGGCGAAACCTACTCCGTTCCAGGCTCGAGCGCCGAGCACTACCGGATGGACGAGCTCCTGCAGTCCTCACGGGGTAATAGTGCTCCGCGAGTTGTGTTCCAGGAGCCAATTGATCAACCGGTTCGCCGAGGCCGCACGACTGATATGAGCCGCCCTCCGGTCCCAGCAAGGGTAGGGGAACCACTACGGCTCTCATTCACCGTGACCGACCCGGACGAGATCCCGTTGGGTGTCACACGCCTCATCTGGGGGAAGCATCAGGGAGCCGGGACCGTGGTATTCAGTGAAGAGGACACTGAGGTCACCGAAGAGAGCGAGAACTTCGTGCGCACGGCGACCGCCACCTTCGACGAACCGGGTGAGTACGTGCTACGGCTGCAGGCGGTGGACTGGGACGTGGGGAATGCCTTCGGCTTCCACTGCTGCTGGACCAACTATTACCTGAGGGTGGCAGTCAGCCGGTAGCGGATGCGGCCGCGGCACGGCACGATTCAGGAACAGTCCGGCACCGCCTCGTCGAACCCCAGCTAAGCGAGTAGCCTGACAATTGATACGGTACGGTGCTTCGCGAAGTCGTCAGCAAGGTATAGCGACTGGTTAACAGCACCTCACTACCTCATCTCCAAACTCATTTCAAGTCCCGTCGACTCAGCTAGCCTGCCGAACCGGACCGCGACCGCTCGATAAGAGGTGTCTGGATGATCGGTAGCAGTTCTGCAGCGCCAAATGATCGTCTCATCTGTTGGTCCGTCGGCTGACCATATACCGTTGAACGCTGTTTTGGAGTTCGACGCACACATGAAATAACTGATTCCATTTCCTCGGGGGAAAGCTCCTCACCAAAAGAGGCACCAGCAGCCCTCGTAATACTTTCATTCATCAAGGTCCCACCAAGATCGTTTGCCCCAGCGTTTAGGCACTCAGCCACGCCGCGCGGTCCCATTTTTACCCACGACGTCTGAATATTCTGAACCACCGGGTGCAACGCCAATCTCGCGACTGCATGCATCAGAAGTGATTCTCTAAAAGTAGGGCCCTTCCGGGCTCTACCCTTTAAATAAATCGGTGCTTCCATGTGCACAAACGGTAATGGCACAAACTCTGTAAACCCACCTGTCTTCACTTGCAGTTCTCTAATTCTCTTTAGGTGTCTACCCCAGTGTAGGGGACGATCTATATGGCCGTACATAATTGTGGCAGTGGTCTTAAACCCAACTGCGTGGGCGGTTTCCATCACCTCGAACCACTGGGACGTGGAAAGTTTGTCAGGACACAACTCTTGTCTGACTTCATCATCCAAAACTTCAGCAGCAGTACCAGGCAAGGTGCCTAATCCTGCATCCTTCAATCGCACCAAAAATTCCCTGAGCGATATTCCGAGAGTCTCAGCGCCCTGCCACACTTCTAACGGTGAAAATGCGTGAACATGCATCTCCGGTACAGCTGACTTCACCGCTCGGCAAATCTCTAGATACGTCTCCCCCGTATAGTCTGGATGGATTCCTCCTTGCATGCAGACCTCGGTGCCGCCTCGCTCCCAGGCTTCGATGCTCCTGCGGCTGATCTCATCCAGATCGAGAACATAGGGAGCACCCCTTAGGTTCTCACTTAGCTTGCCTTTTGAAAATGCACAAAATTGACACCGGAAATAACACACGTTTGTGTAATTGATGTTCCGATTGACAACGTACGTCACCTCGTCACCATTAACCTGGTGTCGAAGTTCATTGGCAGCCCTCAAGACTGCAACAACATCGTCACCTCGGGTGGCGAATAACTCCGCAATTTCAAACTCCGTAAATCTGAGACCGCGCCGCGTCTTACCACACAGTTCCTCTGTGCGGGTCGAAACGTTCAGAGTGGAGACTGTTCGAATGCGACGCAATAACTTCTGAGGCAGTAGAGTATCTCCATCACCAGGCGACCACGGATCAGCTCGTGCAAATCCTTCAGCATCTGATCCCTGTACTAGTGCAGCCCTTAGGTCTTTTGCGATCCACGTGTCCGCATCTCTTACGTATTGCGGATATGCGGTGAGTCGTTCTACAAGGACTTTTCCCTCTTCTTCAGTCTTCCTCTCGAGAAGTTCCAGGTGCGGCCATGGTGACTCAGGATTTACATGGTCAGGTGTAATCGGAGAGACCCCCCCCCAATCATTAATTCCGGCTCGGATCAAGGTGCTGAACGTTCCCGGACTCAAGTTGGGTGGCGCCTGAATGGCCATGTGAGGACCAAAAATGATCCTGGCGCTGGCAATCGTCCATAAGAGGTCATTCAACTCAGGTTCAGGAGAACACGCCATTTTTGTGCCTTCTTTTGCCCTGAAGTTCTGAATAATGATCTCCTGTATGTGACCATATGTGTCGCTCAAGTCACGTAGTGCCAGAAGCGATTCAATCCGTTCTTCTCGCGTTTCGCCAATTCCAATTAGGATGCCTGATGTGTATGGAATCTTGAGTTCGCCAGCCGCTCTCATTACCCCAAGCCTTACATCCGGATCTTTATCAGGTGAACTGAAGTGGGCCTCGCCTCGCTCAAGCAGGCGTCTTGATACACTTTCTAGCATTATGCCTTGCGACGGGCAGGTCTCCTTCAATGCGATAAGTTCATCGCGTGTGACAACTCCAGGATTTGCGTGAGGAAACAAGCCCGTGGCATCAAAAACGGCTTTGGCGGCGGCAAGGAGATACGCGATGGTTGTTGAGTATCCCAACTCAGCTAGTTCTTCTCCAGCCTGTGGATATCTCAATTCCGGTTTGTCTCCGAGAGTAAAGAGAGCCTCGCGGCAGCCAGCATTAGCGCCCTGTTGAGCAATGTCGATAACTTCAGCGATCGTCAGGTAGGCGCGTTCACCAGTCTTAGGGGGTTGGGCGAATGTGCAGTAGTGGCAAACATCACGGCACAGTTGAGTTAGAGGAATAAATACTTTCCTTGAGTAAGTTACAACGTTCCTGAACCCTGTATCTCTAAGAGTGGACGCCCTATCCATGAGCCCTACCAAATCGGATTCATGTACGAGACTCAGCGCTTCGTCCCGGGACGGCCGTAACTGTGTCTTATCTTCCATGTTGCTGATACAAGTGTTAATCGTCTCCATGGTGGCAGCCCATTCCTCTAAAACATCTGGACTGATCTCGAACCTATCGACCGGTGACGAAATAACCGTCTCTGGCACTGGCCACCGATCACATACTTTACCGTAGGATGATTCTACATAGCCGTTCTCCGACCGACTTCAAAACCCGACCTGTGCGCATTGCAATCACCGGAGCCAACAGTAGCGTAGGAAACATCTTACTGAAACACATTGTGGATCAGGATGACCTTCAGGCTCGGGCGGGCGTTCGCACACAACAGACTGTAGCGACCCTACCGAGCGATCCCGGGATCACCCCATGTGTGATTTGCTACGACGATAAGGAAACGCTGGCGACACTGCTCGATGGAGTCAGCTGTCTGGTACATCTCGCCGGTATTCTCATTGAAGGCAAGCACTCCACCTATCAGACTGCCAACATAGATCCGACTCAGGCAGTAGTGGAGGCGTGTCGACACGCTAATGTGAAGCACATCGTGTTCGTCAGTTCCCTTGGTGCTGACAGCAACTCTGGAAATCGCTATTACCGCTCAAAAGGTGTGGCCGAAGAAATCATCATGCATTCTGATGTCTGTGCCACCATCATCCGCACTTCAATGCTGTTAGGCCCTGGTACTGCCGGGGCAGAGTCACTCGTTCGCTTCGCATCACGGCCATCGGTAAGAATGCTGGGTGGTGGAGACTACTCGTTACGCCCGCTGGACGTGGACGACTTGAGCGACGCCATTCTGCACTGCTGTCGGGTACAGGCGGACGGTGTGACCGTCCACGAACTCCTTGGACCAGAACCTATGACCCATCGCGAACTTATAACTACGACAGGGCAGCTGATGGGTCACAATGTTTCGATCGGCACCATGCCAGTCTGGACCGCCAAGCTGGGTGCGGCAATGGCGGGTTGGATACGACGGGGCGGTATGACGCCAACGGTGATCGAGGTAATCACTGCTGACGAAACCGTGCAAACGAACGCAGATGTTGACCTAGGCGTCAGACTCACACCACTGTCCGTAACCCTTGAGAAACTCCTGCTTGAGAAAGCCCACCGCCAGTGACAGAATTCAAGGACGAACCGGCTGTATCCCGCAGCTCAAACACACTTGGTCGTATTGTCTTCCTAGTCATAACCGCCGGGTGCTTCACCTACCTGTACTACCGCCTGAACGGCGCCGCCACTCGGGAGGAATTATCACTCGTTGAGTACATGACTCAGGTGTTTTCCAATGTACGGTGGCTGCCCTGGCTAGGCCTGATGATGGTGTACTCCGGTTTCTATTTCTTGGTCGATACGCTGGTCGTGACGCGAGCTCTCAACTGGTTCGTTAAACCGATCCGCTACCAGGACATCTTACCGATTCGCGCGAGCGCCTACATTATCTCAATTTTCAACGAGCAGATAGGCAAAGGGGCGATGGCCTTTTACCTGAACAAACGTGACCAGGTGCCGGGATGGGAAGTGGCATCGGTGATGCTGTTCATCATGTTCTGCGAAATCTTCTATCTGCTAGCCTGGGCAACGATCGGCTTCACTCTTACCAGGAATTCACTTCCAGACGCATTCAGTCTTATCCCCTACATTGCTTTAGCCGGTGCTGTAGTTTTCATCGTGTGGATTCTCTATTTTCGGGGGAGGTTCTTGGCCGATAACCAGCTGCGGAACAGGAAAATTTTCTTCGCCTTCAAGAAGGCGACACTCAAACACTACGGGCTGTTCTTTCTGTTTCGCTCACCGGCACTACTAGCGGCAGTTCTTGTCTACACCCTTGCGTTGAGACTGTTTGGCGTGGAGGCGTCCTTCCTCTCGCTACTCGGGTACTTGCCGGTTATTTTCTTTGCGGCAGCCGCGCCAACACCGATGCGAGCGATGGCGATCACCTTCTGGGTCATTCTGTTTCCCGAGAACGAAGGCCAGATGGCGGCGTTTGGTTTCGTGCAGCACAACTTCTTCATCCTATTCAACGCGCTGATCGGAGTGGCGTTCTGGCCCCGGGCTCAGCGTGAACTGCTTGGGCGGTAATGGCACATGCGCTCACCGCGGCACGACTGCTGCTGGTCGCGCCGGTCGCCCTCGCCTTTAACCGACCAGACTTCTTGCACCCCAACATCTTGTTTTTTCTCTTGTGTGTGGCGATTACGACCGACTATTGGGATGGACGCGTGGCGCGCATGACGGAAACGGCCTCCGCGTGGGGGCAGCTATTTGACCACGGCACTGATTTCGTGTTCGTGACGGCCGCCCTGGCCGGTGCGGCCATGGCTGGACTTGTAACACCCATCCTGCCCGTCTTGATCGTCGTGGCTTTTAGCCAATATGTGATGGACTCCTATCTGCTTCACCAGCAGAAACAACTACAGATGAGCTCAATCGGCCGGTGGAACGGAATGCTTTATTTCGTACCGCTCCTAGTCATGTCAGTTTCACGACTCGGTCTGTTCAGGAATGCCGCGGCGCTCTTAACCCTAGCGGCCAGTGCGCTCTGCTACGCGCTGGTCGCGTCGACGATCGTGTCCGTGGTGGACCGTGCAATCGCGCCGCTAATTTCTAAGCAGGACTAACCGCTCGGATCCCATCGCGGTGTCTGCGGCGAACCGTGCGCGCGCTGCTCGAAAAAAATCGCTAGCGAGACACGACACGGAAGGACCACCAATCGTCAGGCCGTGGTGCGCCAGGTGGCGGAGGGGAAGTCTCGGGTACGACGAGTGTATTCAGTTTCATCACGCGTGCGCCCCAGGCACGGTCAAGTTCGCTAGGGTCTACTACCCGCGTCAGATTCACTGGGTAGACCGTAGTGTTCAGTCTCAATCTGGCACTACCGTTGCTAAGTACTGCATTGGACCAACGCTTGCTACCGCACTGGGAACAACTAAGATAAAGATCTCCAGCACTCGTCGACATGCAGTTCAGATTGATCGAGTGGGGCAGAAAACCAGCGCTGATCTGAATCTGACAGAGCTGAACCTCGTTTGCGAACGACCAGTCAGTAACCTGTTCCTCGGCCTCAGCACCCAGCAAGTAGCCACCGGGCATTCGATCGCAGGGACACGCGAGGAACCAATATAGAAAGGCGGCGATAGGTATGACCACGAGAGCTGCCAGCGCCACGCCACGAATTGCACCACGAGATTGCCCTTCACTCATGACTCATCCTCCGGGGGTTTACTGATTCGTCGCAAATGGCTGTCCATTGCTAGTAGCTCAGGAAGAGACAGTGAGGAAGACGGCTGGAGTCGAATTGACGCCCTAGGCCATACCTAATGCATGACTTCTGTTTTCACCACCTAGAGGGTTAGCCCCAAAGTTGTCCCCAAACCTTCTGGCTGCTCTTGGATGTTACCAGCCGGGATGGGGGTTTAGATACACCGGTCGGCCTTTTCCCCTGGGACGATTATTTCAGATCTAGCAACCGCGGCGAGGGTCCGAATATCTATATAGCCGACCGAAATATATAGCCTTAAATTTTTGGTTCAACAGCTAAGCCTGAACTTGTCCTTTGACTTGTGCTTCTTACATACCGGGGGTTATGGGGAAAGGGGGTAATTAAGCGTGTCGAAGTTTCTCCGAGTTTCTCCGACATGGTCTGTAAACATCTCGGCACTGTTAGAAATTGTTAGAGGGGTTACACGTCTGTTGAGCTGATATTGCGGTAACCTTGACAAGTAACGACGGTCAGGGGTCAAACCCGGTCGGCGAGGAAGAACGAGGAGAGTGGCAATGAGCGCAGTGCAAGGGACTGCCGGCATATGTTGTTCGAAGACCGTCAAGAAGATCCTCCTAGGTGTTGCTGTCACGCTGGTCCTGGGTGGCGGCGTCGTCTGGACCACGATCTGCCCCTGCGAGACCATGCCGGGCTTTGTACTGCTGGGTGACTCGCCCGTCGACCCGGTCACCGATTGGAGCTTCGCGAACGACGTCTCGCTGTGTCAGATCCAGATCAGTATTATGTTGCGGCCCCATTCGGTGAACGTGAACTGCATGGCAACGCCGGACGGCGACCTATATATAAGCTGTTCCACCTTTGACAATAAGTACTGGTGTCCGCGCGTCGGAGAGGACCAGCCTGGCCGTCTGCGTCTCGACGGGGTGGTCTATCCCGTTCTTCTCAACCGGGAGATGGGCCAGAGCGTGCTCGAGCGTGTCTGGGCAGCCCGGATACAGAAGCTGCAGAAGCCGGCGGTGCAGGCCCGGCAGCCTGGCGGCGGGGGAGAGCCTCCCTCGCTCGACACCCCGCGACCCGACAGCTGGGGGTCGTTCCATGTCGTCTCGCGTTCCTGATGGGCTTAGCGCGTTGTTCGGAAGCAACTGGATTGCCTGGTACCATCCAGACGCAAGCGTTTCGTACAAGGACCCTTATCGAGTTGAGCATTCCCAAGCCACCGGGCGTGATGCGTACCGACTCGACAAGCTAATCCCGACACTTTCCGCTACGCGGTGCATCCGACCCGTCCCCGTTGAATCGCCCGCCGTCACGCGCTAGGCTAGAGACGGCGCCCTTTAATTACAAACAACATGTTCCACAGCGACGCATGAGCAAGTCCCTCGACGAACGCCCCACTCGTGCTGAGCAGGACCAAGCCGAGGCGACCCAGTTGTACCGGCTCGCAGCAGAGCAAGGCATCGCGGGTGCGCAGTCCCGACTCGGTGTCATGTATGCCGAGGGCCGGGGGGTAGCACAGGACGACCGGGAATCGGTGCGATGGTTTCGGCTGGCGGCTGAGCAGGGCGATGCGGAGGCGCAGGCCGGCCTCGGACTGGCCTACGGCGCTGGGCGCGGTGTCCTGCAGGACTTCGTGGCCTCGCATATGTGGATGACTCTCTCTGCCGCACAGCTAACTGGCGTTACGCTAAACGGCGCTCTGAAGTTTCGCGATACTATTGCGGCGGCGATGAACCCCGAGCAAATCGCCGAAGCCCAGCACCTCGCCAGCGAGTGGGACGCCGCGCACCCGCGCTAATCGCATTGAACCCCTTGCCAGCCAGGGTAGGACCGGAATCTACACCCGTAGGGTTGTGGTCGAGGCTAGCCGATGGTGAGTGCCCTGGCGAGCGAACTATAGTAAATCCGCATAGGCCGGGAGCGTGGTGAGCCGGGTGTCTTCGACCGCACCGCCGACTGTGAAGTGGTACAGGTCCTGATAGGTGGTGTCCTCAAGGCCAAGGATTTCATGCATCGCATCGTCGAAATAACAACCGATTCCGGTGCTCCGGATCCCAGCGGCTTCGGCTTCCAGATAGAGCACCTGACCGACCGCGCCTGCCTCCCAGAACAGACGGGGGTAGAACCAGGCGCCGTAGTGATTCAGTGGACGCTCAAACTCCGCCACCATCCCGAGACTGAAACACCCGTCACTTGCGATGTCTTGGGTGCAGGAGACCGCCTGCGCGGTGCGCCTCGTATCTGATTGACTGAGACACCATAGGTCGACTTCTTCAGGGCAGCCAGGAGCGCGTACCCACGGCGCGGCGCGAGTACAGGCCGCCTCCAGCCCAGACCGCTGTGTTTTGTCGCGTACTAACATGTATAACCCAGGGGGTAGGCCGTCTACGCGGTGCACGAAGATCGCCAGGTGGATGTACGGGGTCCAAGGCAGCGTGCTAAAGGGGACCTGGTCCTGGCTAGCGACCGTTCTGTGAAGCATGCGATAGAACAGGTCTCGGTCTATTTTGGTCTGCCCATCCATCGCTACCGCGCTCCGCCGCTGACGGATGACGGACCGGAGCGGGACGGTGCGAGTCGGCAATGAACCAGGTGGTCCCGACTCATGCGAGCGTGTGCTCGGACTTGGCCCGCGGGGTTTCCGGGCTGCGGTCGCCGGCGCGTCCATACCCCAGTCCAGATGATCCGGACTGAGGACGTTGGGCGTGCCAAGCCATTCCAGTTTCGCGAAGTGCTGCACCGGGTTCTCGGGCAGGGTGCGCACGGTGATCCCCCTCACGCCAGGGCCTACGGCGATCAGCACATCCGGCTCCTCCGGTTCGGCGGCATTCTCCCGTTCGGTGCCGAGGAGGCGCGCCAGTTCAGCCGTGCCCAGGTCATCCATTAATCTCGTTTGCCACCCCAGCCCAGCGGCGGCGATGGCGACCGCGGCGACTGCGTGCCCGAGGTCATGCTGGCAATAGCGATAGGCGCGTTGGCCGTATTTCCACGCTTCTCGCCAGTGGACGGAGGTAAACCCCACGAAGATTGTTTCGGGCGGACATTGCTGGCATAGCGTCTCCCATAGCCCTAGGCCAACCTTCGCCCTAACCTCGAGCGCATGTTCCTTGGGCGCATAGTGGCAGACCACCGGAACCGCGCAGAGACCATCCACCGGACCACAGAGCAGGTAGCCCTCTGTCGGGTGTAGGTTACCGCTCGACGGGTTGACCCGGAGCGCCCATCGAGAGCCACTCGTACTCTTCCAAGCCGAGATCGCCAGGCTGTCGAAGAAGAGTTGTGAGATACCCTGCCGGTTCAGCAGAACCGGTGAATGTCGCCCCTCGACAAACGCCTCATCGTAACGCGGCTCCCCCGTCGGTGGGATCTTGTCCAGCCCGATCAGGGGCGCACCGTCGTAGCGGCGAAACGGGTTCGGCTGGGTGTCCCAGTCCAGGTGGCCCGGTCCGGGCGCGAAGCGATGGACGTGATGCTTGGTAACCTGATGATATCGGCGGACCGTTTCTAGCGTTTCCTTTGAGGTCTGGTTCACTCATCTGCTCCA
>Ga0310121_10000638_pt1 | contig 37625 bp, 31 predicted proteins | sample CB27_Tmax_986_MG_FD_203504 | JGI IMG/M metagenome (GOLD analysis project Ga0310121, IMG submission 203504) | Marine microbial communities from Western Arctic Ocean, Canada - CB27_Tmax_986 | ecosystem: Environmental > Aquatic > Marine > Oceanic | place: Canada: Western Arctic Ocean | collected...
TCGACGCTCATAACAAGGGCCCCCGATCCATTACTTGGACCGCCAAGGCCGAGACGATTCTCGAAAAAGTCCGCCGCGCCCGCGCCACACTGGATAATCTGCAACCAGCGTGAGACACTACACTAGCTTGGCTTCTGATGTGGCCGCAATAAGGGCCGGGAGCAGCGGATTAATTCAAATGTGTTATACTGAAAGCTCCGTAAGCCTAACCGATCCAGGAGAGAGACCCGGCCGCTCACGCTGAAAACGCGTCCGCTTGAATGGTTAACCTCTCAACCGATTCACAAATCCCGCGCCGCCCTGATCCCGTCGTGCTCGCTCAGCCGCGAACCCTCGTATTCAATCCCGATCCAGCCGTCGTATCCGTGCCCGTCCACGCAGATCTGGATCATGCGCTCGAAATCGATCTTGGTTTCGTTGCCCTCCGCGTCGAAGTCGTAACATTTGGCGCTGACGGCCTTGGCGTGGGGCATCATCTTGTCGATCCTGTCGTAACGGTCGACCTGCTGGGGGAAGTTGCCGAAACCGGGGAGCGTGCCGAAACGGGGCGAGTCGACGGACTCCATCAGGCGCGCGAGCATCTCCGGTTGCGATGAAGGGCCGCCGTGGTTCTCGATAATGACGTTGATGTCTTCATCGGCGCCGTGTTCGACCAGTTCGCTGAACGTCTCGGCCGAGCGCCGGATCATGGATGTGGTCTTGGCCGGCTCGGTCATCTCCTCGGCGGTGGCACCGACTCAATTGACGCGGATCGAATGGCAGCCCAGGTCGGCGGCGATCTGGATCCATTTGAGGTGGTTGCGGACGGCCAGCCGGTGCTCGGCCCGGTCCGGATGCGCGAACGACCCCTCATCGTCGCACATGATCAGCAGCGGCTTGACCGCGTGTTTCTCACATTCGGCCCGCATCCGGCCCACGTAACCCCCGGTCGGGACCTCGAACAGGGTATTGACGAACTCCAGACCGCCGATCCCGAACTCCTCGCGCAGCAGGCGCGGCGCGTCGATCATCTTGAACTCGCCGCCAAAAACCGACTTGTGCAGCGACCAAGCCGCCAGCGAAATCTCGAAGACCCGCTGCTTGGGTCCGCCCACTCGAGCCTTGCCGCCGCCGACGCAGCCCAGCAAACATGAACCGATCGCGGCTCCGACCGCGCTGTTCAGTAATTCGCGGCGCGTCAAATCCAGATGGCCTTTCAAGGATCCGATCTCCTGGGGGCTACTTCCGTTTGAGCCACGGCATGTTGGAGCGCACCTCGGCACCGACTTTTTCGATCGGGTGTTCCTGTCCCAGACGCCGCCGGGCCTTGAAGCTGGCCATGTTGGCCTTCGCCTCGAGGATCCACTCGCGGGCGAATTGGCCGCTCTGGATCTCGTGGAGGATTCTTTTCATCTCGGCCTTGGTCTCGGGACCGACCACGCGCGGACCACGGGTCAAGTCCCCGTACTCGGCGGTGTTTGAGATCGAGTGGCGCATATTGGCGATGCCCCCCTCGTAGATCAGGTCGACGATCAGTTTGACCTCATGGCAGCACTCGAAATAGGCCATCTCGGGGCTGTAGCCGGCCTCGACCAGCGTCTCGAACCCCGCCTGGATCAGCGAGGTCAGCCCGCCGCACAGGACCACCTGCTCGCCAAACAGGTCGGTCTCGACCTCCTCGCGGAACGTCGTCTCATAGACCCCGGCCCGCGTCCCGCCGGTCGCCTTGGCCTGGGCCAGCGCCAGCTCCAGCGCCTTGCCCGAGGCGTTCTGGTGGACGGCCACCAGGCTGGGCACCCCGCCGCCCTCCTCGAAGGTGCGTCGCACGAGATGGCCCGGACCCTTGGGGGCCATCATCCAGACGTCGATGTCGGGGGCCGGCTCGATCTGCGAGAAATGGATAGAAAATCCGTGGCTGAAGACCAGCGCTTTTCCGGCTTTGACGTGCGGCTTGATGTCTCGTTCGTAGAGGTCGGCCTGGAGCTCGTCGGGGATCAGGATCTGGATGATGTCGGCCTGTTTGGCGGCCTCGGCGGCCGAGACCGGCTCGAAGCCGTGCTCGACGGCCAGATCGTGGTTGGCCGACCCCTTGCGCTGGCCGACGATAACCTGGACGCCGCTGTCGCGCAGGTTTTGAGCTTGGGCGTGGCCCTGGCTACCGTAGCCGATGATCGCGATCGTCTTGCACGCCAGGTGGGCCAGGTCGGCGTCGTTGTCATAATAGAGCTTGGCCATGGGTCGGTTCTCCTCGCTACCCGTTATGAGTCCTCTTTCGATACCATGTTCGGCATATCACGGTCCGGGCCCTAAACCTAAGTCCCCGCCTGCCGAAGTGCAAGCTAATATGGCGGGGGCCCGCCTCGACCCACGGACAGGGGGTGAAGGACCAGCGAAATCCAGCCACCGGCCAAAACGCCCCTCGGTCCCCAGGCGACTGACTCATTTTTAGAATTAGCGACCTCCGACCGTCTATCATTTTGATACACCTCAAGACCGGAGTACACAATTTTTGTGCATACGTGGTCCCCCAGTTCCGCAGAAGCCCATGAAAACAGAGATATTTTACGAAAAATAACGGCATTTTCGTGATTTTCGACTTTGCCTTGTGCCATGTCGTTTGATGGTACGACACTTGCTATAGAAGCCCGCTTGAGTATCGAAGCGAAGGCGACAGCAACCCTTTCAGATACTCGACAGACCTTAGGAGGATTTGGAAGGCCGTCGTTTCGATTTTTACCAGACAGATGAGCGGGGTCTAGATGTCGCGGCACTCCACGACCAGTTTTGCGTGAACGCCACCTGCTTTGAAGGGGCCCTAATCAACCGGCGCCGCAAGTGCCCCGTTCGAGGTCCCAGCACCCGGCTGTCGGGCGTTTTCGGGGTCGTCGCTTCCGCCAGCGGTGACCATGCCGGTCCCCCCGGTTGACAGGAAGTATCATCTGCCGCCAGGGGGGGGTGAACCCTCGCGTAGCAACTATAAGGGTTCCATAAGCGCTTCCCTCTCACTGGGCCTTATGGTGATCGGGCCGTGATGGTATCAGGTTCTACATCACGGCCCCCTTTTTTTCTCTCGCTCCGGCTTGATGGGGGGGGTCGGCGCGCATACAGCCGCGCGGCATGTTGACAGCCGGGCCGCGCGAGGCTAGCCTCGATCGCCGGTCTCAACCCAATAAACGGGCGCGCATTCGGAGGAGTCGATCTGCGGCGAGAGCCGTCACCAATTCGGAAGTCTATCCCGGCCCGAGAAAAAGGTGTGGATCGGGATCGCGTTGGCCTATACTGTTACGTGGTGAAGTCGTTGTCTCTAGGTTGTACTGGATGGTCTTTTCACCCGTCACCCGATCCCAAAGTCCTGCTCCGTCAGGATCCGACCTCAGGGCCGCTCGCCGGTGTCGACGGGGGTTCAGCGTGCTGGAGTTCATCACGACCGTTGTGATCAGCATGATCCTGGCCACGATTGCCTTCTCGGGCTTTCGGCTTTATGAGCGCGATTTGCCCGCCCGCGCACTCGCCAAACGAATCAATCATGCCTTTTCATCGGCGCGCGCGTTCGCGATCGCGCAGAACACCATCTATTCGGTCCAGATTGACCTGGAACATGAAAACTTTTGGATCGACGAGACCGACGGTCTGGGCAACCCCCTGGTGCCCAAGGTCGTCCGGCCCGAACGGTTCGACGAAAAGGTCCAGGTCGAGTCGGTGCTGTTCGGGCTCAATCCCGCCGATCCGTCCCAGGGGCCGATCCCCATCCGGTTTCTGCCCGATGGGAGCAGCGACGACGTGACAATCTATTTGAAGTTGCTCGGGGCAACCGGCGACGACCCCCATCAGATCCAGACGGTGCGCCTCTACGGCCCCACGGGGATGAGCAAAGTCTTTGAAAACGTAAGACTTCCACTGGCCGCGGCGGATGGACCCACGACATGAACGGCACGACTCGACAGATCACGGACCACGGACCCAATAAGGGGATCAGCCTCATCGAAGTGCTCGTGGGGCTGGCCATCCTGATGGCTGGACTATTGACGGTCGCGGCGGCCTTTCCCAGGATCATCGCCGCCCAGCACGACGCCGAGCTGCTGACCATGGCCGCCGCCCTGGCCCAGATGAAATCCGAGGAAATCCGCCGAGACAACGACCGAAGCGGCGTCTACCTGGACAGAATCCGAAACCTGACCGAACCGACGGTCCCCGTCACGTTCCCCCACGAACCTCGCCTGAGCTACTCCTTGAGCGGCGTTTCGGTGTTGCATACAGGCGATGCCGACCCGGCCGACCCGCGCGCCATGCCCGGCGTGGCTCGCGTGATCATTCGGCTGGCGCCGACGTTCGACCCCGACCAGGATGTGATTTATGAGCTGCGATTCAATTAGCCGCATCTCCAGAACCGAGGCCGACCGCGGGATGTCGATGGTCGAGCTCCTCGTCGCCCTGACCATCGCGTCGGCCTTCCTGTCGGGCGTCTACATGACGTTTATCCAGATCATCAGGGCCCACGACGCGGCCGAGGCCCGGCGCGAGGCCATTCGCAACGCACGCGTGGCGTTGGACCAGGTCGCCGATGATTTCAAACAGCTCGATGCCGTGATTTCCCAGTTGGTCGGCATCGATATAGTCCTCCCGTTCGGCGACGGTCTGGATAACGACGGCGACGGCATGATCGATGAGGAGGTGGTCGACGGATTGAACAATGACTTCACGCCCGACTCGCCCGCGCCGCTCAATAGCGATCGGCATGCCCAAATCGACGACGACCTGTTCGAGCGGCCGCTGTTCGTCAATCGCTTCGACCTGGGCGATGCCGACGTTGACGAAGACGTGCTCTTCGGCCGCGACCTCGTCACGCTGCGCATCCTGCCCTCGGTGCCCACGCCGGAAGTGATCACCAAGACCGTCCGCTATTTCATTGGTGAATTCGACAACCAGGACAACGTCTTATTGCGCCAGACCGAGATTTTTCGCGAGAGCCAGGAGCCCCTGTTTGGCGTCGCGCCGCTGGCCTTCGGCGTGTTGTCGTTCGACCTGTTGTATTGGGACCCCAATGCTGCCCCCGAAAGCCAGGGATGGGTGACCACCTGGAATTCAAACGAGGCACACGTCTTCAATCCACCGCAGCTCTCCCTTCCGGCCAGCGTCTATCTCCGTCTGGCGATGACGGCCGATACGCGCCCGGAGGAACTGACGGCGAACGGACAGCCGGTTGATACGATCGTTGCATGGACCATGGTCAACATCGAGCAGACGATCAATGACGGAAACTTCCCAAGGCCCACGCTATGAACCCCCGTCGATTCAGGACAGCGCGCTTGCTTCACCCCGCCCACCGGCGACGCGGATCGGTGTTTATCATCGTCGTGGTGATCTTGACGGTCCTGGCCCTGCTGGGGATTGCGATGAGCTATTCAACGCGGATGGAGTTGCTGGCCTCGCGCAACTGGGCGAACACCATTCAATCCAAAACCGCCGCGGCCACCGGCTTGCCCGTGTTCCAATCCGGCTCGCCACGAGAGGTCGGGCCGTTGAGCCAAAACTCGCTGGGGCTCGAGCTGTCGAACCCCCTGGAACCGGTCCGGTTGAACTTGGAGCTGTCCGAAGAGGACCGCCGGGCCATGATCAGCGGGCATGCCGCCGTCGCCCAGGCACAAAGGGCCGATCCAGGCCAGGTGCCCCCGCGTTTGGTGAGGTTTATCAGCGGAGCGGATTCGCTGGCTGAAGTGGACATGCAGGACACCTCGGCCCTGTTCAATATCAACGCCGTGGCACCGGTCTCCGAGATAAACATGCTCGGTTCGATTGACCAAGCCGACAACAGGCGCTCCCCGAAGTCTCCGGTCATCGTGAACGTGGATATGCTTGCCCGTTTGATCGCCGGCGTCGCCCAAGCACGTGGAGTAACCCTTGAGGTCGATCCCAAAAAATTGGCCCTCGCGATCGCGGCGAGGCGCATGGGGCCCGATATGCGGCCCGGGCAGGCCGGCCACGATGACAATGCCAACGGGAGCCAGCGCGCGATTGAATGGGCCCAGAAGACCGCCGGCCTGGTCGAGCAACAGCGTATGCAAGGCTCACCCGAACTGGCCGTCAGCCGTCCCGTGGTTCTGGCGCTGCCGGAGGCCCCGATTACGGAAGACGGGCTCGATAATGATTATGACGGGCAGGTGGACGAGGGCAACGAGGGGGTGGATGAACCGGGGGAAATCCCGACCGACATGCGGGTCGGTCCGGTTGGGGACGACCGTCCCTACCATTCGCTGGGTGAGTTGATGTCGATCCCCGGAATGACCCCGGCGCTGTACCGGGCCCTCGCCCCACACCTGACGGTCCTCTCGGTCTCCTACGCCGCCTTTGATCTGTCTCAACCGCTAGGCAACGGCGCCGCGTCCAATCTGGGGTTCCCTCAGGTCGACCCTAACACGGCCTCGCCCGAGCAGATGATGGAAGTTCTGCACCGGCGGTTGCCCGACGCCCCCAAACCCCTGTTGGCCCAATTCGCGGTCAACCTGGTCGACCGCCGCGACGAGGACCAGGAGCCAACCAAATTCGCGTTCGAGAACCACGATTACCACGGGTTCGAAATCAATCCCGTGATCAACGAGGTCTGCCCCGATACGTCATCCTTCGATGAGCAGGGCGACGATGGCCAGTACATCGAGCTGCACAACCCGTATTCCCACACCATAAACCTTTCGGGCTGGAAGATCAGGGGCGCGGGACCGGAATTGAGCTTGCAGGGCTCGCTGCCCGCGGGCGGATACTTGGTATTGACCGATGATTACAATAATCAGCTCGATCCCACGCCCGAACACGCGCCGGGGCAGGGATCGTTTTACAACATCTTCAGCGTGGTGCCGACCGGCCCCCACAAACGGCTGGAAGAGTATATACAGCTTGACCTGATCAATGAGTTCGGGGAGGTCAAGTTGATCAATCCGCGGGGCCGGGAGGTCGACGTTTTCGCCTATGAGGACGGCCGCTGGACGGGCGCGCCAAAGTCGTTCCAGCGCGATGATCCCCGACTGCGCGCTTCGCTCAAGGCAATGGCCTCCCCCCTGGCGCCCAACCGCGTGCTCGACAGCAAATCCCGGTTGTCCCAGGCCATCGGAATTCAGGAGAATTGGCAGGATCAACCCTTCCGCGGCGCGTTGGAGACCATGCTGGTCAGTTCCGCGTTCTACCGGCCGGACCCCGAGGGTGACGGGCCGCGGATCCACGGCGCTCAGCTCCCCGTGCTGAACGCGTCGCGCTCCGATCAGCTCGACGTTCGCATCGTAGACTGCTTCAGGATCGGCGCGATCATACCCAAGCCTCTCCGGAACGCCCACACACCAGAACCGGTGCGGGTCAGCACCATCGGGGCGCGCAGAGACGCCTCGGGTCGGCAACGTCGGCTCAACCAACCGATTGAGCCGCCACGGTGCTTCGTAACACATGGCCGGTTCAACCTGAACACGGCCTCATTGGGCGTCCTATCAACCCTGCCGGGCATGACGCGAAATCTGTTGGCGCGCATCCACGAATCGCGCATGTTGCTCGATCAACTTCAACTTGGATATCAGAACGTTGCGCTGGAGGGACTCAACTCCGAACAGGCTTGGGAGGACCGCAATCCCTTGCTGTATCCGCGTTGGCGCAACTTGTCGGATTTCCTGCTCGATGAGGTGATCTGGGCCGGGCGACCACTCTATGACCGTCTCGATACGGCTTATCCCTTTGCTCGGCTGATCACGACCCATTCCGTGTCGATCCAACTCAATACCACCAGCCGTCCGGCCGCCCCGCCCGACACGCTCCAACGGGGGCGCCGTCCCAGCGTGGCGCGCGCCGAACGCATCCTGATCGGCGACCGCGGCGTGATCGAGATGATTGGCTTCCGCTATCACCGGTCACACCTGACGGCCTTCGGCGATCCGGACCTGCGCTACTCAATGCCCGTCGCCGCGACGGCCGTGCAGCAATTCCTGACCGATCAACGCCTGGCCCCGCGCCCGACCGGCGCCGTCTCGACCGCGATGGCGGCCCGCCGTGAAGTGTCGATTAATCGCACGGCATCGACGGGCCCGCGCTGAATCCGTATACCCTTCACTGCAACGGCAGAGTGTTCTCTGGGGCGAAGCGGGTCATGTTGCGCATGGGGGCCTGCGTTCCCTTCAGATGGTCTCGTTGATAGAGAAGATACACGCCGGTTTGAGTCGTGCGCGGGCTGATGTCGATGATCGTGCTGCCCCGGAAGGTCAGCGTGTATTCCTTGGGCGGCACATTCTTGCCGTCTTTTTCCTCATCGAAGATGAGATACTTGTCGATCGTTTCTTGTAATGGAAATTCGAGCGTGATCTTCGAATTTTTCGTTAGGTTTGTGATCATGAGGCGCCGCCCCACTCGCGTCGGGCGAACCGGCCGGCCGTCGACCGAACAGGTTATGGTCTCGGGTCGAATCCACGACGGAACGCGGACCAGCGCGGTGCGCGCTTTCTTGTTGTGCAGCACGACCTTGCCCTCGTAGGGCAGGTAACTGTCGATGTCCATCCAGTCCGAAGCGCGGTTGAGAAACATGTTCACGGTCGCTACGCCGCCGTCGAACCGCGTGATGCCGTGCCAGGCGTAGTAGAGGCCGATGGCACCGTTGGCCGTGCAGCAAGTCCCCGAGGCCGCGTTCGTATATGTCTTATAGCCCTGATTGAACGAGCCCATATAGCGCTTGAGCACCTCGTCATGTTCCGGGCCGACCTCCGCGGCGCGGCGCATGAGGTCCAGGTCGACCATCTGATGCGTGCCAAGGTGATTCCGCACGATTGCATCGACGTCATCCCAATAATCGCCAAGCCCGGCGTCGGTCAGCTTGGCCGCCAAAACCACGATGTCCGCCATGCCGCAAGTCTCGTCCACCGAATGATAAGGCGCGTGGCGGCGGTATTTCTCCGGCAACGTCCACGACGGGAACCAGCCCATGCGCACGATGCCGTTGCGGACGGCGTGATCGTAGCCCTCGCGGACGATCTGTTTGAGCCGGGCGTCGTCCTCGGCCACGGCCAGGTCGAGCATGGCGTGCAGGTTGGTAATATTGCCGTGCACGTGACCGGCCCAGATGCCGTGCTCATGGCCGGGGTAGCCGTCCTCACTCGTGTCCTCCCACATGCTCGGCTTCATGACGAACCGGCCGACTTTCCTCGCAACCTCCATGGCCCGCTCGTCGCCCGACATCTCGTAGTACTTCACCAACGCCCGATACGATTGCGATTCTTCAAACTTGACCGAGCCTTCGTAGCCCTGCTGGTCGAAGCTGGGCTCCTCGGGAGGCTTGTAGGGAAAAGCCGGTTCGTGGCGCAGCGTCCAGTTCCACGAGCCATCGGGATTGCGGCTGCATTCGGGGGGGAAATAGGCGCGGTCCTCAACTTCAATGGCCGCCTCCTTCAATCCGTCGCAGACCAGCGCGATCCAGTCGCGCCAGGCGTCATTCCCGTCGCGTTCATACCAGAGCTGCATCGCCAGCATGGCCAGTCCGTTGAACCACGGCAGTGAGGTGTTCTTCGGATGATGGAAGTCATGGTCGGGATAATAGATTTGGCCGTCTTCGCCGGTCTGATCGAGCATGGCGCGCATCATCTCGATCTCGACGTCCAGGTTGAGCCGGCTGCCGCTCATCGTGCGCATCATCGGCAAGGCGCGGACGTTCTTGCACAGGATGTCCCAGTTGCCACCCTTCGAGACTTCCAGCTTGCCGGGTCTGAAATTCAAATCTATCGTGGCATAGTATTTGTCCGGATTGACGTTGTGGGTCAGCACATTGACCGAAAACTCGGCCCTCCGGGCCAAGTCCAGCGTATCGGGAACCTCGGCTTCATAGTATGCGCCCTTCGGCTTGATCGACTCGATGACCAGGACATCGTTCGGGTCCAGTGGTGCGCCTGTTGTCGAGCTTAATTGGCCGATCAAAACCCACGTGCCGATGACAAGACCACACCTGAAGCAATCAACCATAACGGCGACTCCTATATCCTTTTTGGAGATCTAACGAGGCGAGCGTTTGTTGCCTACCGATGATACTCGGTTCGTGGACGCATGCTCAATGGTTGAAACTCAATCCCGAGCCACCTTGACCATCGCCGGGCGCAGGAGTTTGCCTTTGAGCGTGTAGCCTTCTTGGAAGACCTCGGCGATGTGGTTCTCGGGGAGGTCGCCGCCGGGGCCGGTGGTGACGGCCTCGTGCAGGTTGGGGTCGAAGGGTTGGGCCTGGGACTCGATTTTCTCCAGGCCGCCGGCCCCCAGCGCGTCGAGGAACTGTTTTTGGACCATGCGGACGCCGTTGAGCAGGGCGTTGATCGACTCGCCGGGATTGGTGATCGCCCGCTCGAAGTTGTCCAGCACCGGCAGGAGCTGCTCGACCAGGTCTTTATTGGCCAACTCGATTTTCTGGGCCTGGTCGCGCTGGGTGCGCTTGCGGAAATTCTCAAACTCGGCCTGCTTGCGCAGCATTTGATCGCGCAGTTGTTCGATCAGCTTCTGGGTCTCGTCGGTCGGGACGGCGCTGGGGGCCGTCGAGCCGAATTCATGGACCCGCGCGCGGGTTTCGATTTCAGTCAGGCGATATCGCCGGCGCCTCAGTCGCCGTGCCAGCCTGCGGTCGGATCCGTTGTTTCGAGCGCTCATGGGGTTCAATTCCTCGGGCCGCCGGGAGGGGTCAGGGGGGTTCCGGCGGGGGGGGGGTAATAGGGGCTATGACCCGCCTCGGGGCCGCGCCGTCGGGTGGGCGATGGGCCGGCATGGGCGTGTCCAGCCCAAACTTGTATCAGAATCCACATGCCAGTTTCAAGCCCCAGCCTCGGCTCGCAAACCCCGGCTCGCGCCCTAGGGGAAACGCGCCCGCGCGATAGCCTTACAAAATTCCATGCGAGGTGATATATCACCTATAATGTTGCGTGCACGAGGGCAAGTGTCGTCCTCTTTGGGAATTGGCGTGTAGAGCTTCGCCGGGAATCGCGCGGGGGGACTGGCCAGCCCGTGCATGTCGGCGTCTCTGCATTCACCGGCGGTCGGTGGGACCGCACCGGCTGGCTGCGGGTTTCGAATCGACGAGAAACGGGTCGAGAACGCCGTAGAGTTCTGGGAATACGAATAAACGCTAGAAAAGGGTCGCTTCATGAAGCTGGAACCGGTGCGGCTTGGGATCATTGGCGCGGGCGGGGCGGTCCGGCGGCTGCATCTGCCCGTCCTGCGCCAGACGACGGAAGAATTCCGGATCGTGGGCGTGGCCGGCCGGAGCCGGGGCAACGCCGAGGAGGTCGCCCGGGAGGCGGGAGGGGCGGCGATCTATCCGAACCACGATGCCCTCCTTGCCGATTCTCGGATCGAGGCCGTCCTGGTCGCGGTCCCGATTATCGAAAACGCCAGGATTATCCTCGACGCGTTGCGTTCCGGCAAGCACGTGTTGGCCGAGAAGCCGATCGCCGCGACGGCGGAGCAGGCCCGCGAGGTGGTCCGGGCCGGCGCGGGTTGCGGCGACAGGATTTTGGAGATCGGCGAGAATTTCCGCTATCGCGCCGATATCCTCGAGGCCGCCCGAATTGTCAGGGAAGGACGGATCGGCGAGGTCTTCGCTTTCCAGGTCCATGTCCAGTTCGATTTCGACGACGAGAAACGCCAGGTTTGGACCGGTCGGAGCTGGCGCCGCCAACCCGAGCATGCCGGCGGATTCTTGCTCGATTCAGGGGTCCATTCGGTCTGTGGCGTGCGCGAAATTCTGGGTGAAATCGTACAAGTTTACGCCCAAACCCTGGACCGCCACCCCACCATCGGCGGGCCCGATACCTTATTGATGCAACTCACGCTCGCGGGCGGTGCCATCGGCCACTATTTCTCAACTTACACCGCCCGCGACGATCACGAGACCGTATTTGATTTGGTCGCTTTCGGAAGCCGCGGGACGCTACGGCTGACCGAGGGGAAGGTCATCTGGAACCGCGAACGGGGAACCGATCAGCGCGTCCACGAACCGGAAGATTACGACCGGGGCTACCCGGGCCAGTGGGCGAATTTCTACGGGGCGATTCGCCGCGGCGAGGCCGTGATCTCGACGGCACACAAGGCCCTGGTCGACCTGTTGGTCATCGACGCGGCCTTGCGCTCGGCCGCCGGCGGCCGGAGCGAATTATTACAAGCGAATGAAATCCGAGAAGACCGGCCCCCGACGGCGCCGGGGAGACCGTGAATCCGATCTTGGCCCGGCGGCCACGTTCATTCGCCCGCCCAGACCGTCCGCTGGTCGGGCGGCGGCGGGGGTCGTTTCCCACGGCACGGGGCGAGTGGTTCGTTTCCTCATATACAATTGCATATCCTTGAGATACAATCCGAAGTTCATGTCATCTATCAGGGATGATCCATTCGTTTGTTGGAGGAGATTGTCGATGTGTCACCGTGTCGCGTTTGTCGCTGCCTTGTTATTCGCGCTTACCTTTCATTCGAAGGCGGAGCCGACGGAATCGGCCGCTGAATCCGCGCCGATGGAGGAATGGCGCGACCCGGTTTTCAAGTCGGCGAGGATCGCCGCGCCCATGTTAAAGGGCGAGTATTATGAGGCGGAGGCGCCGGACACGCTGGATCTGATCGAACGAGCCGAGTATTCGATCAATGCCCTGACTCGCCTGCTCGAGCCGAAATACGATTATACGCAGAACTCCTTCGTCGAGTTTCGCGCCGACCCGCCGACCCTGATCATGGGTCACGGCGGCCTGACCAATCTGAACCCCAAGTGGATGGAGTCCATCGGCCTGATGCGACTGATGTCGGGCAGCACCACCAACATCGAGAGGGATGGCCGAATAGTCGAGAGCCTGATCCACAATACGGCGCCCGACGGCCTGACGTATCAGCCCGTGGATCATCCGGGCGCGTTTTACGATGACTTCACCAGGGAACAGGGCAAACCGGCGGCCGATATGTTCGGCGAGGGCCGGCAACTGTTGGCCCTGTCGGTTTGGACACAGCTCTCCTCGAACCCGATCTTTCGGGAGATCGCCGAGCGTAAGATCGAACGGCTGCTCGAAATCGCCGTCCCCAAGGGTGACGCGCTTTATTACCGCCTGGGACGGGGTTACTACCCGGGCCAAAAGGACGCCGACAAAGTCGAGATCTATGCGATCACCGACCACGAGGTCACCAAGGACAATGTCGGCATGGTCGGCACGGCGGCGTATCACACCGTCGGGACGGCCGCGATGGGGGCGGCGCGTTATTACCTGGTCACCGGCCACGAACCCGCCCTGAAACTGGCGCGCGGGATGGCCAATTATATCAGGAACGAAGCGAAAGTGATTGACGAGGACGGCCGCTGGCACGGTTGGCATTTCCATATCGTGGCCGCCGGGCTGCTGGGGGCGCTTGAGTACGCCGCCGCGGCGAATGACCGGGAGATGCTCGAATGGAGCCGGCGGGCCTATGAATACGGGAAAGTGATCGGCGACCCGATCCTTGGGTTCTACGCCGGGATACCCGGCTGCGGAGAATGCGAATATAACCCCGCCGCCGAAGAATGCGGCAAGGACCACGCGCGTGATTTCTCGGAACCGTGTTCCATTTCCGACATGATGATGATCGCGCTGAAACTGACGCGAGCGGGAATGGGGGACTATTACGAGGACGTCGAGTATGCGATGCGCAACCTGTTCCTCGAACAGCAGGTGATTGATCTTGGATTCCTCGAGGATTTCCCCCAGGAGATTTCCGATAAAATCGATTTGAAACCCACGGCGCCCGATCCGCTCCAGATGAGCACGGGAAACGCGGCCGAGCGTGGGGTCGGTTCGTGGGTTTGCTCCACGGTCGGCCAGTGGTATCTTGGCCAGCCCGGCCCTCAGGCCTGCTCCTGCTGCTTGGGGAACGGGGCGCGGGCGCTGTATTACGTTTGGGACAGCATCATGGATTCGGCGGGCGAGGACTTGCGGGTCAACATCCTGATGAACCGCGCCTCGGCGTGGGCCGACCTCGACAGCTATCTGCCCTACGAGGGCAAAGTCGTGCTGAAGATGAAACAAGCAAAGAACGTCCACGTGCGCATCCCAAGTTGGACCAAGGACGGCGAGGTTTCGTGCGCCGTCAACGGCGAGTCGCGGCCGTTCGAGTGGGAGGGGCGATACGTTAATGTCGGTTCGACCCAGCCGGGCGACGTCGTTTCGGTCGAGTTTCCGATGCGCGAGGAGACGCTGTGGCGGCCGATCAAATCCGTCGTGTATAAGACGCAGCTGCGCGGGTTTACGGTCGTCGCCCTCGAGCCGAAGCCGAAGATCACGCCCTTGTTCAATCGCGACCAGTACAAGCAAGACAAGACGCCAACCCACAAAGTCGTTCGCTTCGCTTCGGCGAAGGAGTTAGTGTGGTAGAGTCGTTCGCGAACACGCCGGGAAGCACCATTTCGTATTCGAGGCAACCAAAGGAGAACCGACTTGAATGATCAAGCTGTAAAACCACGTTTCTCGACCATGCGGCTAAACCTACCGGGCGGCACGGTTCTCGCGCCAATGGTCCTTTGCGCGATGATTCTGATCGCCTTGGCGGGCCAACCCTGGGCCGCGGCGGCCGGCGAAGACGACGTCGTCAAAGAGACGGTGATGATGCCGACGCGGGACGGGACGCGACTGAAAACCAACATCTACCGCGATCCCAATCTGTCCGGACCCCTGCCCGTGCTCCTGCTGAAGACCGCTTACGGAACCGATCATGGTTTCGACGCCCAGGCGCGGCGGGTGGCGGCGCGGGGTTACATCGGCGTGACTCAGGACAGCAGCGGTCGATTCGGCTCCGAGGGCGAGTATAACGTCTACTGGGGCGAGCCGCCCGACGGCTTCGATACGGTCACCTGGATCAAGGAACAGCCCTGGTGCGACGGCCAGGTGGGCATGTGGGGCGGTTCGTACATGGGATCGGTCCAGTGGCTGACCGCGTGCACCGGAGCGCCACTCGATGCGCTCGCGCCATCGGCTTCGTGCAGTTATTTCTACCACAACGTTTATAACATGGGGGGCGTGATCATTCTGGCGCTGGTGCGGGCGGGGTTTGGCGCCAACGTCTACGGTCCACCGCCCGAAGCGGGACAGTCGCCGCTGTGGCCGCAGTGGTATCTGACGCTACCGCTGATGGATTTCGATGACGTGGTCGGATACGAAGCCCCCATGCAGATGAACATGGTCAAACACAACACGCCCGACGGCTTCTGGCGCGAGACCGACGCACGGAACTTCGAGGCCATGGATTTCCCCGCCCAGCACATCGTCGGCTATTATGACTTCATGTGCTTCGGCTCGGTCTACGCTTATCAGGGGATGCGCAGCCGTTCGGCCTCGGCCCACTCGCGCAACAACCAGCAATTGATCATCGGGCCCTGGGACCACGGCAGGGCCAGGAAGGTGGGGGACGTCGATTTTGGCGAGGCGGCCATCGTGGATGACCTGGCGGAGAACTTAGATTGGTACGACCGCTGGTTCAAGGGCATTGGGGCCGATAAGCCCTATCCCCGGGTGCGATACTTCGTGATGGGCGAGAACGTCTGGCGCGAGGCAACCGAGTGGCCGCCGCCTGAATCGACGCTGACGCCATTTTACCTCCACTCCGGCGGCGAGGCCAACACCCGCGGCGGCGACGGCCGAGTCGAGCGCGGGGCGCCCTCGACCGAGCAGAGGGCCGATCAGTTCGACGCCAATCCGGCCAACCCGGTTCCCAGCGCCCCCGCCCACGGCACAAAACACGTCGACGGTTTCGGACCCTACGACCAGCAGGCGGCGCAGGATCGCGAAGACGTCTTGGTTTTCCAGACCGAGCCGCTGGAGGAGCCGCTGACGTTTGCCGGGATGCTCAACGCGGAGCTTTACGTCTCCACTAACACGCCCGACGCCGATTTCGTGGTCAAGGTCGTCGACGTGCACCCCGACGGGTTCGCTCATCCCCTGGCGAACGGAATCCTGCGGGCCAGCGCGCGTGAATCGCTGTCGGAGCGCAAGCCGCTCAAGCCGGGTGAGGTTTACCTGCTCGACGTCGATCTCGGCCACGGCGCGGCCACGGTTTTTCCCGGCCACCGGCTCGCCATCCAAGTCCAGGGCAGCCACTTCCCCGTCTGGGAACGCAACGCCAACACCGGCGAGGGGCCGTTTGGTGGGAAGACTTTGGTTTCGACCCAGACCGTGTATCACGACCCGCGTCGTCCATCACGGATTCTGCTGCCCCTGGTTGATTAACCTGCGCATATCATACACATTGGCATGTATCTCTTGAACTCTCGCGGTCCGCGATAACGTTACGCTGATCACGGAATTCCTTTGAGGCTCGCGAGAGACTCTGGTACAAGATACCGTTCTGGCAGTCACGCGAGTTGGCGCCGATCGCGGCGGGGAAGGCCGCGCTTATTTTTGTCCTGGACGTCAGCGGGGGAAATGACCCATTTGCAAACAGAACAACGAACCTGCTATTGCGCGGAGGTGAACACCGGCCACGTCGGCGCGGAGGTGCTCCTGAAGGGTTGGGTGCAGAATCGGCGGGACCATGGGGGGGTGCTGTTTATCGACCTGCGCGACCGGACGGGATTGGTGCAGATCGTCTTCGATCCCGAAGAGTTTAGCCCGGAGCGGTTCGAGCGGGCGACGCATCTGCATTACGAGGACGTGCTGGCCGTGCGCGGCCGTGTCCGCCCGCGGCCCGAGGGGACGGTGAATCCCAACCTACCGACCGGCGAGATCGAAGTCCTGCTGTCGGACTATGAGATCCTTTCGGAGGCGGCGACGCTGCCTTTCCCCGTGGACGAATATCACCAGGCGGGCGAGGACCTGCGGCTGCGTTACCGCTACCTCGACCTGCGCCGGCCCCAGATGCAACGCGTCCTGACCGAGCGGGCGCGCATGAACCGGATCATCCGCCGCAGCCTTGACGCCGAGGGGTTCGTCGAGGTCGAGACGCCGTGCCTGACCCGCTCGACCCCCGAAGGTGCTCGCGATTTCCTGGTGCCCAGCCGCCTGGTGGAGGGGTCGTTCTATGCCCTACCTCAATCGCCGCAGCTCTTCAAGCAGCTCCTGATGGTCAGCGGCCTGGACCGTTATTATCAGATCGTGCGCTGTTTCCGCGACGAGGACTTGCGGGCCAATCGCCAGCCTGAGTTCACGCAGCTCGACGTCGAGATGTCGTTCATCACGCCCCAGGACCTTTTCGTGATCATGGAACGAATGATTACGGAACTGCTGCTCGAAATGAAAGGCGTGGAAGTCAAGACGCCGTTTGACCGGCTTCGGTTCGACGAGGCGATGGACCGCTTCGGCAGCGACAAGCCTGATCGGCGCCTTGGGATGGAGATCGCCGACCTCACGCGGGCCATTGAGGGCGGGGGCTGCGACTTTAAGGTGTTTAAAGCGATCCTTGAAGAAGGCGGGACGGTGCGGGCGATGACCGTGCCGGGTGGAGGCGCGAAGTATTCGAATACCCAGCTCAAGCCCGGTGGCGAACTCCCCTCATACGCAGCGCGCCACGGGGCCAAGGGCCTGGCCTGGTTCCGCGTGGCCGAGAAAGAGGGCACCGCGGTTCTGGACTCCTCGATCAGCAAGTTTTTCCAGCCCGTCTGCCAGCAGGCCATGATCGAGGCGACCGGGGCCGGTCCGGGCGATTTGATCCTGATCGTGGCTGACAAGCGAAATACCGCGCTGACGGCCTTGGGGCAGTTGAGACTGAAACTGGGCGCGGACCTGGATTTGATCGACCGGGACCGATTCGATTTCTGCTGGGTGACCGACTTTCCGCTGTTTGAGTGGAACGAAAAGAAAAAGCGGTGGGACTCGATGCATCACCCCTTCACGATGCCCCACGGCGAGGACTGGGACAAGCTGGAGAGCGATCCGGGCGCGGTCCGGGCCTTGGCCTATGACATCGCCCTCAATGGGGAGGAGATCGGCGGCGGCTCGATCCGTATCCATCGCAGCGACTTGCAGCAGCGGGCGTTCGCGGCCTTGGGCATCGGCGAGGAGGAGGCCCAGGAGAAGTTCGGGTTTTTGTTGGAGGCGTTTAAATACGGGGCGCCCCCCCACGGCGGGATCGCGTTCGGGCTAGACCGGATCGCGATGATCCTGCTGGGACTGGACTCGATCCGCGACGTGATCGCCTTCCCCAAGACCCAGACCGGCTCATGCCTCATGACGGGCGCCCCGTCGCCGGTCGACGATGGCCAGCTCGAGGAACTGGCCCTGCGTTCGTTGGCGCGGAAGAATGAAGAATGAAGCATGAAGAAGATGAGATCCGGCTGTTCGGGCAAGTGAAGAAGAAGGCCCTCATAATATGTGGCCTGATTGTTCTCACGGAAATTGTATTCCCCTTTCTTTACGTGAATGCCTATTTTAAGTACCTGTCAGCCGACGGTCTCGTCTTGTGGGCGGGATTCTTTACGACGACCACGCTTCGATACCTCTTGGCCCCCTTTGCGGTAATCTTGAGGGTTTTCCGGTACTCGCCGCTGCTTATTCTCCTGGTTCTTTATATTTGTGTTGCGAGAGAGAGAGACGTGAATGGATCGGGACCAAGAAGGAGCAGACAATGCATTTGATTTCTTTATTGGCCGTCGTTTGTTTTTGCGGCGTCGTCATCTTGCTGATCGTCAAGGTCAATCGAGCGTGTGACGCCATTGAATCGATGAACCGCACGTTGCAGATGATCGCCTATGACGTCAAGAGATTGAGCGGGCACGATCAGGATGAACACAGGCGGGCCGAATTGGAATAACGGGCCGGGCGGCAATAGTCTATCATTGAATCAGTCGATCATTGCGCTGATGCGTTTCTAAGCGCTTCGAAGCTCCGATGCCGGTGAAATTGAATCCCAACGACGCATTGCTCATGGTCGTCGACCTCCAGGAGAGGTTGTTGCCTTCCATTCACGATCGGGAGGAAATCGTTCGGCGCGCGGTGGTGATGATCAGGGCGGCGCGGATCTTGGAACTGCCGATCATCTGGACCCAGCAGTATCGCAAGGGTTTGGGCTCGACCGAGGCCGCCATCGTGGAAGCGATCGGCGACGCGGCCGAGCCGATCGAGAAGTTGGCGTTCGGCTGCCTAGGCGACGAGGACGTGGCGGCGGCGGTCAAGGCCCTGGGCCGTTCGCAGCTCATCCTGTGCGGCATCGAGGCGCACGTCTGCATCCTCCAGACGGCCCTGCGGGGGATCGAGCTGGGTTGGGAGGTCTTCCTGGCCGAGGACGCGATCGGTTCGCGCCGCCCATCGGACCGCGAAACAGGACTGCGCCGCCTCATGCAAGCCGGAGCAATCCCGGCCACGGTTGAAATGCTTATCATGGAAGCCTTGGGCGTGGCCGGGGGGGGGGGATTTAAGGCGATTCTGCCGTTGTTGAAGGAAAAGTAGTCGGGTCTCGGCTTATTCGGGTTTCGGGTAGCGGGTTGCGGGAGAACATCCTTTATGTAGGTTGTGTGTTCGATACAAATGGCGGACGGAAACTTGGACGCACCATTGGATTGTTTGGCGATTGGGGCGCATGCGGATGATGTGGAGCTGTTTGCCGGGGGGACGGTGGCGTTGGCTTGTCGGCTGGGGCGGCGCGTGGGGATCGTTGATCTGACGCGGGGGGAGATGGCCACTCGCGGGACGCCGGAGGGTCGGGCCGAAGAGGCGCGGTCCGCCGCCGCCATCCTTGGCATCCAGGTTCGGGAGACGCTCGATCTGGGGGACGGGGAGCTCGCCAATCACAATCCGAACCGGCGGCAATTGGTCGAGGTGATTCGGCGCCTGCGGCCGCGGCTGATCCTGACACACTGGCGCGAGGACCGTCATCCCGACCATCGCCGCGCTCATGAGTTGGCGCGGGACGCGGCATTCTTTTCGTACGTGGGCGAGTTTCCGGCGGCGGGCGAACGCTGGGAAGTCGAGGCGCTGGCTTATTTCCTGGGCAACACGCTCGAGCCTGAACCGCGTGTTGACTGGGTTGTCGATATCGGTGCGGCGATCGAGACGAAGCGGGCGGCGACCGAGGCATACAAGACCCAGTTCTTTGGGGACGCGGACGAGGCGGATGATCGCAAGGCAACCTATATCTCCTCGCGCGATTTCTGGGAATACTTTGACCGTCGTAGCCGGCTTTGGGGGCACTTGATCGATGCCGACCACGGGGAGCCGTTCATGCTCGATCGGCCGGCGCACGCGGGGCATCCTTTGGTCGAGTTGGTTGGGGTTGGGCGTGAGTAGTGTTTGCTACGTTGTGTCGGTTGTGGTGGTTTCTTTGTGAAGTGCTACGATTTGTGATTCTTGCGGGGCTGATCGATTACGATTTACGAGCACGAGCACGAGCACGATAAGACTTGGACTTGAATCACTTGGAGGTGGATGGTGTCGCGGGTTGTTGTCATGCTCCCCACCTATAACGAGGCCGAGAACATCGGGGCCCTGCTCGACGCCCTGCTGGCGCTGGAGCCGGCGGTGGAGGCGTTGGTCGTCGACGATGATTCGCCCGACAAGACCTGGCTGATCGTCCAGCAACGGATGGAGCGCAGTGAGCGGCTGCATCTGCTTTACCGGACCGAGGAGCGGGGTCGCGGGACGGCGGGGATCGCGGGGTTGTGTCAGGCCTTGCGCATGGGGGCCGATTTCGTCCTCGAGATGGACGCGGACTGGTCGCACGACCCCAGGTTCATCCCCGGCCTGATCGAGACGGCCATCCGCGAGCAGGCCGACGTGGTTATCGGTTCGCGCCTGGTGGCCGGGGGCGGCGAGCACGGGCGAGGCCGGTCCAGGCGTTGGATCACCCACCTCGCGAATCATTATATCCGCTTCATGCTGGGGCTGCGGGTTCGCGATTGCACGTCGGGGTTCCGGCTGTTCAGTCGGCGCTGCCTCGAGAACCTGCCGTGGGACGTGATGCACGCCTCGGGACCGGAGATATTGCAGGAGATCCTGCTGGCGGCCCATTCGCGCGGCTTTAAACTCGTTGAGACCCCAATATCGTTTTATGAACGGCGCCACGGCCAATCGACGTTCAACGGGCGGATTATTCTCCGGTCCTTGTTGGCGATGTGGCGGCTGCGTTTTCGTCCGGGCGAACTGGTTGGCGACCGGGGCGTTGCGGGAGGTGATGGGGCGGCTGATGGTTCGGGTGGAGGGGCCGTGGCTTGGAACGAGATGGAACCGATTCCGGTTGATCCGCTGACCGCGACGGCGCCCCAACCGCCCGAGACACCGGTGGCGCAATCCGGCCCGCAACAAGAAGCAAATGGCGAGGCGATGCCTGGATCGAGGCAACAGGGCGCCCCGCCGGGAGTAAGGCGGACGCGTCGTCAACCCAAGCCCGGCCCGAACGGGTTGGCGGGGGGTTGGGCCCGGCTGATGGAACGACCCGGCGCCCGGATTCTGGCGCGACCGGCCGGGTGGCTGTATGGAATGGGGCGGGTGGCCCACCGGGCGATCCGGGTCCACGGCCCCGGCGGGGTCCAAACGTTGCCGGCACCGGTCATCTGCGTGGGGAATCTGACGGTCGGAGGGACGGGTAAGACGCCGTTCGTTATCATGTTGGCCCGATATCTGAGGCAACATGGCCGGCGGCCGGTCATTTTGAGCCGGGGCTATGGCGCGGTCCGGCGGAGCGATGCCCCGCTTGTGGTGAGCGACGGTCGGCGGGTGTTGGCCACGGCGGCCGAGGCGGGAGATGAGCCGCGGTTGATGGCCGAAGCGTGCGAGGGGGCGCCGGTGTTGATACACGCCGACCGTTTGGCCTCGGGCCGCGGGGCGATGGAGTTGTTCGGTCCCGACCTTTTCATATTGGATGATGGGTTTCAGCATGACGGGCTGGCGCGGGATCTGGATATCGTGCTGTGGGACGCGAGGGACCGGCCCAGCCGGATGCGTCTGCTGCCGGTAGGGCGGCTGCGCGAGGGCTTGGGGGCGCTGGGCCGGGCCGGGGCGGTGGTATTGACCCACGGGGAGCTGCTTGCTCCAGACGAACGGGAGTGGGCGACCGACCGGGTCGTGGCCGAGTTGAAGCGATACGCTCCGGGTCTGGCGATCTTCGAGGCGCATACGAAGCTTAGTGGTTGGCGGGCCCTGGGCGGCCCGACGCGGGGCGAGACGGGGACTGGGGCCGGGCCCTGGCGCGGGCGGCGCGTGCTGCTCGCCAGCGCCCTGGCGCGACCCGAGGGATTCGAGGCGATGATTCGGGCCGACGGGGCGCGCGTTGTGCACCATTTCGCGTACCCCGATCATTACCGCTACACCGAATCGGACTTGGAGGGGTGGCGCGTTCGCATGGAGCGCGAGGGGGCCGAAATGGTTGTCACAACCGCCAAGGATGCGGTGAAACTCTCGGAAATGGAGAGGCTCGATTTGGCGGTCGTCGCGGTTGATGTATCGATGAGCATGACGCAGACGGATAGGTGGCGCGTGTTCTTGGATTCGAGATTGGGCGCGCGGGACCGGGAAGTGGACCGCCGGGAGGGGGCATCGGGTGCTTGGGGATGAGGCGGCCGCTGATTAATTCCAGGTATCTTCGGCGCTGGTCTGAATGGCCGGCTCGGGCGGATGGCAGGGAATCGTGATGAAGAAGCGGGACCCCTCGCCTACTTTAGAATCGATCTCGAGCCGGCCGTGGTGTTGGCTCACCGTCTGGCAGACGAACAGGAATCCCAGGACGTAATGTTCCTTGAATCCCTGGACCTTGGTGCTCTGGACGCGCTCGGCGACGTTTTGCAGCTCGGCCAGCGCGTCGGCGCTGGCGCGGACCTGGTCGTGGATTTCACGCAGGTCCACGAGGATGGACTCGGCGATGCCCGGGCCATTGTCGCAAACCGAGATTGAGAACTCATCGCGTCCGAGGTCGACCGTCGCCTTGAGTTCGATCTTGCCCAGCGCGGGCCTGTTCAGCGTAAAGATCGCATCCACCGCGTTCAGGGCCAGGTTCAGGACCATTCGGCGCAAGCTGGCGCCGTGACAGGTAACCTTGGGCAGACCGCCCGGCGGCAGGATCGGTTGGGCCTGGATCTTCTCCGGCTGGATCTGGTTGATCAGGTTCGCGACCTCGCCGAGGAGCTGGCCGATATCGGACGGCGCGAATCCCTCGTTGGGTTCCTTGCTCACCGCCGCGAACTCGTTGGAGAGGATGTCCAGGTAGTGGATGTTGATGCTTTGGCGGGCCAGCATCCACTTGACTTCCTCCATCCGACCCTGCTTAAGGCAAATCGGCAGAGTGCTGCTGATCCACATCGGGACAAAAAGCAGGTTCTTAAAGCAGTGACCGACCGTTGCCGACAGGTAGCCCGCCGTGGCTCTGCGGGCCAGCTTCAGGCGCGCGCGCTGATTGCCCAGATCGTGCAGCCGGCCGGCCACCAGCAGGGACATCAGGGTGACGACGGCGAGGTCGCGGCGGGTTAACGCATCTGAATCGCCCGGAGTGATCGGGGCGTCCAATTCAATGAAACCGTAACAGCGTTCATGATGAAACAGCGGGCAGCACAGGATGATGCGCTCTTGATCGAAGTTCATCGCGTCGGATTTTCCCATCGGCGAGATTCGGGTGGCGATCGCGGAGACGCGGTCTTGCTCGAACAGGAATAAAAACCCCTTGCGTTCGCTCAGACAGCGATCAAGCAACACCGTCGAGCACATCAGGGCCGAATTGACCTCGTCGGCCACGCCGTAAGCGGCTTCGACGTGCTCTATGACGCAAGTATCATCCTTGGAGACCAGGAACAGGGCGCGCCGGGCCTTGTAGCAGATCCGCAGGCAGCTCTTGCACAAGGTCCGCCCGATCTCATCCACCGTTTCCAGACCGGCCAAGTCGCGGGCCAGACGCACGACCAAACGTAGAGCATCGAACTCCTCGCTCAGACGGGTTTCAAGATCAAGCTCCTGATGTCCCTGCTCAGCCAAGATCTTCTGATCGTGGCGGTCCTTGCTACCCGGCTCGTCCTTTTCGAGGTCGATCGCCTTGACGTAGAGGGTATTGTTGCGACTGGCCAGGCAGACCACGTCGCCGACTTCGAGCGGCGTTTCCCGAGTGTCGTCCTGGAGCAGGATTTCCCGGTCGTCGCGGATCAGGACCGAGCCGTTGGTGCTGCCCAGATCGCAAAAGCGGTACTCTCCCCCGACCAGCCGGATCTGGACGTGGCGGCTCGAGATATCGTCGGGCTGGAGGACGAGGTTGTTGGTTTGGGAGCGGCCGACCGTGAGGACCGGCTGATACCAGTTGAATTCATATTCAGGTGCTTCAGGAGTCTGGACCCTCAGAGAGATCATCACGGATTGCCCTGCCAGCTCTGAAGCAGCTTGACGATTTCCTTGTGGCCTCCCCGCAACGCGGAGCGCGCGGGGGTGTGGCCGCGGTTGTCCGCGGCCTCGGCCCCCTTGGAAAGCAGAAGCTGGACCACCTCTTTACGACCCGCGCGGGCGGTGCCGTGAAGGGGCGTTTGGTTATCGTTGGCCCGGGCGTTGACGCCCGCCCCTCGGGTCAACAGAATGTCCGCGACTTCCATGTGGCCCAGCGTGGCGACCTCGTGCAATGGGGTTTGGCCCTCATTGCCTTTGGCGTTCACTTCGGTGCCCTTGGCCAGAAGCGCCTGGGCGACCCCGTGGTGGCCCCGCCGGGCGACGGAGAGCAGGGGGGAGCGGCCATTGTCGTCGCTGGCGTTGACGTCGGCGCCCTGTTCCAAGGCCTGACGCACCCGGGCCACGTCACCCTGTTTGACGGCGTCGAAAACATCCTCGATCTCGGCCCCGTACCTGCGCAGGATTTCCAGCATCTCCTGATTGCGATGCTTTACGGCGAGTCGGAGCGGGGTATTGCCGAGACGACCGTCCTTGGCACTGACATCGGCACCCTTGCTGAGCAGCAGTTCCGCGACTTCGGGGTAGCCGGCACTCACCGCCGCGAGCAGAGGCGTGGTACCCTGATTGTCACGCGAGTCGACCTCGGCGCCAGCGGCCAGGAGGATCTCCGCGACTTGTTTATGGCCGCCCAGTGCCGCTTCGTGCAGTGCCCGCTTACCGCCCCCCATGGGGGACCGGGCGTTGACGTCGGTCCCCTTGTCCAGGAACATTTGAACGTCTTCGACTTTCCCGGTCCGCGCCGCTTCGTGGAACGTTGAACTGGTCAGGGTAGGGCCACAGGCCGAAAGAATCAGCCCTATCCCCATGGCAAGCGTCAACCACGGAGGACGACAACCTTGCGTCGCCGGTCTCCGAATTACCCTCGTCCGCATCGTTGCCTCTCTCCCAGTACCGAATCTGGTGACATCAGCGGGCCTGAATGCGGGTGAGTGGAGGGCTAGCGGGGCCGGAGGCTGTTGCCCAGCGGTGGGTCGGCTCGTGAGTCCGGCCGTCCCGCGGCTTGCTTTCGGCTCCTTCTAAAGTGAAAAGACATCGACACCCCTCCGCTCCCCATCAGGGCGATGGCACACGTCCGAGTGCGTCAGTCTGGTTCAGTTTTGTCTTATTTGTCAAGCGGCCAGTGGGGGTGGGGTGGGCCGGTGCGGGGGAAATAACTCGACGATCTTGGCGGTCGATTGGGGACGGCCGGCGGGCGTCTCACTCCGGCTGGAAGGTTGAGTTGCGTAGATCTTGGCCTCCCGGGGGGATACCCCGGAGGAAGTCTTGGAAATCATCTGAAGTTTACGCATAATACTGTCACCCGTACGAGAGATGGGGATGTGGTCGCCAGGACCTTCGATGACCACGGCTCCTGCTCGGCGCGGGCGATTTCGCCCTGGCCGGGGCTCTGCGCGTTACGAAGGCTGGCATGTTGTTCGCAACCGCAATGAAAATGTACAGCAAGGTTGATACCTGTCCCAAGGCCGCGACGGTCATCATCGCAACGTTCCACCCGACCAGCACCGCCATGAGACACCAAATCATCCACTTATCGGCCTTGACCCTCGCGCGTTTGGCCGCCTGGACCAGCCGCCGGTAGTAAAGGAAATTGACGAAAAGATATGGAACCAGGCCCAAGAGGCCGTAGCGGGCCAGTTTGCCGACGTAAATATTGACGAAGTCCTTGTGAAGCCAGTGGAAGTTCGTATCATCGGTGCCGGGTCCAATGCCCACATAACCATAGCCCGCCAGCCAGTGCCCCGTCATGCCGCCCCCCAACGCCTCTTCGACAAGGCCGATGCGGTAGTAGGCAGTTTGAGGATTGAGGGCGAGACCCGTGAGGACATGGTAGAAGTGGCGATTGCTGAAAACTTCGACGAACACCATATCGGCCACCAGGGCGACGACAAGGATCGGCCAGAACCGCCGAAACGGGAAGGCGACCAACAGCACCAGGACCACCACGATCGCGAACAGAGGGCCGCTCGACATGGAAGAGCAAGCGCCGACCACGAGCAATCCGAAAACGATCAAGACCACGGGACGCGGCCAGCTCGACCTCGACCAAAGCGCAAGCGCCAGCGGAGCGATTCCCGCGAAGAAAAGCCCGAGAATGATGCTGCCCCCCAACGTGACCGAGGCGCGATAAAGACCCATCCGCATTTCGGATTTGGCGTTGGGATTAGTGACATGCCCAAAACCAAAGTGCTGTTCCATAAACCTAACCGGATTGTGACCGGTTTTGGATTGATACATTGCCATCAGGGCCACGGGGATTCCGACGCAAGCGAACCCCTTGATGACCGTCATCCAATCGTTTCGGGTGCGGATGATCAAGCGCGCGGCAAGATAGACCATGACAGTATCGAAGAACGTGCCACCCTCTCGTTCGAGGAAGACGCGAGCCGGGACAGTTTGTGTAAGAGCGAGGACGTGGCCTAGATAACAGGCCAGGATTCCGGTATCCATCCAGTTCCATTTAAAGCTTCGAAGGAGCCCGCGGCCAAAGATCGCCTTGGCGAGAACAGCCAAGATCACGATGCGCCCCAGGTTGAAGTCAATCGTCCCAAGGGGAACCGTGAGGCTCTGGGAATAGCCGAACAGCGCGACCAGGTAAATGCAGAAACCATAGACCGGTCTGAGGGCCAGGACCAACACCGAGACGATGAACGCGAGCAAAGAAGTGACCGCTATCATGGTTTATCCCCCCGCTGGTTCGCGCGCGACGCACCGTTGGCGGTGCCACAGGCCCTTGCGAATCAATCGGCGCATGGTCCCAAGAATCGACCGAGCCTTCTCCGAGAGCGGAAGGCGCGACCAATCGCGCCAAAGATCGAAACCGGTGAACCTGGGTGTCGGAACCCCTAAGAGCTTCATCCCCAACAGCCTGCCGAAAAGGTTTTTGCGGCGTTCGAGAAAATTGACCTGGGCGGCCTGAACCTGCTGGGCCCCAATTGGTTTGAGCGTCACGTAGCCCGCCTCCATCGCCCCATGCAGGATTCGGCGACCGCGCTCGGAGCACACCACCACGATCGAGCGACCGGGGTCGCCGTTGCCTTGGTATTTGTCCCAGGCGTCCCCGCATGAGAGGTCGGCAAGCCGGCCCAAACCGTCGGGACACAGGTTGCAACGAAACGAGCGCTTCTTGGCCAACTGTGACCAAGCCTGCTGATAGGGGGCGAACTGCTCCTGCGATTTCTCGACAAACGATGAGAACTTCTCCATCTTCATCCCATCGGTGGCCGCCCGGGGTTCCTTGTCGTGCGACACGAGCACGTCCAGATACGGATTAACCTTGATCGTCTCGCGCCGAGGCCCCGAGCCCGACATCCCGTCATTGCCGCTCTCGGCCTGGTCGCCGTTTTTATCCTTGGCGAAGATCTTATGCAACGAGGGCTTCTCCAGGTTCATGTCGATCAGCAGGACCTTATGCTTCTGCTCGCTGCTCAGGGCGGCGGCAAAATTGACGGCCATGGTGCTGACGCCCTCCCCTTTGGCGTAGCTCGTGAAGACCAGCGACACCGAATTGCGCGCGTGACCATTGAGCGACATGACCGTGCGGTATTTCAGCAGGTCAAAGAGGTCGTCAATCTGTTGGGGTCGGCGCGAACGAGCAGTCTTGCTCTTAACGCGCGGTTGTGTATATGTCATGGGCCTCATGATGGATGGGGCGTCGCAGATCATTCAAAGCACTTCCTTAGAAGGGTCCGGAGAGAGTTACACTCTCTGCTTGCAGCCTTCGTCGCTGAGGCATCGCGATTAAAACTGGAAGCCCCAGTTGCTCTGTAACATCCTCATCGGTCTTTATTGACTGATCGAGGAACTCCATGGCCAGCACCAAACCGACACCGACCATCAGCCCCATAAAACTTCCAAACAAGAGCAGGGCCAGCATCTTGCGAGCCTTTTCTCACTGCGCAAAGGGAGCGACGCCGGCTGCACGAGACGAAGGTTCGAAACGAGGTCCTTATCAAGCGTCGCCGACATTTCAGCGATTCGTTGACTGCTCAGATACTGGCGATAGGATTCTTCAAGCGCCCTGATCTCATGTTCGAGACGACCGATACTCTTCTCGTTGCCAAGCAGGCTATCCAACTGCTGCCCGGCATCTCGAATGTCGGCCTCGAAGGCCCCTTTGCTGATGACCTGCGCCTCGAGTTCGGCCTTGGCCATCGCCACTTCCATCGATAATTCAAGAAAAACGGGATCGACTCCGGCCACCATCGCCGGGAGCGGGTCGCTTTTCTGAGTAGCAATGATGTTCTCAAGCTCTTGGATCTGCGCTCTGACGTCTATGAGTTTAGGGTGGCTATCCTGGTACTTTACCGCCAGCGCGCTTTCTTCTAGTTGCAGGTTCACGAGCTGCTCACCCATCCGCGTCTCCAAGGGACTTGGGGCGCGAAGCGCGACCGGCACGACGGAATCCTCACTGTCGCCGTTGGTCGTGAGATTGTTTAGAGCCCTGATTCGCGCGCGCGAGGCGGCCATTTCCACTTTCAGGGTCCGTAGGTCTCCCTCCAAGTCCCTCAACTTGCCCAACAACAGCTCTTTTTGAGCTTCGACGGACGTGATATTCAGCGTTTGTTGGAGAGTGACCAGTTCTTGTTCCTTCTCTTCGAGTTGCTTGCGCCAAACCTCAGCCATGTCTTCGAAGAATCCCGACGCAATCTGATTGCTGTAATAATCGATGTGCTTCTCTTGGTAGACGTCAACGATCGTGTCCAGAATCCGCTGAGCCTTTTGTGGAGAATCGGAAGCGTACTTCAGGCGCAGCACGGCGTGCGGTTGGGTTGCGTACGTGGGTGTCTTGGCCCTGTATTGCTTGCGGCCCAGCGACCGTTACGACCTTGAGCAATCGTTGCGCAGAATACGGATGAGGTTTGGAATCGGGCAGACGGGGTAAGCGCAGCAACTTGGCAAGCGTGCCCATGGGCGGTCCGGCACACGACTTGCGTTGAAACTATTCCGTCCATCCGTGGATTTAGAGGGGCGCCCAGCGCTCCGACCCGCTGGAGCACAAGACCACGACCGAGCGCAAGAAGAACCCGCGCCAATGCCGAGAGTCAGCATCGGATTGCCGGTCTATAACGGCGAGGATTTCGTCGCCGAGGCCATCGAATGGCTCCTCTCTCAGACCTATGAGGACTTCGAACTCATTATCCTGGACAATGCCTCCACGGATCGCACGGCCGAAATCTGCCGCGACTACGCCCGCCGAGATAGCCGGATTCGTTACCATCGCAACGCGAAAAACATCGGCCCGTGCGGGAATTTCAACGAGGCGTTTCATCTGGCGCGGGGCGAATACTTCAAGTGGGCCGCCCATGACGACTGCTGCGCCCCCAATTACCTGAGACGCTGCGTGGAGGGGTTGGACGGGAACCAAGACGCGGCGCTCTGCCATTCTTTGGCCAGAATCATCGATGACGAGGGAAAGCCCGTAAAGGATTATGACAGCGGGATGCAGCGTTTGACCTCCCCTCGGGTCAAGGAGCGCTTCGCCGAACTCCTCGTCGTCGAACACGCTTGCTTCGAAGTCTTCGGGCTCATCCGCCGCGACGTATTGGAGAAGACCTCGCTGATCGAGAGCTACATGGGATCGGACCGGCTCCTGTTGGCCGAGCTCAGTCTGTATGGTAAACTCCTCACGGTTCCAGAGCGCCTGTTTCTCTCACGTGATCACAGCGATCGACCAGTCCGGATTCCGTCGGAAGAACGGGCCGTGACATGGTGCCATCCCAATCTCAAAACAAAGTTTGCGTTTCCGCATTGGAGATGCGGGGCCAAATACGCTCGATCGATCACTCGAGCGCCACTAACACTGCGAGAGCGCACCAGATGCCTCGGCCATGTCTTTTCCTGGACGTTGAGGAATTGGCGAGTGCTTCGCGGGGACCTGCGCATCGCGGCGGAACGTCTGACGGGAATTTCGCTCAGGTCCCGTTGCGGCTGAGCCACCGGAGATATTCTGAAAAGCCTGACACCGGAAACCTGATCATGCAGATATTGGTAAACATCGCCAATTACGGCGCCAAGAACATGAAGCATCTTGCCAAGCTGCTCGATGCCTATCGTTCGATGCCGTTCGACATCGATATCACAATCAACTCGAATATCCCGAAAGACCTCGGCGACGACGTGGAGGTGTTCGTGGGATTGCCGAGCAAGAATCCCTGGTCGCTGCCTTTCGCGCACCACAAGTTGTTCGTCGATCGCGCCGACGATTATGACTTGTTCATCTATTCCGAAGATGACACGCTCCTGACCGAGCGCAACGGGCGGGCCTTTCTGAAGGCGACCGAAGTCTTGCCCGAGGACCACATCGCCGGTTTCATCCGCTACGAGGTGGGCCCCGACGGGACGCGCTACTACTCGACGATCCATGCCCACTATTTCTGGGACATCGAGTCTCTGCGCGTCGCCGATGATCAAGTCTTTGCCCGTTATACGAACGATCACGCCGCGTGCTATATCCTGACGCGCGCGCAACTCAAGAAGGCCATCGCCTCGGGTGGCTATAGCATGGAGCCATACGAGGGACGCTATGACATGTTGGTGTCGGCCGCGACCGATCCTTATGCGAAATGCGGTCTGAAAAAGGTCGTCGGCATTTCCAATTTCGAGGACTTCTGCCTGCCGCACCTTCCCAATGTCTATATCGGGAAGATCGGCGTCGAGGCGACCGAAATTCATCAACAGATCGAGAAGCTGAAATCCCTCGCCGCGAGCGATGAGACACGGGAACCGCTATTCAAGACCCGCACTGGGTTGAACACCGCGAGATGGGACAAGAGGTTTTACGAACCGTGCCGACGGGATATCTTGGAACTGGCGCCGGCGGGCGCGAAAAAAATCCTGTCGGTCGGCTGTGGATCGGGCGACACCGAGGCGAAATTAACGGAAATGGGGAAGGACGTCACCACGGTTCCCCTTGATTGCATCATCCAAATCTCCGCCGAGCGAAAGGGCCTCAGGACACTTCCACCGGATTTTAAGCTGGCCGGAGAGACGCTGGGCGAGGAGCGATTCGATTGCCTCATTCTTCTCGACGTGCTGCATTTGGTGCCGGATCCGATGCGTATCCTGAACGACTATCTCAAATTCCTGACGCCCGGGGGGAGTGTCATCATTAGCGTGCCGAACTTCGATCATGTTTTCGTCCTTAGAAGGAAACTCGCCGGCGAGGCTGCTTTCCAGAACTTGAACGATGCGCAAGCCTACGAGAAATATGGGAGCCATTCTACAACGCGGAAGAAAGTCGATGAATGGATGCGTCACAGCGGATTGAGAGTCGTGCGGCGTCATCGGCACGTCAATGGACACTACGGGAAGTATGCTCGGTATACGCTGGGGTTGTTCAACGGCAAGCTCAGGGAGAAGATCACGCTTCTCGCCCAGGCGTCCGGCGCCTGAGGACACCCCCCGTTTTCCGCACCTCCGGTTCCTGGCTGGATGATTCCGCCGGGGACACGGGCGCCACCAACCACAACGACAACCACGCGCTGATTTCGCGAGCCGTCGCGGCCCTGATTGCGCCGGATGGTATTACGGATCTCACTCGATCGACGGCACCCGGCCCATTTATCGCTTGATGAACCAAGACGTAATCGAGTAGATAGTCGGAGTGAAGGCCGCCGGCAGGCGGGTCGATCCCGTTATCCGGATAGTGGGATTGACTAATTGGACCGCCTCTGGAGAGCGGTGGCCGTCACTTCCTAAAAGAGAACGGCGAGGTTCTCACAACCGTCGAAAACTGATCCGAGCCTGATCGTGCCGACAACTTCAAAACCCTTGATCGGCATCAACTGCGACTTTTTCGCCGACCGGACGACCGGCGTGGCGGGGGTGCGGCCGCCTTACGTGGAGGCGGTCGCGGCGGCCGGGGGGACGCCGGTCTTGCTGCCGATGCTTCGTGACGCCGACCAAGTCGAAGTGGCGGTCGAGCGGCTTGACGGGTTCGCGTTGATCGGCGGCGACGACCTGTCGGGCCAGCGACTCGGCGTCCCCGGGCTCCCCTCAACCGTCCCGATCGACGAACGACGCGACCGCGCCGATTTCCTGCTCCTGGAGATGCTGCTCGAACGCCGCAAACCCACCCTCGCGATCTGCCTGGCGCTCCAGGAACTGAACGTCCTGCGCGGGGGCACGCTTTACCAGGACCTGGCCTTCGACGGCCCCCCCGAACTGGTCCGTCACTACCGCAAGATCGGCAACGGCCTGGTCGATCATCCGGTCCGGATCGAGCCGGCGAGTCCCTTGGCCGAGCTACTGGACGGCGAGGGCGAGGTCCCCGTCAACAGTAGCCACCACCAGGCGATCAAGAAGTTGGGGCGCGGCTTGCACGCGGTCGCCTGGGCGCCCGATGGCCTCATCGAAGCCGTCACGGTCGAAGGCCACCCCTTTTTTCTGGGCGTCCAGTGGCATCCCGAACACCTCCGCGGCGACCCGCGCCAGCGGAAATTGTTTGAAGCACTCGTCGCCCACGCGATAAAGTAAGAGTGTTAGGTTTCCGTTTGGGAGGACTGACCTTTGGCCCCGCTCGATATCCATACCTACGACGACCCCATCCTGCGCGAGACCGCCCGGCCGATCGAAACCATCACCGACCGCCACCGCTCACTCGCCGCCGACATGTCCAAAACCATGTACGAGGCCAACGGGATCGGACTGGCGGGCAACCAGGTCGGGGTGACGGAGCGGGTCATCGTCGTCGACGTGGATTGGGTCGCTCGCAGTGAGGAAGCGCGCGAACCCATCCGCCAACCTGTACCAATGATCAACCCGGAGGTATTTGAAGAGGACGACGAAGACGATGTGTTTAAAGAGGGCTGCCTGAGCTTGCCGGAGATACAGGGCGAGGTTTGGCGTCCGATGTGGATTCGCTATCGATACACCGACCTCGATGGCCGCATCCGGGAACAGAAGGCCGACGGCATGCTCGCCCGTTGTATCCTGCATGAGGTCGACCACCTCAACGGCGTTCTGTTCATCGACCGGATGGCCCCCAATGAACGCCGCAAACTGGCCGGCAAACTTTCCAAACTGCGCCGCGCGCGCAGCAACCTGTTCCAGCTCTGGTAGCGTCATGCCCCAATCCGAAACACAAGTCATGGAACCGACCACTCTGGCCGAAACCAGCGGCATCCCCAGCGTCGAAAAGATTCTGGCGCGCTTCGACGCACCGGTCTCGGCGCAGGGCGAGGAGCTCATCCGCGGGGCCTATGAGGCCGCCCGTCAGGCCCACGAGGGCCAAAAACGGAAATCGGGCGAGCCCTACTTCACCCACCCCGCGCAGGTCGCGTGGATGCTGGCCGAACTGGTCAACGACCCCGCGACCGTGGCCGCCGGTCTGCTCCACGACACGATCGAGGATTGTGGCATCACGGTCGAGGCGCTGCGCAAGGAGTTCCCCGAACCGGTCGCCGAACTGGTCGACGGCGTCACGAAAATCTCTTCGCTGCACTTCGCCTCGGATCGCGACAACCAGGCCGGCAGCCTGCGTAAAATGGTCCTAGCGATGGCGCGCGACGTGCGCGTGCTGCTGATCAAACTGTGCGATCGGCTGCACAACCTGCTGACCCTTCAGCACCTGCCGCCCACCCGCCAGCGGGCCATTGCCCAGTCCACGCTCGACATCTACGCCCCCCTGGCCAACCGGCTCGGGATGACGCGCATCCGAGTGCATCTCGAGGACTTCGCGATGCCGTATATCTACCCGGCGGCTTACGCGCGGCTTTCGGACAAGATGGCCGTCCGCCAGAAAAATGACCGGCACATCGTCAGCCGGATGCGCGAGCAACTCAGCGAGCAGCTCGCGGCGTCGAACATCCCCGCGACCATTTACGGCCGGTGCAAGCACCTGTTCAGCATCCATGAGAAGATGCGCCGCCAGGGACTGCGCTTCGACGAAGTGCGCGACATCCTGGCCCTGCGAGTCATCACCGATACGGTCACCGAATGCTACGGAATCCTTGGCGTCGTGCATTCGCTGTGGAAACCACTCGACGGCTACTTCAACGATTACATCGGGGCCCCGAAAGAGAACGGTTACCGTTCGCTGCACACGACGGTCATCGGCGCCGACGGCGAGCTGACCGAGATCCAGATCCGCACCCATGAGATGCACCACTTGGCCGAGGAGGGGATCGCGGCGCACTGGAAGTACAAGGAAACGGGGGGGTCGGCGAACAACGGCAAACGCGGGGCCCGCGCCGATGAACAAAAACTGGCTTGGCTGCGTCAGTTGGTCGATTGGCTCCAGGACGAACGCGACGCGTCCGAATTCATGCGCGAACTCAAGCGCGACGTGTTCGAGGCCTCGGTTTTCTGCTACACGCCCAAGGGCGACATCATCGAGATGCCGCGCGGCTCAACGGCCCTGGACCTGGCCTACCGCATCCACACCGATCTGGGCCACACCTGCGGCGGCGCCCGAATCAATCACCGCATCGCTTCGATCCGGACCCTGCTGCAAACGGGCGACGTGGTCGAGATCATCGCGAGCAAATCCTCCCGTCCGACCGATGACTGGCTGCAATTCGCCCACACGGGCCGCGCGCGCAACAAGATCCGTCACTGGCTCAAGGAACGCCGCCGCGAGGAGTATCTCGAACGGGGCCGCCGCGCGTTGGCCGAAACGATCAAGAGGCGCTTCAGCGGACAGGTGAGCGAGGAGAAGGCAAGGGAGATCATCGAGCCCCAGCTCAAGAACTACTCGGTGGCCACGTGGGATGACCTGTTGGTCGAGATCGGTTGTGGCACGCTCAAGATCGCCGGTGTCGTCGCCCGCATTGAACAGGTCCTGCAACCGCCGATCCCCCGGCGCATTCCGCGAGAGGCCCGCCGCCAGAGCAAGAAACGGGAAAAGGTTCTCGTCGAGGGCATCTCGGGCGCCGTCACCCGAATGGCGCGGTGCTGTTCCCCGCTGCCGGGCGACTCGATCGTCGGCTTCATCACGCAGAGTCGCGGGATCACGATCCATCGAGAGGATTGTGGCTCGCTCGAACGGGTGCGCGCCCGCCGGCCCGATGGCGAGCAGCGCTTCGTGCAGGTCGATTGGAGCGAGTCGGGCAAAGAGCTTCAGAAGGTGACGATCCGGCTGGTTTCTCAGGACCGCAAGGGGCTGGTCAGCGACGTATCCAGCGCCGTGACCCAGCTCAACCTAAACATCGCCGCCATGCAAACCTCGACCAACATCCGAGACAATCGCGCCATCTTTAAACTCAAATTGTTCGTCGAGAACAGCGACGAGCTGAACCTGCTGCTTAACCGTTTGTCTAAAGTTCCCGGCGTATTGTCGCTGAGCCGGGTGATGCACAGCAAGTAAACCCGCTCTCCACATTGACACGGCCGGCCCGCGACGCAAGATGGAGCAACCCAAACCATTTCGATATCCCCTCTTGCTGGTCCATGGACTGGGAGGGTTCGATCAGATCCGCGTCGATCTGGTCAAGAAACTCGCGGTACGTATCGATTATTTTAGGGGCGTGCGGGAATTGTATCGGCACCACGGCGTGGGGGAGGTCTATTCGGCGCAGCTTCCGCCGAGCGGATCGATTCGCCAGCGAGCCCTGGTTCTGCGCGATTTCATTCAGGACCAGGTCCGGGAGAACCGAATCCATTTGGTGGCCCACAGCATGGGCGGGCTGGATTCGCGCGACTATATTTCCCACCTCGGCGGCGACCGGCGCGTGTGCTCCCTGACCACCCTGGGGACCCCGCATCGGGGTTCGCCGATCGCCAACCTGACGCTGGACGCGCTGATCAACCCATTCGCCGTGCTCATCCGTCAATTCAACATGCGCGACTTGGTGGCCCGTCTGCACGCCCGGACGGCCGCCCACCGCGATCTGCGACCCGAAGCCTGCGCCGAGTTCAACGCCCGGACGCCCGACGCCCCGGAGGTCCGTTACTTTTCTTACGCGGGCAACCCGCCGGCGTCGGCGGTCCACTTGATCCTGCGCCCGACCCATCAGATTCTCCTACGGCGGGGGGACGGTGGGGCCAATGACGGGCTGGTGACGGTCAGCTCGGCCCGGTGGACCGGCTTTCGCGGCCAGGTTCCCGCCGATCACCTCAGCCTGGTCGGCTGGCAGTTTCTCGATTCGCCGCGGCGCCATTTTGATCCGGAGGCCTTTTATCTCGACCTGCTGGAGGATTTGCGGTCCGCGGAGACCGGCGCGACTTGACGCCGATGCGACCCGCTTGATGGTTAAGACTCGTCTTTGTCCGAATTCGCCGGCTTTTCCAGAACCATCATGAACCTCAGGTAACACGACGCATCCACTTCACCGGTGTTTTGCACGTCGTAAAGCGTCATCTTCAGGTCTCCGAGGTTCGACATGATCCGTCGCTCCAGGTGGTCGGCGTCATAAAACCGTCCGTGCCGATTGATGTATCCCTGAACGCAATGGAGCGTCGCGTCGGGCTCGAAATCCATGCGCCCCGGCGGCTGGGCCAGCGGATCGGTCTGGATGGCGTAGGTTTGGAAGAGATAGAGCGGAAGGATGCAGACCCGCCCCCCCGGTCGCAACACGCGCCGGGCCTCGCGGATGAACCCCGCGTCGCTATCGCCCTCGAAGTGTTCAAACGAACAATGCAGGGCCATCTTGCCGGCGAAACCGTCGGGGAGCGGCATCTGCGCGGCATCTCCGCCGATCACGTTACCCTGGATCCCCACAGGGTAGATCATGTCCTGTCGATAGACCTTGCAGCCGAATAGGTGTTGGTAAACGTCGGGGGCGGGGGAATGGGCGTTGGCGACGTCGATGTAGACGTCATCGGGTCCTAGGTCCAACAGGACGGCGGCCAGATAATGCTCAAGCGATTTCTCGTGAAACCAAAGCTGACCCGGCCGCGCGTAATAGTCCTTGAAACGGGCATAATCCGCGCGATCGAGATAGGAGCGATAATCCGCCACGTCGATCCGAAAGGGCGGGACCTCCCAGCCGCGCTCGGTCAGTTCCCGCGCCATTGATTCGCAACTCTGGGGCGTTAGGCTGACGGCACCCCGGCGCTTGGGTCGCCGCTGCCGGGCGTAACCCAACTCGAACCGGATACGGTGATAAATCGGTTTGAGCGGGATGTTCGGCATTGCGTGTGGAATATGTTGAGTTCTAGGGCTGTCGATACGAGTGATCGAAACCGGGCCTTGACCGGATGCGGGTCGATCCGCGCGTCCTCCCAATGCTTAGCACGGATCATCGGGGAGTGAAAGGCTTGGATGATGGTTCGTTAAGCCCCCTTGATCCTTCACGGCATGAGCAGATTGGGGCTGGTTTGGGGGTGTTTGGGGGTTGGTTGGGGATTTCATGGAGGGGTTTGTTGTGGGATGGG
>Ga0310121_10000639_pt1 | contig 37575 bp, 32 predicted proteins | sample CB27_Tmax_986_MG_FD_203504 | JGI IMG/M metagenome (GOLD analysis project Ga0310121, IMG submission 203504) | Marine microbial communities from Western Arctic Ocean, Canada - CB27_Tmax_986 | ecosystem: Environmental > Aquatic > Marine > Oceanic | place: Canada: Western Arctic Ocean | collected...
CTTGAACAGATCGCCTTGCAGGTCTTCGCACGGGGAGGGCTTGGGTTTCATGGCGCCAACTTCCGCAAGGTTTCGGCGGCGACTGACCGCTTTTCTTGCAAAACTATACACTACCCACCAGCGTTTTGATCCCATTGTTCTTGGGCAAGGGGTCTTTTTCAGGATCGACTATCTAGCTTTGATAATCCAGTTCACATAGGTGTTCTTGGGCCGGGTTTCGGTGTCACCGCCGCCGATACTGTGTGTGTGCAAAGGAGAGTCTGCAGTCGCCAGGTCATCCCGGAAGCCAGGCCCCGTATTCGTACGTATGACAAACGCCTGTAATCCAATACCTGCATTTGACCAGGCAAGCATTGCGTGATTGTGCTGGCCATCAGATCCGGTTGTGAAGCCCGAATTTGGCAGCCTCGTCGCGTCACCCTGCTGAGAACCTATATTGTCACCCTGATTTCCACTCGGGCGGTTTTCTGTGCGAGACCCCGCGTCAGGGTCCACACCTGCGCCGTGGTCCTGCCCTCGCAGGAATCGCCCACGCAGATCGTGCACGTTGAAATTGGTGCTCAGATCCCCGCCCCAAAAGAAGCCCAGGGTCTCATGGAGCTCCGGGAAGTCATCTTTGCTAACCTCCCGACCGTCACAGGGCAGATAGTCGTCGGGTAGCCCCTCGAGGGTTGTCAGGTCCAACCTGCCGGCAAACGGTAGAATCGTCCCGATCGGAACGCCGTTGAGAGCGGAATCCGCAGACAAGGCATGATTGGACTCCGGAGCAAAGAAGGCGTAGGGATTCGCGGTCAGCGCCTGTCGGGGGTTTAGCTGAGTGAATCCGCCGCCGCCTGAACTCCTCACCGAGACTTGCAAGAACCGTGGGTCGCCATCGAAAGCCCCCGCGCCGAAGTCGAGCGCGACGGTGAAAACACCGTCGGTCACTTCGACATTCTAAACAGCCAGGGGTACAGGTGTCCCGGGTACAGGATTTCCAAACGTCAGTTGATCGAACAAGAGGAACTCGAAATCGAACGTGCCGTTGGCCGGATTGCCGCCGTCCTTAAGAGACCCTTGATAATTGATCTCCGATCCCAAGCTCAATTGAGCGCGTGCCGTGGCCGGCAACCACGACAACCACATACACAGAGCGATGCATGAACAAATCAATTCCGACGTCCTGCGTTTTCGCATGACCTACACTTCTTTAATCTCACGCATATTATACCGAGGTTTCTGATTTAAACCTAGTAACGTCTCCACCTGTATCTATCGCAGTCGTTGTTGGCTACTGATTTCGCCCTGTCAAGCCTTTTCTGGCCTCCAGTGCCTCTGCCTCAAGTCCGGCCCTTTTACGCCTCAACGAGGTCCGGATCGTGGTTTCCCTCATCGCCAAGGCCCCCGCTCTTGATCGGGTCAGGAGCATCGGCCAAGCCGTTAAGTGCGCTTGGGCTTCAAATTTCCCCCCTGGCTACCACGTATCGGCACCGCCGGCGGCCTCCAGGCGCGGGCCCCCTCCATTTTCGTGATCCGGAGTCTCTCGTCAGGCCGGGTCCGGCGCTGAATCGGACACTTCCGGTCCGCGCGTCACATCCGCGGCCAGGCGTTGATGAATCCGCGCGGCCAGTTCGCGCGGGATGCCCGGAACCGAGGCGATCTCCTCCACCGCCGTCTCCCTCAGTCGTTTCACGGAACCGAAATGGCGCAATAAGCGGCTCGCCCGCGTCTTGCCCACGCCGGTGATCGATTCGAGGACCGAACGCAGGTTGCGCCGCCCGCGCAGTTCGCGATGATAGGTGATCCCAAAGCGGTGGGCCTCGTCGCGCAGGCGCTGCAGCAGATAGAGCGCCGGCGAGTTGCCCTTGAAGATGACCGGGTTCTTGCGGCCGGGGAGAAAAAAACGTTCCTCGGTGCGGTGGGATTGATCGCCCCGCCGTTTGACCCGGCTCTTGGCCATCCCGACGACCGGCACGCCGTCGATCCCCAGTTCCTCGAAGACGTCGACCGCCACCCCCAACTGACCCTTGCCACCGTCGATCACGACCAGGCCCGGCGCGGGTTCGCTCCCATCGGTCACGCGCCGAAAGCGACGCGTCAACACCTCGCGCAGCGAGCCGAAATCGTCCTGGCCTTCCAGGGTTTTGATGCGGAAACGGCGGTAACGCGACTTATCCGGCTCGCCGCCGCGGAAAGTGACCATCGAGCCGACCGTGGCGAATCCCTGAATGGTCGAGACGTCGTAGCATTCGATGGGATCGGGCGCGGCGTCCAGGTGGAACTTGGCGATGATTTCATGGTGGATTTCCTGAATGGTTTTGTGGCCGGACAGATGCTGCTCGAGCAAGCGCAGCGCGTTCTCGCGGGCCACCTCGATCAGGCGCCGCTTCTCCCCGCGCTGGGGGTTCAGAACTTGCACGCGTCCTTCGCGCCGGTCGCCGAGCCAGGCTTCGAGGAACTGTCCGTCGCGCGGCGGGGGATCGCACAGCACTTCGCGAGGGGGCGCTTCGGCTTCGTAATAGCGCGAAAGGAACTCTTCCATCAAATCGCCCGCCGGACGATCATGATCGCGCACGAGAAACGGGCGACTGCTCACCAGCAGCCCGTTGCGATACACGAAAACAATAAACGCCCCAAACCCGCCCATCCGTTCCAGGACGACGATATCGTGGTCCGATCCCTCGTGCTTGTGCACGCCCTGCCGTTCCAGGGTCTGTTCGATCGATTGGATGCGATCGCGCGCGACGGCGGCCTGTTCGTATTCCATTGCCCTGGCGTGCCGGGCCATGCGCTCGCGCAGCGCCTTGAGCGCCTCGCGCGTCTTGCCCTTGAGGAATAGGACCGTACCTTCGACCAACTCACCGTACTCGCCCTTATCGACCGGCTTCACGCACGGCGCGCAGCAGCGGCCGATCTGATGCAGCAGGCACGGGCGCGACCGATTACGCAAGACGTGATCGGGACACGAGCGAATGGGAAAAACGCGCTGGAGTTGCCGCAGCGTCTCGCGCACGGCCGCCGCCGAGGAATATGGCCCGAGGTAAAGGGCCTTGTCCTTGCGCGATCCTTCGCGGCGGCGCATCACAACCGCGCGCGGCCACTCGTGGTCGAGGTTAACGCGGACGCTGACGTAGGTCTTGTCGTCGCGCAGGCGGATGTTGTAGCGCGGCTGATGCCGCTTGATCAGCGTGTTCTCGAGCAGGAATGCCTCTTTGTCATTCACCGTGATAATTGTCTCGATGCGCGCGACGCGGCGCATGAGATAGCGCACGTTGAACCGCGCGTCGCCCGAGCGCGTGAAATACGAATTGACGCGCGCATTGAGATTAACGGCCTTGCCGATGTAGATCACCTTGCCCGTGTCGTCACGCATGATGTAAACGCCCGCCAGAGAGGGTATCGAGCCGATCTCGTCGGGCGTGACGCCGGGCGTGGATTCGGGCAGGGGCGTTTGGGGCGCGGAGGCGTTTGATTCTGGTTCGGCGCGCGGATCCATCGGTCAAGTGTAATTCAGCGGCCGGTCGGATGAAATGGATTTTGGTGAACGGGACAAGCGAATTGGAAAAAACGGCCCTGATGGATGAACGGACTCATGGGGTCGCCGCTGGGTTCGGTTTGCGTCATCGAGGTTCGACGTGCTCATAGTCCATGTCACCCTCGGCGGGATCGGCCGGTCCCTCAATCTTCCCCCTGACGGCGGAACGGTTGAACAGAATCATGAACGGTTCGTAGAGCACGAGAACAAATCGCCGCGCGGCGGGCAGGGGACGGCCTTTTTCATCGTCGGGGTTTTCTTGGAGACGAGCTTGCCATTGAGCCCAGGCGGCGTGGCGCAGGTCCTCCACTTTCTCATGAAAGACCGGATCCGAGAGCGATTCGGGCCGAAAACGGCCGTGGCGCAAAAAGGTTTGCACGACGATCGACTCGCCATCAAAGAACACCTTCGCGCGCAACGACTCGGTAGAGGGCGCGTCTTGTCCCTTCGCCACGGCTTGGGCGCGTCTGCTTTGGATACCTTGCCGCAGGTTTTCGATGTCGTTGACGTTTGGCTGCGCGAGAAGCATGACTTCGTGGGGATCAATCGGGTGGAGGGCTTGGATTTCTTGAATCCGTCGTGATTGCGCCTTGAATTCGGGGAGCGTGTAGGACTTCATCGGTTGGAACAGCAATGCGATCGTCGACAACAACCAGAACAAGAACGTCATCTTCCCATGCATCCTCAACCTGGATTGAATAATGGGCTCGGGCTCTTCGTTATGTAGGTATGCAAAGCCCTCGGGCGTGGGTCTGGGCGTCACGTAGCTGCCGGCCCACAGATCGTGCCAACCCCGTTTGTACGGATGCATCCCGACGCTAAGCGCCAGCGCAATGGTCAGCGTCAAACAGGCGACGTGCAGGACCGTCAGGCCGACGAGCGCGCCGCTCCGAAGTGAAATCGGCAGGATGAGCGCGTAATACAGGGGGAGATTCAAGACGAACAAGACCATTTTCTTGAGCAGGGCGCGCTTGAACGATGCGCTCCACGAAAGCCCGCCCCCTTCGGCGCTTACAACGTGCACTTTCAGGACCATCATCCCCGGCGTCTGGCCGCCCCCGATGGGGCTGGTCGGCAGCCAGAAGTAAAGCAGCACCGCCACGTGACCCAGCCACGGCAGCCACGGGTTCAGGTACAACAGCGGCGCGCGCATGCCTTCATGAAGTAGATACGACGCGAAGTACAGGACGGCGCCATCAATCAGGAAAGCCCCCAGGCGGGGCAGGAAACCGGTGAAGATCGGACGTTCACGCGGCGCATCGAGTGGCTCGCGATGCGGATCGAGCGGTTCGCCGACTTGAGTGGGTGAGTCCTCCTGCATGGATCGCCAATTCTAATGAAATCTAATCGCCCCGAGCCAATTCTTTCAAGACCTTGGCCAAGGCCGCCAGGCATGCGCGGTTCTCGGCGGGGCGGCCGATCGAGATGCGCAAACAGGTCTCGATCCCATACCCCGCCATCGGGCGCGTCACGACGCCCAGCTTGAGCAACTCCTGAAAAACCACGCGGCAATCGAGTCCCACGTCGACCAGCACGAAGTTCGCAAGGCTCGGCCAGGTTTTGAGTCCCAGCGCCCGCAGGCCTTTCTGCATCCGCGCCAGACCCTCCGCGTTGGCCTTGACGCTACCCCGCAGGTGGGCCTCATCGCCGAGCGCGGCCAGCGCCGCCGCTTGGGCCATGCGGTTGGCGTTGAAGGGCGGTCGCACCCGGTCCAGGTCCTTGATGATCTCCGGTCGCGCCACGGCGTATCCGATCCGCAAACCCGCCAACCCATACGCCTTGGAAAACGTGCGCAGCACGACAAGGTTAGGGTGCTCGTCGCGCAGCCTCAGTCCGTCGGGATAGTTGCGATCGGCATTGGCGTACTCATAGTACGCCTGATCCAAAACGACAATCACTAGCGGCGGCACACGCTCCAGAAACCGGCTTAACTCGCGCCGACTGATCGAGGCCCCGGTCGGGTTACATGGAACGTCCAGGCAGATCATTGAAGTTCGCGGGCCGATCGCCGCCACGATGTCCTCCAGGTTGTGGCGCATGTCGCGCATCGGCGAGAGATAGGCCGGCGCGCCGGCCAGCTCGGCCCCCATCCGGTAGCGGACGAAAGCGTGATCGGAGGTGATCAGAAATCGCAGACGACTCAGATAGGCGAGCGCCAGCAGGACCATGATCTCGTCGGAGCCATTGCCCAGAATCAGTTCTTCGGGGGCGACGCCGAGCCGCTCGGCCAGTGCCTGCTTGAGATAATACCCGTCCCCGTCGGGATAGCGGTGCATCTCGCCGGCGGCGGCGAGCATCGCCTTGACCGCCTGCGGCGAGGGCCCCAGCGGGTTCTCGTTCGAGGCCAGCTTATGCACCTGCTCCAACCCGAATTCCCGCTGGACCTCCTCGATCGGCCTACCGGGCTGGTAGGGAATCAGTTTCTTCAGGTTCCGGTTGATTTTGGGCGGCGGGGCGTCTTGTTGCGTCATGAGATTCGTTTTTCTATTTCAAGGACGACGGCGAATCCATAATTATCGGGGGTGGCGATGAGACAGTCAATGGACTTGAGTTCGATCATGGACACAGACCGCGCCGGCGAACAACCCATCGAGGACAGCAAGCACCGATTCTCGGACCGCGTCGAGTATTACCTGGCCCATCGCCCTCGATACCCCGAGGGCACGGTCGAGACCCTGCGGCGGGAGGCGGGCCTGGGGCCGGGAACCGTCATCGCCGACATGGGTTCGGGCACCGGCTTTCTCGCCCAGATGCTGTTGCGATGCGGAAACAAGGTCCACGGCGTGGAGCCCAATCGCGAAATGCGCGAGGCGGGTGAACGGATGCTCGGCGCCCACGACGACTTCATCAGCCTCAACGGGTCCGCCGAACACAGCGGCCTCCCGGACGCGAGCGTGGACCTGATCACGGCGGGCCAGTCCTTCCACTGGTTCGATCGCCCGGCGGCCCGGAGCGAATGGAGCCGCATCCTCAGGCCCGACGGCCGAGTCGCCCTGGTCTGGAACCAGCGCGCCGCCGGCTCCTCGGCCTTCATGGCCGCCTACGAAACGCTTCTACGCGATTTCGGGAACGACTACGACAAGGTTGGCCACCGCGACATCGACGACCGCAAGCTCGACGATTTCTTCGGTCCGGGCCGCTGGCGCCGATTTACGTTGCCCTACGCTCAGGAGTTCGACCGCGAGGGCCTACGCGGCCGCATCCTCTCAAGCTCCTACATCCCCCTGCCCGGCCAACCGCGCCACGCCGAGATGACGCGCGCGCTGGACCGCCTCTTCGAGTGCCATCAAGAGCAAGGCCGCGTTCGATTTCGCTATCACACGAACATCTATATAGGTCGCCTGGATTAGATATCGAGAGTCCGCCTTGTCTAACGAGCCACGCGCGCGGCGCCGCCCTTCATCGCCCGTTCGACTTCGGCCAGGGTCGCCATGGTCGTGTCGCCGGGGGTGGTCATGGCGAGGGCGCCGTGGGTGGCGCCGTAATTGACGGATTCTTCGGGAGTCTTGCGGGTCAGGAAACCGTAGATCAGGCCCGACGCGAAACTGTCTCCGCCCCCCACGCGATCGTGGATTTCGAGGTTGGGCCGTTGCAGGGCTTCGTGGAACGCGCCGTCGTGGTAAAGCACCGCGCCCCAATCGTTGATCGTCGCCGTTTTGGCGTTTCGCAGCGTCGTGGCGACCGCCTTGATGTTGGGATACTCCGCGACCACCTTGTTGATCATCGCCTTGAACTTGGCGGGGTCGAGTTGCGAGAATTCCTGACCCATTCCCTCGACCTCGAAGCCCAGTGCCGCGCTGAAATCCTCCTCGTTGCCGAGCATCACGTCCACGTATTGGACAAGCTCCCGATTGACTTCCTGGGCCTTGGGTTTGCCCCCGAACGCCTCCCACAATGAGGGGCGGTAATTGAGGTCGTAAGATATGATCGTCCCCGCCGCTTTGGCCGCGGCCATCGCCTCGCCGGCCACCTCGGGCGTGGTCTCGGAGAGCGCGGCGAAGATGCCGCCGCAGTGAAACCACCGCGCCCCCTCCTCATCGAAGATCCTTTTCCAATCGATATCGCCCGGCTTGAGCCACGAGGCGGCGCTATGGCCACGGTCCGAACAACCTTTGGCCGCGCGCACGCCGAAACCGCGCTCGGTGAAGTTCAAGCCATTGCGCGCGCTCCGGCCGATCCCGTCGAACGGCAACCACTTCACGTGCGTCATATCCACCCCGCCCTGCAGGATCAGGTCCTCGAGCAGCCGCCCGATCTCGTTATCCACAAACGCCGTCACCAGCGCCGTGCGCAGTCCGAAACAGCGTCGCAGCCCGCGCGAGACGTTATACTCGCCGCCCCCTTCCCAAACCCGAAACTGGCGGGTCGCGCGGATCCGTCCCTCGCCCGGATCGAGGCGAATCATCACCTCGCCCAGCGAGACGCAATCCCATTTGCATTGCTCCGTCGGTCTCAGAATCAGCCTTCCCACCTTGACCGTTCCCTTCGACACGCGTCATTCGATTAGAACGACGGTGACGGTGTGTTCAATGATGCTTAATGTCTTGGTTGCGGATAACCCCACCCGTAGAGGTCCTCTGGCGCCTCTCTCGGGGTTAGGCGAACGATTATGCGAAAAAATTCCAGAGCGCCGGAATTGCCAAGCCGACGAGGAAAGTTCCCGCGATCACGGTGAGGACCAGCAATGATCGCCGCATCCGAAAAGCCTTAGGCAAAAAGCGCCGTTCGGTCCAGATCATCGCAAAACACCACAACCCGCACGTCAACACCCCTCCCACGATCGCGGGAAGCGTCACCAGCTTGATTGGATCGTCCACCGTCCACAGCAAGATCAGGCCGCCCACGCCGCAATAAAGCAACACGGGCAAGCGCACCTGCTTCTCCGGCATCTCTCGGATGCGCCGGCTGAGCGGGGCCAGGCATTCGTAGGTTGTCCGCGTGTAGATTTCATAAGCACCGTAAATTGTCCCGAGAAAAGCGGCCAAGACGCCAATCTGATAAAGGTAAAGCAGCGATGGGTGAATTTTTGTCAGGAAAGCGGCTTGATGGACAAGCACATCGCGCCCCTCCGGCGCCAAATGGGCCTGATGCAGAATCGCCGCGCCCAAGGCGTAAAAGCAGACGGTGAAAATAAGCACGCACGAAAAGCTGACGCCCACGTCGATCTTGGCCGCCCGCAGCCAGACCCTGCCGCGCTTCACGTTATCTTCGTTTATCTCGATCGGGAGCAACTCCCCCTTCTTCCCCAATTCAGGCGTCGGCTCTTGCGAACGTTTCAGTCCCAGCGCGCCCCATTTCTTTTCCCTCAGGCAGCCGATATACCCGATATAATCGTACGAGCCGCCACCGATCGCGCCGAGGTACGTGACCATTTCGACCCAAGGCGATCTGATCGCGATCTTGGGATAGTCGCTCTTGATCCAATCCTGATAATCGGGAACGACGGGAACGATTGTGCCCATAAACGCCGCCACCCAATCGGGCCGACTGACGAAAGTTGCCAATATGATGCTGAACAGCAGCAGGCCGACAATAACGGTCTGGACCCTTTCCAAAGCGCCGTAGCTCTGAACCCACGTAAGGGTAACCGCCGCCACGATCGTGATCGTTCCCCAGATCCGCGCCATCCGGTCGAAGTACTCCTTGTCCTCCGATTCGGCAACGTGAAAGACCCAGTTGATCAACTGTCCGACAAAGCGCGGCAACGCCGCCAGCCAGAACGGAAAACAGGCCAGACTCAGAAGGCCGATGAGGATCGGGACCCAATTTTTCGGACCGGGCAGATGGGCCCAGTGCGCCATTGGGTGCGCGCCAGTCAGCGTGATGTAGCGCGCCGCGGTGTAGACTTGGACGCCCTTCAGGAGCGTCCCGCCCACGAAACACCACAACAGCGTATAACCAAAGACCGCCCCCCCGCGCGAAGCGAACAGCGTTTCCCCGCTGCCGATCGTCACCGAGGCGATAATCGCCCCCGCCCCGAAAAACCGGATCAGCCGCCACGTCGGCTTGCCCTGGAGTTCGGCGGGTGGGGGCGGGTATTGGATGGGTTCCTGGGGCATCGGGTGTTGGGTTCCTCGGGGCCGGAGATGATCAGCGAATCGCGATCGGGCGCATCGTAAATCCGGCTGTCGTGCCGCGGATTTTGTTCACCAATCCGACGTAACAGAATTCGTAAGCCTTGTCGCGCGCCAGGTCCTCGAGGTAATGGAACTCGGCGATGTGGACGCCCTGCTCGATCAGCAAGTAATCGTGGCTGGGCATGAAACTCTCGGCGCCTTCGGGGGCGGGCCAGCGCTGATAGCCCGATGTGTCGCTGCCGACCATGATCGCGCCGTTTTCTTCGATAAGGAACTTGGTCGCCTCCATGATCATGCCCGCCGAGTCGTGTTCGGCGATCTTCTCATGGTCGCTGCCGTTTTCGCCCCAGTAGCGCAGCGTGCCGGTGCGGACCAGGACGGTGTCGCCGGGCCGCAACGAAACACCCTGCCATTCCAGCGTGTTTTTCACGTCTTCGACCGTGATGCCGTAATGGCCGGGCAAGGCGTCCAGGCCCTTGTAGCCCGCCACGTCGATGAGCACGCCACGCGTCACGATGGGGGGGATCGAAACCGCATCGCATTTGCGCACGCCCCAGTTGCCGCCCCATTCCGCCTCGGTGAATCCGTTATACCAGTGGTTGTCGTCGCCGGTGGTGGCGTGCCCCAGAGCATCGATCTGGGTGGCGACGTTGTCGTTGATGAACAGCGCGCAGCTATGCCAGGCAGTGCGGGCGGGGTTGTCGTGGGCGGCGAAATCCTTCTGGCGCTTGACCCCCTCGGGCGAACGGAACGTCATGATCTCGCCGGGGCTGTGTCCGGGCCATTTGAAGCTGTCCCGGTCATAGGCGATTCCCAAGTCATAAACCTTCCCCTTGCCCACGAGTTGCACGGCCGAAAGGACCGACTCGTTGGACATCGCGTTGAGGGCGCCCACCTCGTCATCAGGCCCCCACACCCAGCCCCAACCTTTCCCCGGAGTCCACCCCGGGATTGAAGGCGAATCCCCCTCCTGGGCATCCAGCCATTGAACGGCCCACAACCCGATCACGGTCGCGGCCACAATCCAACCGATGCTTGATCGTTTCATCCCGAGGCTCCCTTCGTTAATTCTGCTATTGTTTGCAGTCTTCCGCCCAGTCCCACTCTGAGAACCCCGCTTGCCCGCGGGGCCTCGAGGCCCGACCGAATATCCGCATGGCCGACCCAATACAAATCCGATGAAACACTGGAATATACAGGGTTAGCGGCACGTACGTCATGTAAATTCGACCCGAAACATTCACAAAAGCTTTTCCATCGAAGGCGACAGTGGTTTGATTATAACCGCCTGATTCGAAGAGGGCAATGATTATTTCCGGCCCTTTTTCCCCTGGGGCGCATCTCAACGGATTCGCGAGATGCACCCTGGCGGCGATGGATCAGCCATATTTCCTGGAAATCAATTTCGGAAGGGTATAGGGTGCCCAACCTAACTACCGTGTAGCCTGGATGGGTGGCATGGGTCCGAGTTCGTCTGAACACAAACTGCGTTTTGGCCTTGTGGGGACGGGTGTGATCGTTCGCGATTACCACGTGCAAGCGTTGCTGCGCAATCCCCGCGTCGAAGTCGCCGCCGCCGCCAACCTGCACCCCAAGCCGCTCGATGACATGGCGGGTTGCTTCAAGATCCCCAAGGAATAACAGATTACCGATGAGAATCTGCTTACTCATATGCTCATCTTTCGGGCTGGCAGCCTGGCTTTGTTTCCCGGGCTTGGCCGACGAGAAATCCGAAGCGCCGGTCGCAGAGCGTGACGAATCCGAACTCCTCGCACGCATCCACCGGATCACGTACGAAGGCCGCCGCGGGGGCGAGGGGTATTTTTCGACCGATGGAAAACGCCTGGTCTTCCAGAGCGAACGCGATTCGGACAATCCGTTCTATCAAATCTATCTCATGGATTTGACAACGGGCGACGTCAAGCGCATTTCCACGGGCGTCGGCAAGACGACCTGTTCATTTATCAACCCCACCGCCCCCCAAATCATGTTCGCCTCCACGCATCACGACCCAATCAGCTACCAATACCAGGCCGAGGAACTTCAGCGGCGCGAGAGCGGCGAGGAGCGTCGCTACGCCTGGGATTACGACCCGGAGTTCGACATCCATACGTTCAACACGGAATCCGGAGAGTACACACGCCTGACCCGGACCCGCGGCTACGATGCCGAAGGGGCCTATTCGCCCGACGGCCGGCTGATCGTGTTTACCTCGACGCGCGACGCCTACAACCGCGAGTTGAGCGAGGCGGAGCAGGCGCGGCTCGACTCCGACCCTTCCTATTTCGCCGAGATCACCATCATGAACGCCGATGGGTCCGATCCGCGCCGCCTGACTCACGTCCCTGGCTACGACGGCGGCCCGTTCTTCTCACCCGACGGCCAACGCATCGTCTGGCGGCGGTTCGACGAAGACGGCGTGATCGCGGACGTGTGGACCATGAATGTCGACGGCGCCGACGCGCGCCAAATCACCGATTTCCAGTCGATGAGCTGGGCCCCCTATTATCATCCCTCCAGCGAGTACATCTTTTTCGCTTCTAATAAACACGGCTTCAGCAACTTCGAGCTGTTCATTGTCGATGTCCAAGGCCGCAAAGAGCCGGTCCGCGTCACCACCACCGACGGATTCGACGGTCTCCCCGTCCCCTCGCCCGACGGTCGCAAGTTGGCCTGGACGTCCAACCGGCATGGGGGCAAGGGGCAGATCTACATGGCCGATTGGAACCACGAGCGGGCCTTGGAACTCCTGGAGGTCGCTCCGCCGCGCAATCCCGAGCGTTAAAACGCCAAGCCGGACACCCCGAATGGCGCCGACGCAAGCCGTCCGTTTATCGCAAATTCATCGGCATCAGGCCCGCCGTATCATAATACCAGATGTCTCCCAGGCTGACCGTCCCGTTGGTTGGATCGTAAAAGGGTTCCTCGCCGGGGATATAAGGCAGCAGGTCCGGACCCATCGTCTGCAACGAATACAGGTATGTGTTATACCTATCGAGAAAATATTTTATTCACTGAGGACCCATGCCAAAAACGAAAGCCGATTTAAACCTCGGAGAAGACCTGCGATAAAACAAACTCGCCCAAAAGACGTCGTGAGAATAGTTATGGGGCCTGCGTGTCTTATATTGGTTGGTGTTGAAAGTATCAATCGGGACCGACGTGAGATAAGCGATCGGATGGGTCAACACCCGACCGATGCCATGTTGTTCTCCGTCAAAATCTTCCCAACGCAGAAACTCCCCCGTGCCGGGGTTTCCCGTGTCGCTCAGAAAAGGCACGAAATTCCAGTCCGCTTGATAAGCGTCGATCGCGATGACGCAAGTGCGCAGATCGGCGAGGGTTCGGGAAACTTTTGCCCGGGTTTGAGCTTCCAGGAAATTGGGAACCGCGATCGCCGCCAGAATCGCGATAATCGCGACAACGATCAAAAGCTCGATGAGCGTAAATGCCCGATGATCGATTTCTTTCATGGTTCAGCCTCCCTTTGGGATCGTGTCATGAATCAGAAAAGGATGAGGTCCCAATCGAACCTCCCACCATGACGGTAGCCAATATGCCTCGCGCCCAGAGCGACGGATCCCGATAGGCCGGGACTCAGATTCGAGAATTAAAGCTGGACATGGACGCTCACATTCCAAGAATCTAACGGGAACCGAAACTCCCAGGCCAACGGTTGATCACCAACATGTCGCGACCCACCTCCCGCTCCAAAATGCTCCGTCCAGTCCCCGCGCTTTGGATGATCCTCCTCGGCGCCGTGCTCAACGTCGCGCGCGCCGACACGCGTCGTCACATCGAATACCTGGCCTCCGAGGCGCTCGAGGGGCGCCTGACGGGGACCGAGGGCGAACGTCTGGCGGCTGATTATTTGGTGAATGAACTCAAGGCGATCGGCGCGCGGCCTCTGCCCGGGGCGGATGATTTCACGCATCCCTTCGAATTCACCGCCGGCATGGACGACGCGGGCTCGAGTATCCGGATCGATGGCCCCGATGGTTCCTCGACCTGGGAAGACGACCCCGCGACGATTTCCGGACTCTCTTTCTCGGACACGGCGGCCGTCGAAGGCCCGGTCGTCTTCGCCGGTTATGGCCTCAAACTGCCCGAGTCCGCCGAGATCGCCTACGATAGTTTTGTCGGCCTGGACGTCAAGGACAAGATCGTCCTCATCCTGCGCTACTTTCCCGAAGAGACCGAGGATGACTTGCGACGCGCGCTGGCTCGCTATTCCGGCCTGCGCTACAAGGCCAAACACGCCCGCGACGCCGGCGCCAGGGGCTTGCTGGTCGTCGCCGGACCCAACTCGCCCCACGCCGGCGAGACCGTGCCGATGTCGTTCGATACCGCCGTGGCCGGCTCGGGCATTGTCGCCGCGAGCATCAACAGCGAGATCGCCGACGCCCTGCTCGATGCCGCCGGCGCGAAACCCTTGGCCCAATTACAGACCGATCTCGACGGCGGCAACCCCCACGTCCAGGGCTTTGAGTTGTCGGGCGCCTCGGTCGGACTGGACGTGAAGATCGACCGCCAAAAGAAGACGGGTAGGAGCGTCGTCGGCTACCTCCCCGCCACCGACCCAAACACCACGAGTCCGTTGAACGAGGAAGCCATCATCATCGGGGCGCACTTTGATCATCTCGGCCGGGGCGCCGGCGGCGACTCGCTGGCGCGCGAGAGCGAGACCGACCAGATACACTTCGGCGCCGACGACAACGCCAGCGGCGTGGCCGCCGTCCTCGAGGTCGCCAAGCACTACGCCCAGGCCGCCCGCCGCCGCCCGCTGATCGCCGCCTTCTGGTCGGGCGAGGAACTGGGTTTGCTCGGTTCGGCCGACTTCGCCGCCGCCGCGCCGGTCTCGCTCGACCGCGTCGCCGCCTATATCAACTTCGACATGGTGGGACGCATGGAAGATAATCGGCTCAGCCTCCAGGGCGTCGGCAGCAGCCCCGTCTGGAAGCGGCTGATCGAACGCTGCAACGTCCCGGTCGGGTTCGATATCGCCCTCAACTCGGACCCCTATAACCCGACCGATTCGAGCACGTTTTACCAGGCGGGAGTTCCCGTCCTGCATTTCTTCACCGGCGCGCACGAAGACTACCACCGCCCGACCGATACCGCGGACAAGATCAATTACGCCGACCTCGAACGCATCATTCACTTCACTGAGCGGTTGGTCACGCGCTTGATGGAGCTCGACGACCGTCCCCAATACGCCAAGGTAACCCCCGACACGACCCAGACCATGAGCCGCTCCGGAATCCGCGCCTTTACGGGAACGATCCCGGATTACACGGCCGAGGTCGAGGGCCTGCAACTGAGCGGGGTGATCGAAGGCGGCCCCGCCGCCACGGTCGGCCTCCAGGGCGAAGACATCATCGTCGAGTTCGGCGGCCATCAAATCGCCAATATTTACGACTACACCTTCGCCCTGGAAACGGTGAAAATCGGCGAGCCGGTTAAGGTCGTGTTCCTGCGCGACGGCGAGCGCCATGAGACGACCATCACCCCCACCGCCCGATAAAATTCCCCCTGCGACCCAATAAAACCGCCACCCGCCCCGTTTGGCTTGATAGAGGGAGTCATGAGTCGGGATGACGACGAACTCATCGCCCAATATTTGAAAGGAGACGTTTCGGCATTCGAGCGGCTCCACGATCGCTATGCGGGGCGGCTGTTTGGCTTTCTGGCCTCGCTCGGCGGCGGGGGGGACAAGTTCTCCCCCTCCCCACTTGGAACCAACGGTGACCGAAGATGAGAAGAACGAGTTAGACGGGATCAAGGCGCATCTGGATAACTTCGCCGAGGAGTTGCGCGAGATCATGCGCGAAGAGCCGACGCGCGGAAAATTTTAGAGAGGTCCATCTTCTCGAATTCCGCGCCTTTGATCGCTCCAAGGAAATCCGTAAACTCCCCGCCGGGGAAAGACTTTGCCTCGCATTCGATCAACCGGTCCCCTATAATCCCCGTTGATGGAAATTGATTGAGCCGGCGGTCAGACGCGGCCCGCGCGTGGCTCGCGTCGGCTCCAGGCGGTTCGGTTCAGCCCCACGACGCCATTCCCCCCAACCCCGAGGTGATCCCATGGCGACTCCCACAAAAGCCAAAAAACCTTCGACTCGCCCACTTAGGGGAAAGTCCGCTCCACGTTCAACAGCCCACCGCTCGACCGGAACGCGTACAAAGAAAAAAGCGGCCGTTGCGCGCAAGAAAACGTCGCGCACGCGCAAACCCGAAGAGATGTCGCTCGAAGATTGGCAGATCGCCCTGCGCCGCGAATTCGGCGCCGCGCAGGATTTCAAACTCAAAAACCTCGGCGACGATCCGATCTTCTCGGAATTCACGATCACGAACCCGCAAACGGGCGGGGTCTATCGGCTTGCCATCCGGGGCGAAAAACCGGGCGATAATTATTGTTCCTGCCCCGATTTTACCGTCAATACGCTGGGCACGTGCAAGCATGTCGAGTTCACATTGGCTCGCCTGCACCGCAAACGCGGAGCCAAAGCGGCCTTCGCCCGCGGATTTCATCCCGCCTATTCCGAAATCTACCTGCACTACGGACCCAAGCGCGAAATCGTCTTCGCCCCGGGCGCCGATTGTCCCGAGAACCTGCGACGTCTCTCCTCGAACTACTTCAACGAACAGGGCTACCTCGAACCCGAAGCGTTCGCCCATTTCGACGCCTTCTTCAGAGAGGCCGACCAGGATGGGCAAAACGACCACGAACTACGCTGTTATGAAGACGCCATCAGCTTCGCCGCGCAGGTGCGCGACCAGGCCCAGCGCCGGACGCTGATCGACAAGGCCTTCCCCAAAGGGCCCTCAAGCCACGCCCTGGCCAGGTTGCTCAAGACCCGTCTCTACCATTATCAGCAAGAAGGAGCACTGTTCGCCGCCCGCGCCGCCCGTTGCCTGCTCGCCGACGACATGGGGCTGGGCAAGACCATCCAGGCCATCACCGCCACCGAAATTCTGGTCCGGACCGTGGGGTTGGACCGCGTGCTCATCGTCTGCCCCACGTCGCTGAAGCATCAGTGGAAAGATGAGATCGAAAAATTCATCGGTCGTTCGGTGCAGGTCGTCGAAGGCCTACTGGCCGCCCGCACCGCGCATTACGAGACCGAGTCGTTTTAAGATCACTAATTACGACGTCATCCATCGTGATCTGGACTTGATCCGCGAGTGGGCGCCCGATCTGATCATCCTGGACGAGGCGCAACGCATCAAGAATTGGAAGACGCGAACCGCGCAAAGCGTCAAGAAGCTCCCCTCCGAATACACCATCGTCCTGACCGGCACGCCGCTCGAGAACCGGCTCGAAGAGCTGCACTCGATCGTCGAGTTCGTCGATCGCTTCCGGCTGGGGCCGCTTTTCCGCTTCCTCGCCGACCATCAGCACGTCGACGATAACGGCAGGATCGTCGGGTATCGCGACCTCTCGGGCATCTCCAAGACCCTGCGCCCGGTCCTCCTGCGCCGCTCCAAGCAAGAGGTCTTGCAGGAACTTCCCGAACGGCTCGATAAACGCTTCTTCGTGCCCATGACCTTCGAGCAAACCAAACATCACAATGAGAACGGGGACATGGCCGCGCGAATCGCCGCCAAGTGGCGCCTGACCGGGCTCGCTCGCGCGGCTGAGGCTCGTCAGGAAGCCTTTGAGCCTCTCCAGCTGGTTCTCGCCATTGGGCGTGAGCTGCTCACTTAATTGATTAACCAAGCGGAACAATACTTCGAGCCGGCCCTTGAGTACACGGGTCTCGCCGCTGGGGATCGGTGAGGGAGTGGACTGGAGTTACGTGGCGGGTGATGCCTTCAAGCTCCCCGGAGCTCGGATTGTGCCCTCATTCAACAAGAACTCCGCAAGCCCGCGGGCCGAGGCGACGAATCCCTGCGTAAAGACCCCATCGAGAGGCGTCGCGACCGCCACGTCCAGTCCCTTGAGCGCGCTGGCGAGGCGCTGGGCCAGCTCAGTCGGATTGGCCGCCGAATCGGGCGGCGGGGGAGTGCTGGGAGGTCGATTCGAGACCGGTGCGGCACCCCTTGGTTCCGTGGTCTGAGTTGGACTGGTCCCAGGGGGCGGAGCGGCGCCCAAAGGTGACGGCGCCGATCTGGTTGCGGGCGTTTCGGTTGGAGCCGGGCTGGGCCTCTCGCCCCGCGACGGTGCAATCACTTCGGTAATGATCCCCGAAACATTCACCCGTGGTCCGGGCCCGGGTTGGCTCCCATTGCGCGGCGGCGCCTCACTCTTCTGGAGTTACTCAGCCTTCGCGGGCGGCGTGAACAGCTCCGTAAGCTTTTGGAGGGAGGCGTTTAACTTACCCGGGACACCCGACTCGCGTATGGCCTGGATAACGGCCTCGGCCAATGCGCGCGGCGATTGGGCGGGCGAGGGGAGCGGAGTCTCTTTTGCCGCATCGGGGGCTTCAAGTCCGGCAAGCAGGGCTTTCAAATACCGGGAATTGTTCCTCAGGCTCATAACGGCGGAAAGCAGTCCCCGGTCGGTCAGCGTGGACAGGCGTTGGGCCAAGTTCTCGGGAGAGGCCTCGGTCAAGGCGGCGATCAGGGCCTGGCACTGAGCGGCCGGACTCAATTCCAACCGGGCCGCTTCCGTGCCGACCGACGCGCCTTCGATCAGAGCGCCGACGGCCTGACCCTCGGCGCGGCTCGATTGTTGAAACGCATTCGCATCATGCGCGGGCTGGATGCGACGCAGGTCGCCGGCCAGTTCCACAAGCTGAGGAAAGTCTTGGATAGTCGAATCCATGGGCCGATCGCACGTGCTCGTTCATAGACGTTCATAAGGGGTTCAAGCCGCGTCGCCGGTAGGCTTGGGTTTCTAAGGATGAACGATCCTCTACCGCGCCTATCGACGGGGTTTTAAACCACTTTAAAGATTTTCTGGATTGGACGGCGAGTGGTGAAGACGACCCACATTGTGTAACGAGTGAAACAATGCTTAAGGGTCGCGAAGAAAGTTTTAGCTCCCCACGAAGCCTAATCGAAGACGCGCTTGATGCGCCCCACGGTATTTTTAAACCGATTCGGCTGGCGGGCCTGAATCTCGCTCATATGGACGACAAAACAGTCGTCGCAATAGCAGTGGGTGATATCATAACTTTCCAGTTCTGAAAAGCGTGAATAGATCCACTGCTCGCCTTTCCATATCTTGCGGCATGAGCAGCACTGACGAACCATCACGGAACTCCTTATTGTGACTTCCTGGCACAATGCTTACTAGCAATTTAGAGCAAGTCTGAGGCCAGTGCGCCGATTGAGAAAAAAACCATGTGGAATGTTGAAATCGTTTGGCTTATAATACTAGTGATGTTCTCGGGCAGGGAATCACTCCTGTGCGGAATCTCGCACAGCCGATAGAATCCACCCTCCCGATGACCAGAATTGAGAAACGTGGGAACCCGGCTAACATGACGCCCCCGTATCAAATCAAGCCCCACGCCGGGAGTTCTTGGTGCTCCATGACCCACGCTCCGGGCTTAGGTCCGGGGCCTGCGCGAGGGCGACTGAGAACCCGGCTCAGACCCCTCCCGTCGCGGCGTTTCGTTCAGTTCCGGGGGACCGCTGACCATTTGGTTCCGACTGCTGATCCAAGTTCTTGCCATTGGGTATGGATTTCGCTATCAATCTCTCATATCGGAGGTGGAGGGAGTCTGACCGCCCTCTTTTCCTCTCATTCCATGGAGACCGCGATCAGGTGATCTTTCCGGATACCACTGACCAATGGCTGACCGAGATCGGACCTTCGAGTGAAGTCGTCGTCTCGAGCCGCGCCCGCCTGGCGCGCAATCTTCCGGACCTCCCGTTCGCCCCACGCGCCAACGAGGAACAGCGCAACCAGGTTGCGGCGCTGATCGGCGAGGCCATCGGGCGCAATCCGGACCTCGCCCCCTTTCAGTGCTATGAACTCTCCTCAATTCAGTCTCAGGAACGCATCTTTCTGCGCGAGAGCCATCTGATATCCAATGAGATGGAGAAGGGCGGGGTCGGACGACTGGTTTTCCTCAGTCGGCAGATGGATACCTCGATCATGGTCAATGAAGAGGATCACTTGCGACTCTCGACACTGTGCTCCGGCTTTCGCGCCGAGGAGGCCTTCAAGAGGCTGCTGAGAATTGAGCAGGCCCTCGAAAACGAACTGAATCTGGCCTACTCGCGTGAATTCGGGTACCTGACCGCTTGTCCGACCAACACCGGGACCGGTTTGCGCTTGTCGGTGATGCTGCACCTGCCGGCGTTGGTGATGACCGAGCAGGTCGAGAAGGCGCTCCAACAGGTGGGCCATTATGGCCTCGTGGTCCGCGGCGCTTATGGTGAACATACCGATCATCATGGTGAATTGTTTCAGGTTTCCAACGAGTTCACGCTCGGCAAGACCGAGGACGATATTCTGGAGATCATCAATCGCGAGGTGCGTAAGGTCATCGATCTTGAAGTGATGGCGCGTCAACAGCTCCTGCGCGAGGCCCGCGAGAAACTCGAGGACGCCGTGTGCCGCGCGGTTGGCCTGCTATCCATGGCGCGCAGCATCAACTCGATGGAGGCGCTGTCGCTGCTCTCGCGCACGCGTTTGGGGGTCGGCCAGAAGTGGGGGGTTCGCATGAGCCACCCGGAGCTAAGTCGGCTGTTTGTCGAGATCCAGCCCGCGCACTTGCAGTGCCGGACCGCCATCGGGTTGTCGGCCAATGACCGCGATTTGGCGCGTGCGGCCCTGTTGCGCCGTACGTTCAACAACAACTGATGGCAAGGAGGAACATTCCGACATTGGATCACCGCCCCAAAAACTTTCGCCAGAGTTCCCGAATCGTAGGTATTTCGAAAAAAATAGCGTTGAGGGTATTTGGCGAATGTTCCGATAAGATGGCGGTAAAGGGCGCCCTGGAGGGATCAACTTGACAAAAACCGGGACATTATATATACTATGGATTGCGTGCAGTGAACGCCGGTAATCGAAACTGTAACGGAAAGACCAGATCGCAATGACCGAAACACCGGCCCATTCCCGATCAATATACCATCATAGCCATCCCGAAGCGCATGAGTTCCCGAAGCGGAGGTAACTGAAAAATGCCGATCGACAAAACACCCTACACACCTGGTATGCGAGAGGTGCTCAAACTCTCCAAAGCAGAGGCCGGGAGGTTGGGGCACGATTACATCGGCCCCGAGCATTTCCTGTTCGGCGTTATTCGCAAAGGCGACGGCCTGGCCATCCAGACGTTGATGAATCTGGACGTCGACCTCGTCGAAAACGTCAAGATGGAGCTGGAGCGGATGGTGGAGGTGGGCAAGGGCCCGACGGTGGGCCTGTTCTCACACAACGCCGACGCCAAACGCGTTTTGGAGACCTCCAAGCAGATCGCCAACGAGATGAAGCACGGCTGGGTTGGCACCGAGCACCTGCTGTTGGCCCTGATCAAGGAAGAACACACGATCGCCAGCAAATGCCTGCGCCAATTCGGCGTCGATTACGACAAGGCCAAGAAGGAAGTCGTCACGGTCATCGAAGGCAGCAACGCGGGTTCAGGCAAGAACAAAGAGTCATTCGAGAAAAGCAAAACGCCCGCGCTTGACATGTTCGGACGCGACCTGACGCAGCTGGCGCGCGAGAACAAACTGGACCCCGTGATCGGACGCGAGGAGGAAATTGAACGCATCCTTCAAATCCTGTGCCGCCGCACGAAGAACAACCCCATCCTGCTTGGTGAACCAGGCGTGGGGAAGACGGCCATCGTTGAAGGGCTTGCGCAAAAGATCGTTTCGGGCGACATCCCGGAGCTTCTTCGTGATCGCCGCCTCCTTTCTCTGGATCTGGCGGCCATCGTCGCCGGTACGAAATATCGCGGCCAATTTGAAGAACGACTCAAGGCGATCATGCAAGAGATTCGGCGCAACCCCGAGGTGTTGATCTTCATCGACGAGTTGCACACGCTGATCGGCGCCGGCGCGGCCGAGGGGGCCATCGACGCCTCCAATATGATTAAACCGGCCCTCTCACGCGGGGAAATCCAGTGCATTGGCGCCACCACGCTCGAGGAATTCCGCAAGTACATCGAGAAGGACGGGGCACTCGAACGGCGCTTCCAGTCGATCAGGATCGATCCGCCCTCGCTCGACGAAACCGATCAGATCCTCAGAGGTTTGCGCAGCCGCTATGAGGAACATCACAACGTGATCATCTCCGACGAAGCGATCGACCAGGCCGTGCACCTGTCGGACCGCTATGTGACAGACCGCTTCCTCCCAGATAAGGCAATTGACGTCATCGACGAAGCGGGCGCCCGCGCGCGGCTCCAAGCCAACATCAAGCCCCAGGAGATCAAGGACCTGGAGAAAAAGATCGCGGAGTTCGACGAAGAACTGCGCGTGCTCGCCCACAAGCAGGAATTCGAGAAGTGTACGGAGATCAAGGAACAGAAGGAAGAGGGCAAGAAAGAGCTCGACGCGATGCGGGCCGAATGGGACCGCGCCAAGGAGAGCAAAGACAACGTCCGCGTCATCGGCGAGAAGGACGTTGCCTACATCGTTTCAAAGTGGACCGGCATCCCCGTGATGCGCCTCGAAGAAGAAGAGACCCAGAAGCTGATGCGCATGGAAGATGAACTCGGCAAGCGCGTTGTCAGCCAGATCGAGGCGATCAAGGCGATCGCCCGCGCGGTCCGTCGCGCCCGCGCGGGCCTGAAGGACCCCAAGCGGCCCACCGGCAGCTTCATCTTCCTCGGGCCCACGGGCGTGGGCAAGACCGAGCTGGCCAAGGCTCTGGCCGAGTTCCTGTTCGGCGACGAGGACGCGCTGATTCGTATCGACATGAGCGAATACATGGAGAAGTACTCGGTCAGTCGCCTGCTGGGCGCGCCGCCGGGTTACGTCGGCTACGAAGAGGGCGGTCAGCTAACAGAGAAAGTCCGCCAAAAGCCTTACTCGGTCGTGCTGCTGGACGAAATCGAAAAGGCGCACCCCGACGTCTACAGCCTGCTCCTGCAGGTTTTCGATGACGGCCGCTTGACCGACAGTTGGGGCCACGTGGTCGATTTCCGCAATTCGGTCGTGATCCTGACGAGCAACGTCGGCACGCGCCGGCTCAAGAAGTCCGGCAAAATGGGCTTCCACAGCGGCGATCAAATGCACGACTATGAGGGGATGCGCCAGAAAGTCCTGGACGAATTGAAGAAGACGTTCAATCCCGAATTCCTCAACCGTCTGGACGAGGCCATCGTCTTCCGTTCGCTTGAAAAGCCGGATATCGAGCGAATCGTCGACATCATGGCCGACAAGCTCAATGACCGACTGGTTGACCGCGGCATCGTCGTCCATCTCGATGAAGCGGCGAAGAACTTCCTCGTCGAGAAGGGATACGACAGTGAATACGGCGCGCGGCCGATGCGCCGGATGATCCAAAAATACATCGAGGACCCGCTCAGCTCAATGATGATCAACGGCGAGATCCCCGACGGCTCCGACGTAATGTGCGCGCGGAAGGACGAGGACGAATTGGACTTCAACATCAAGATCCATTCCACCCCGCGCGAGAAAGTCGGCGCCGAGAGCGGCGGCGTGGAAGACTAAATCAGCGTCCGGCTAAAATCTAATCGATGAAACGGGCCCGAGACGATGAACTCTCTCGGGCCCGGTTTTGTTTGTGCAGGGACGGCGATCAAGAGACTTGGCGCGCATTCGCTTGATCCGCGGTTCCGCTCTCGGCCTTATTCATAGAAATCCAAAAAGCCATCAATGAAATTATCCGTGCCCTCCCGGACATTGGGGTAGAACGATAACAGCGCCGACATGCCGTCCCGGTCGCTGGAGGTGAAGAACCCGTCACTGAGGGGATCGAACGTCATCGATTCGCCCTCGTCCGATACATCCATCACCGACGCCGCGCAGGGACATGCAATATTGGACAAGAGCACGTTAAGGATTGTCCAGCCATCTAGAATCGTCCAGATGAACGTCTCGGCTTTGGTTCGAATCGCCATGCGGTCGCCCGTCGGCGAAACGTCTCCCCCCGCCGCCCTCTCATTGACGTAGATGATCCAATCGCCGGCATTGTGTTCAAGCGTGGTCAGCGCCCCGTCGGTATGTGGGCCGGGCTTGCGGTAGAACCTCGTCTTCCCGCCGCTCTTGTTCTCGAACGTGAAAATGTCGTTATTGACGGGATCCACGATCATGGCCAGCGCGTCTTCCGGACCGCCGGGATATTGCAACTGAAACTCTTCGACGCCGGTGAGCGTCTCGGTCAACCTCGGGGACTGACCGGAGTTGATCATGGGCTCGAGAACGCGATAGACACTCACATTGGCGCGAGTTTCAGTATCGTCGCCGATATCGCCGATGTAGAGATAATCCTGACCCGCCATCGGACCCCCGCCGATCGCGATCTCCTCCCAGTTGATGTTGGCGGCTCCATCGAGAGTGTAGGCGCCGATGTGCTGCCCCTGGGTGTTGATCGCATAGAGATCGGGCGGCTGGCCGTTGCCGGTTCCGTCATCAAAGACTAACCACAGGACACCGGAATTCATGCGGCTGGCGACCATGCCCGAGAGATCACCCGGAATGTCGGGACCGGCGCCGCCAATCTCATTTGAAGCGCTGAAATCCGCGCACGGGATGTCGTCTTCAATGGTCGTCCCCTGAACCTCACCCGCCGTGATCGCCTGATGCTCGGCGTCATTGCGGTCGGGGCCCTGGTCTTGGCGGATAATCCCCATTTTCTTCGCGAAGTAGATGTGCGATTCGCGAAGGGTCACCGTAAACAGCGGCGGCAGTTGGGAGCTGATCGGATTGGGAACTTCGATCGTGATGGTTATGACCGTGTGCAGAACGTTCTTAAAGTTTCCCAGGGGGGTCTCCACCACGTCCCTGAACTCCATGTAATCCACTTGCGAGGTCACATTCACCGTGATCGTGATCTCCGGCTGCGCCCCGCTTCCATCGGGGTCGACGCGCACGTTGGTTGCCTGCCCGGAGTCGATCACGGGCACTCCTACAACCTGCATCCCGCGTCCGCCGACGAACAGAGAGTCGGTCAGGATGATCGTTTGGGCCGGGAACATCCCGTCGCCGTCGGCCACGCCGTTGTGAAAACCCGTGAAGAACAGATCGCCGTTCCCGTCCAGGTACCAGAAGTCGATATCGTCCATTCGCGAGTCACCGACATCAAACACGGTCGTGGCGACCTGGCTGGAGGGGACGCCGTTGGTATCGATCGTGTCGGCCAACACGTCCCACCTGAAGTTGTCCTCCTGGCTGACGGGGCCGCCATCCTCGGCATTGAAACCCTCGTAGGTCCACGTATTTCCGGGATCGAGCGGAAAGTAGTCTTCGACGTTGAAGACATCCGGCATCTGGGCCCGCAACCCGGTCATGGCGGGGCATGACAACGCAAAACCGAATACCAAACTACGCGCGAAACGCGCGCGAACGCGTGAGCAAATGGTTCGAGGCGCAAGGTCTTCATGATAATCCCTTTCCGCTGGGTTGAGATTGACAAGAATAAGGGACAGCCAAGCCACGGGCCTTCCCTGGCTTCAAGGAATGGGATATTCATTCACGCGCCGAGAAACAACGGTGAAGATCGGCCCCAACGCCGGACTTATTCGCTCGGGGCGGCGGCCAGGCGGCGGCGGAATTCGTCCTCGTCGATCACCTCGATCCCTAACTGCTGGGCCTTCTTGAGCTTGGAGCCGGCCCCGGGGCCCGCGATCACCAGATCGGTCTTGGAGCTGACGCTGCCCGAGATTTTGCCGCCCAGCGCGACGATCCGCGCCGCGCCCTCCTCGCGGGTCATCGTCTCGATCTTGCCGGTCAGCACGCACGATTTGCCGGTGAACGGGGATTCAACCGGCGCGGCCTCGGAGGCGACCTCATCGGCCCGGCGTTCGAGGTTCACGCTGGCTTCCCGCAGCCGGTTGATCAATTCTAGGTTGTGCGGCTCGCGAAAGAACTCGGTAATGTTGCGGGCCATGATCTCGCCGACGCCCTCGATCCCCAGCAACTCCTCCTCTTCCGCACGGGAGAGGGCGTCGATCGACTGATAGCGGCTTGCCAGCAGCCGCGCGCCCGAGACGCCGACGAATCGGACGCCCAGGCCGATGATCAAGTTGGCCAGCGGCCGCGCCTTGCTCACCTCGATGGCGCCGATCAAGTTCTCCGCCGATTTCGCCGCCATCCGCTCCAGACCCGCCACCTGCTCAGGCGTCAGGAGGTAGAGGTCGGCGATGTCCTTGACCACACCGACCTCGACGAGTTGGTCCACCAGCTTGTCGCCCAGCCCGTCGATATCCATCGCCTGCCTGGCCGCGTAATACCGCAGGCGTTCCTTGACCTGGGCGGGGCAGGCGTGATTGACGCAGCGATGGACCGCTTCTCCCTCGGCGCGCTGTAGCCGGCTGCCACAGACCGGGCACGTCTCGGGATAGACGAAGCCCTTCTCATCACCCGCGCGCAGCGAATTCAACACCCGCACGACCTTGGGGATGATGTCGCCCCCCTTCTCGATGATGACCTGATCGCCCACCCGGATGTCCTTGCGCTCGATTTCGTCGGCGTTGTGCAGCGAGGCGTGCCGGATGGTCGTCCCGGCCAACAAAACGGGTTGTAGATGCGCCACCGGCGTCACGGCCCCGGTTCGGCCCACTTGCAGTTCGATGTTCTCCAGCTTGGTCTGGGCCTGCTCGGCGGAAAACTTAAACGCGATGAGCCAACGCGGGCTCTTCGTGCGCACGCCCAGCCGCCCGTGAAGCGACAGATCATCTACCTTGATCACTAGCCCGTCGGTCTCGTAATCAAGCTCGCGGCGGGCCGTCTCCCAATGCTCGATGGCCTCGAACACCCTGTCCAGCGACGCGCAATGGCGCCGGTCGGGATTAGTTGGCAGACCGAGTCCGTCGAGCAACCGCAGCAACTCCCAATGCGTCGGCGGCAGCGTGGCGTCGGCCACGCCCGTCGAGTACAGGTAGACGTCAAGGGGTCGCTGGGCCACCAGTTTCGGGTCGAGCAGCTTGAGCGTGCCCGCCGTCGAGTTACGCGGATTGGCGAACGGATCGAGGCCGGCGGCCACGCGCTTCTCATTAAGCTGCTCGAATTCGCGGCACCGGAAGAAGACCTCCCCGCGCACCTCGAAACGGCCGTCGGGACTGAAGTTGTCGAGCTTCTCCAAGGTTTTGGGCAGCCGCCCGATGGTGCGCGCGTTGGCCGTGATCTCATCGCCGCGCACCCCGTCCCCGCGCGTGGCCGCGTAACGGAGCCGGCCGTTCTCATACATCAACGTCACCGCCACGCCGTCGATCTTCAGCTCGACGACATAGGCCACCGGCTCGGCGGCGGGCATCTCCAGTCGGCGGTGGACGCGATCGTCGAACTCTCGGACCTCGTCGATCGAGTAGGTGTTGGAGATGGAGAGCATCGGGATCGGGTGAACGATCGTCGCGAAACCCTCGGCTCGGTCGGCCCCGACTTTTTGCGTGGGCGAGGCCGGAGAGACGAATTGGGGGAATCGTCGCTCCAACTCGGCCAGTTCTGCCGCCAAAAGATCATACTCGCGGTCGCTGATCTCCGGGGCGGCCCGCTTGTAATACAGGTCATCGTGGTATTCGACCAGGCGGCGGAGCTCATCGATGCGCTCGCGCGCCGCTTCGGGGCTGACCGGATCTTCAGGCATGGATTCCTCTGGCCGCGATTCGGGTTGCATCTTTCTCGCCGAGATTTTCGTTCGAGAGACAATAATCGCTTAACACCCCGAGGCCCGATAGTATATTATCATGCCTTCGCAAATTGAAGTTCACGGATGACGCCTTGAAGGGAGCGAATGGGGAATGATGAAAATCCACTTTATCCAGACAGACCAAGCCGGCGACCTTCCTCTGCCATCCTACCAAACGCGGGACTCGGCCGGGATGGACCTCCACGCGGCGGTTCCCCAGGACCGACCCATGCTGCTGGAGGCGGGACGCTGGGGCCTCGTGCCGACCGGGCTCAAGGTCGCCATCCCGCCGGGCCACGAAGCCCAGGTCCGGCCGCGATCAGGCCTGGCGCTCAAACACGGAATCGGCCTGCTGAACTCCCCCGGGACCATCGACAGCGACTACCGCGGCGAGATCGGCGTGATCCTGTTCAATTTCTCCGGCCAGAATTTCACCATCCGCCGGGGGGACCGCATCGCGCAAATCGTCATCAACCGGGTGGCGCGATTGGACTGGGAAAGGGTCGAGGCCCTGCCGGCCAGCTCGCGCGGGGAGGGCGGCTTCGGGCACACGGGGATTTGAACCGGGCGCAATGCGGCTCTCGTCTGGTTAGACGCCTGGAGACATGCCGGAAATGAACGAGCTGTTCCCATTCCATAGGAAGCTTCTGAACAAAGCCCCCTGAGACATGAAACCATCAACCAACCCCGATGCCGACCTAAAGAACGCAATCCGTGATGGCCGAGTAGTACTCGTTGCCGGCACGGGAGTCTCCATTGCGACCAGTTCGCATCCACAAGCCTCATGGTCGGGATTGCTCGAAAGCGGGATTGAATGGCTCAAAGAGCACAATCTCATGGATGATGACGAGGCCGAGGCTCAACTGAAACTGCTCAAAAAGAACCCCCAAATCCATCGCTTTATTTCGGCAGCACAGGACATCACCGCCGAAATGGGCGGCGTTCAGTCAAAGCACTTTGCCGAGTGGCTGGAGCGGACCGTTGGCGCGATCACAGCGAAGGACCGTAGCGTGCTCGATGCTCTCCACGCGCTTCGCCGGCATGGGCAAGGGCATCTTCTCGCCACCACCAAAACTACGACGGCCTCCTGCTCGGCGATCCACCGAAACTCAACGCCGTCACCTGGCAGGAACCCGATGACCTGATCGGCGCGGTCCGAGAGTGGGACACGGACAAGATCATCTTCCTCCACGGCTACTGGTGCAAACCCGAGTCCGTGATCCTCGATTGGATATCGTATGAGCAGATCGCACGCGACGAAAACTATCGCGACGATCCCGCCGCCCTTTGGAAAACCAACACTTGGGTTTATGTCGGCTGCGGCATGGATGGCCTGTCCGATCCCGATATCGGTTCGCTGCTGATGCGCTACGGCAAGCGAGCGCGCCAGGCAGGGCATTTTGACTATTGCTTGGTATGCGGAGAAACTCAGCGGCACGAATTTCAGGCGCGCTTCGATACGCTCAAACTCAACATCCGGGCCGTCTCGTATGGCGAGAGCCGTTCGGACCTGCCCGCGTATCTCCGCTCGCTCCTGCCTGCGCCGGCCGACACCCCGACCCCGGTACCCGTCGCCGAGCCGGCTTCCGCGCCGCCCGACCCCATCCCCACCGCCCCCGCCTTCTACGCCGAGCCGGACTACATCGGCTCAAACCAGTTCGTGGGACGCGACTCGCAGCTTCAGGAGTTGGACGACTGGGCCAGGCCCGCCGATCCGACCAACTTGCTGCTGTACGAGGCCATCGGCGGCAATGGGAAGAGCATGCCCACCTGGGAGTGGACGACAAGGTACGCCACGCAGGTCCGTGCCGACTGGGCCGGGCGGTTCTGGTATTCGTTCTATGAGCGGGGGGCGCTCATGGCCGACTTCTGCCGGCGGGCACTCGCCTACATGACCGGGCAGCCGCTAAAGGAGCTTCGCAAAAAGAAGACCGCCGACTTGAAGGAGCCGCTGCTGGCGCAACTTCACGCCCGACCCTGGCTGCTCATCCTCGATGGACTGGAGCGCGTGCTGGTGGCCTACCATCGGATTGATGCCGCCGAGATGCCCGACGAGGACGCGAACAGCCCCACCGACAAGATCGTCGATCGCGACCCGATCGACGCCATCCGCGATGAGGACAACGACCTGCTCCGCGCGCTGGCCGCCGCCGCGCCGTCGAAGGTTCTCGTCAGCTCCCGGCTCACCCCGCGTGTGCTGCTGAATCCCTCCGGCCAGCCCATCACCGGGGCAAAGCGGATCACGCTCCCCGGCCTGCGCCCGACGGATGCGGAGCAGCTCCTACGATCCTGCGGCGTCGAGAGAGACAGCGCCGCCATTCAGAGCTACCTCATGACCAACTGCGACCACCCCCCGCTGGTGATCAGCATCCTCGGCGGCCTCATCAATAACTACCTGCAGGCGCGCGGGAACTTCGACGCCTGGTCGGCCGATGGCGACGGCGGAGCCAAGCTCGACCTCGCCAGCCTCGACCTCATCCAGCGGCGCAACCACATCCTCCGCGCCGCGCTCGACGCCCTCCCGCCCGCGAGCCGCCAGCTACTCTCCACCCTCGCGCTGCTCTCCGAGTCCGTAGACTACGAGACGCTCAAGGCCTTCAACCCCCACCTGCCACCGGAGCCGGAGGAAGTCAATAAGCCGAAGCCTCCCTTGCGCGCTGGCAGGACTATAACGTGGCGGTGCGAGCGCGGTTGTCATCGGCGGAGTTTCGCGAGGCACCGAAGAAACTCACGGAAACCGTCACCGACTTGGAGCAACGTGGCCTCCTGCAATACGATGGACGCGCGCGGCGACACGACCTTCACCCTGTGGTCCGTGGCGTGGCCGCCGGTGGAATACGGGCGGAAGCCAAGCAGTGATACGGCCAGCGCGTCGTGGACTATTTCTCCTTTCAATCACACGACCCTTACGAGCAAGCGGATTCACTTGAAGATCTTAGCGGTGGCATGCACATAGTACGTACTCTGCTCAAGATGGGCCGCTATCAGCAAGCATTTGCAGCGTTCAACGGTGATCTGTCAATGTCTATGCAACATAGACTGGGGGCGGATGCAGAAATCCTGTCCCTGCTGCGGCCGTTCTTCCCCGACGGTTGGGGAATGTTGAGTGCCCATTTAAACAAATCGAATGCCTTCCAACTCGCTGTCCTTGCAAACCATAAGTTGCGTGCAATAGGGCAACTCAATGAAGCAATTGAAGCTGGCGGTGCTGTCGTATTCAGAGCTATCGATGAACAAAACGGTTTCGCGTTGGTAAGTATTTTGGTCAGCATGGCGAGTACTTGTTCCGTACAGAACCGGATCCAAAAAGAAGAGCTGTGTCGGCTTCTTGCGTTAGAGATAGCGGACAATAGAGAAACGAGATATCTACGGCTGGGTCGCCTGTATCAGCTCTCAAAGATGGGGCGTTTGAAAGAGGAAGACTCGAAGGCGTTTCTCGCGATTAGGGAAACAGAATTTAAAGCTCTTGCTCGACGACACTATGCGTTTTTTCTGTTCTGGAATGGAAGACTCAACGAGCAGATGCTGGCTAAGCCTGAAGAGTTGGCAAAAAGTGCAAAAAACCGGCACACTTTGCGCGATTTATTGAGGCTTAGATCGCAATGGAAGTTGCAGGAAGAGGAGTGGGCGCTGGCAGCGGCGAGCTTTGCCGAAGCCGTCCGTATGGCGCGCGAGAGCGGCATCCCCGATGCGGTATCCGAGACCGGACTCGCCCTGGCCAAGCACCACCTCGGCCAACTCGCCGAGCCGCAGCGCGAGACCGAGCGACTGGCCCAACTGCGCCATCCCGCGCATCGTCTCCTCGCCCAGCTCTGGCTCGCGCTCGACGACCCCGCGCAAGCGAAAGCCGCACGCGCTGGCCGCCTACAAGTGGGCCTGGGCCGACGGCGAGCCGTATGTGCACCGCTACGAACTCACCAAGACCACCGAACTGCTCCAACAGATGAATGTCCCCATCCCCCCGCTCCCGCCCTACGACCCCGCCAAGGACGAACCCGGCCCCTGGGAAGCCGACGTTCGTGCCGCCATCGAAAAGTTCCGGGCCAAAAAGGAAGTGCGGAACGACGAGCAGTGATGAGCGCGCGGCGCCGGCGGGAGAGGGCTCTGTCAGGCTATGCCTTCTAGAGTTGTCGAAATACGAATTCGCAGCCACGCGCTATCGGTGTCTAACCACCGGTTGCAGCGGACAGCACTGCGCGCCGCCGCTGAACCGAGGCGTTATGGATGGAATATAGAATACTGATTTAACACGGGTTATAGATTTTTATTCGAGGGAAATACGAGCACCTTGGCCAAGCTGGAGGTCGGTCGGGACGCTTTCGGGTGGGTCGCCTCGACATTCCGCTTTCTCCTCACGCTCGGTCCTCTTTTCAAGCCACACAAAGAAAAACGTGTTTTCGGGGTTGGCAGGCTTCTCGGGATGATATAAGTAGGCGTTTACTTATAAGATGGGGAAGGGTCATTCACCTCCTACCTGGAATACTGAATCCCTTACAGATAAGGAGGATTCCATCATAAATCGCAGAATGCTCTGGATGGTCGGTCTTTTGATACTGACCGTCTGAAACCAAACCGCGGCGCAGAACATCAGTTTCAACGTCACGGTGGAGAACCTGGCACCCGCCAATGGGAGGTTTCTGACGCCGGTTTGGATCGGCGTCCACGACGGGACGTTTGATGTTTTCGATTCGGGTTCACCCGCTTCCGCCGAACTGGAGCGTTTGGCGGAGGACGGCAGCGTGGCCCCGCTCAGTGGGCTGTTCGATGGCAGCGCGGCTGGAACCGTTCAGTCAACCGTATTCGGGCCCACCATCCCGCCCATCGCTCCGGGCGAGAGCAGCACCATAACGCTCGCGGTCGACGCCGGACTAGCCACCAGCCGCTATCTGAGCTTCGCCTCGATGGTGATTCCCAGCAATGACGCCTTCGTGGGCAATGGCGGCCCGCTGGCGCACGAGATCATTGACGGCGGGGGGAATTTCATCGATCAGCAGATCATGGTCATGGGCTCGCAGGTCTGGGACACCGGGAGCGAGGTCAATGACGAAACGCCGGCCAATACAGCCTTTTTCGGCCAAGCTGCCCCCGATACGGGCGTGGAGGAAGGCGGCAACGTGGCCCTACACGGCGGTTTCAATGCCCCGGGCGGCGGGGGGATCCTTGACGACGCGATGTTCTCCGGCGCCGACTTCACTGCGGGCGGTTATCAGGTGATGCGCATCACGATCACGGAACTGGCGCTCAAGCCCACCGAGGTGACCGTGACGGTCGAGAATCTCGCGCCGGCCAGCGGCACGTTCCTCACCCCGGTCTGGGTGGGGATTCACGACGGGACTTTCGACGTGTTCAAGCAAGGCGACCCGGCCTCCGCGGAGTTGGAACGGCTGGCCGAAGACGGCAACACCGGGCCGTTGGATACCCTTTTCGGCGGTAGCTCGGCCGGAGATTGGCAGGCCACCATCGCCAGCGGCGGCGCCATCCCGCCTTTCGCGCCCGGCGAGATGAACTCGACCACGATTCTTATCGAGGGCAGTCTGCCGACCAGTCGCTACCTGAGCTACGCCTCGATGGCCATTCCCAGCAACGACGCCTTTGTCGGCAACGGCGACCCCAAGGCGTTTCAGATATTCGACCATAACGGGGACTTCATTGGCGGGCAGATGATCGTGATGGGCTCGCAGGTTTGGGACGCCGGGACCGAGGTCAACGACGAGGCGCCCGCCAACACCGCGTTCTTCGGTTAGGCGACTCCTAACACCGGTGTTGATGAGAACGGGACGGTCGAACTCCATGGCGGGTTCAACGCGGCCGGCGGGGGCGGCATCCTGGATGATGCCATGTTTTCCAATGCCGACTTCACCGCGCCCAGCTACGAGGTCCTGCGTATTACGGTCTCCGGGCTCCTCGTCCCGGTCGAGTTGAGTGAATTCCTTGTCGAGTAGGCATGAATCAGCTACTATTTGGGTTGGGTTGCCGGTGCATTCGCTTTGTCGCCGGCGACAAAGCCTCATTTGTTTCCCTCGTCCGCCTACGCCATGAGCCCCAGACGTTCCCGCAAAGACGACATCATCGCCGCAACCGTCCGGTTGGTGGCCCAGAACGGAGTCAAGGCCGCCACGATCCGGGAGATTGCTCGCGCCGCCGGCGTCACCGAAGGGGCGATCTACCGCCATTACGTCAGCAAGGAAGAGTTATGCCTGGAGATCTACAGCCAGATCGTCACGGAAATGGCCAACATGAAGCAGCGGATTGCGGCAAACGATGCACCCATTCGCGAGAAGATTCGTGAATGGATCCAGATATCGTATGAATTCTTCGACCATCATCCCGAGGGATTCACGTTCATCCTGCTGACCACGCATAACTTCCCCGAGAACAAACGGGAGATCACCGTGCGACAGGGCAGGATTTTCATGGAGATGATCAAGAGTGCCGTGGCCACCGAGGAGATCAAACCCATCGCGCCCGAGTTGGCTCTGTCGCATTTCACGGGCGTCATGCTCAATGTTCCCCGGCTGATCAACGAGGGCCTTCTCGAAGGGCCCGCGTCGCGGTATTTCGAGGCGGTGGCCGATGCTGTCTGGAACATTCTCGACCCGCGGGAGGATCGGGCGAAGTAGGGAGGATCGGCGGGGTGGCTCCACCCCTGAGTCACGACGAGGCATGGCGGTGCTTGAGACCCTCTCGCACGAGGGCCTCCGCGTCCGCCCCGTTACCCAGCGTGTGTAGAGCAAGCGCGATGGCCCGGCGGGCCTGTGCGGGCCGCACGTCCAAGGCCTCGAGTGCCGCGACCGCGTCTCGGGCGGCCTCGTTCCGGAGGGACGTATCCAGTGGATCCGTCGGACGCACGGGCTCGGGAAGACTTGCGGCCAGGCGCTTGACCCGCCCCCTGAGTTCGATGATCAGCTTTTGGGCCATCTTGGGCCCGATCCCCTTGACCTCGCGGAACCGCTCGCTGTCATCCGCAAGCGTGGCCTGAACGATCTCCGAGATGGAAAGGTCGGAGAGGATGGCCAATCCCAGACCCGGCCCCACGCCCGACAGGCCCAGGAAGATATCGAAGACGTCGCGTTCATGGCGGGTCGCGAAGCCGTAGAGGCGGAGCGCGTCTTCGCGGACGTAGGTGCGGACCCACAGGGCGGTTTCGGCCCCGGGCTCGCCCGCTTGGTTGGCCGTTGGGGTGGGAACCGAAACGCCATAGCCCACTCCATCCACCTCGATCACCAGGTGGTCGTCTTGCCGTTCCAACAAAACTCCCCGTAGATATTCAATCATCCGCCATCGCTCCCGTCCCCCGGCTTTGATCATGCGGGGAAGCGTGGGCGCAGTGTATGATCTTGCCGGCACAAGGTCGATGGAAAACACGAATAGGCGGGGCGCGATTGCGCGCCGTCACTGGCGTCAATCAGCTCTCTGTGATTCCCCCTTCCCGAAAAGGGGTCTAATATGATTAGTCATGGGTGCGAACCCACGGATCGCGACTGATTTGCACCCCCCTCCGTAGCCCTCCCATTGGCGGCCCTTGACGGTTCATTCGACTTGATTTAGCATCGACATGATCATGAAGAGTTGAAACGGCCAGCTCTCTCATTGGTTTCCCCAAACGGCGGCTTTTTGATGTTCCAAGGCCCTACGCCTTCTCGCCCCTTGTACGGAGACCGTCCCCGATGAGTTTGCTTCGGGCCAGCAGCGGTTCCGTTAAGGGGCGGGTCTTCCGGCTTCACGAACGGACGCGCATCGGGCGCGCTCCCGATAACGAAATCATCCTGATCGACCAGCTTGTCTCACGCTACCACGCGCTCATTATGCGCGACGGCATTCACTTTGTTCTGCGCGATCTGGGCAGCAAGAACGGAATGCGCGTCAATGGCAAGGCCGCCAATCTGCGGCGTTTGCATATCGGCGACCAGTTCCTGATTGGCAAGGCCATGTTCAGTTTCGAGGTCCCCAAGGAACTGAAGACGGCCCGTTATTCGGACTCGATGGTCCAGATGGACGCCTTCGCCGATAAGTTCATCAAAATTCAGGACCGAACGGACGCCGCGCCTCCGTCAAACGATCATCTCACCGAACTGATGCTCACGCTCAGTCAATTGCTCGAGGGCGAGTCCGAAGACGTGCCCAACCTCCTGCAGGCACTTGTTGAGCGGATGATCATCATCATGGATGCCACTTCGGGGGCGGTCCTGATCCGGACCAGCAGCGGCGAACCCACTCCGTTGGTGACGGTCGGGCGTGAATCGAGGGTGATGATCAGCCAGGAGGGGGCCGGGGTCGTCCTCAAGGAGGGCAAGTCGGCCCTGACGGCGGCCTTGGTGGAGTCCGACGGCCAGATCCGCCCTCGATATCAACGCGCGCTGATGGCCCCCTTCATGCGTCGCGACCAGGTGCTGGGTGCCCTTTATGTTGAACGCCCTGACGGGGCTGAGTATACCGAAGAAGACCTGGTGTCGTTGCAGCGTTTGACCGCGTTGCTGGCCGGGGCGGTCCATTACGTCGTCCACCTTGACCAACTCATCTTGTCCGCCCCGGCCGTGCAAAGCGGGCCCTACATCGGGGACTCGGGCATGGCCCAAGAGGTGCGCGACCGCATCCGGCGGGTCGCCTCCAACGATAGCACGGTGCTGCTGACCGGGGAAACGGGCACGGGCAAGGAACTGGTCGCCCACGCCATCCATGCGGCCAGCGAGCGTTCGAAGAGTCCGTTCGTCCCGATCGATTGTTCGGCCATTCCCGCCAACCTGATCGAGAGCGAGCTGTTTGGCCATGAAGCCGGTGCGTTTACGGGGGCGGACCGCCTCAAGCGGGGGAAAGTCGAGATGGCCGAAAGCGGCACGTTGTTACTCGATGAAATCGGCGAGCTGCAACTCGATCTTCAACCCAAATTGCTGCGTTTTCTCGAGGAACGCATTTTCTACAGAGTGGGCGGTCTCAAGCCCATCTACTCCGACGTGCGCGTGGTGGCGGCGACCAACCGCAACCTACAGGATGCCGTCGAAAAGGGGCGTTTTCGCGAGGACTTGCTCTATCGGCTCAATGTGATGCCGATCCACCTGCCCCCGCTACGGATGAGGATTGAGGATACCCGGGCGCTGATCGAACACTTCGCCTCCAGGCTTGCTTCACGTGTGGGCAAGCCGTATTTGGGCCTGATCGACGAGACCTGGACGTACCTGAGTCAATACTCGTGGCCGGGCAACGTGCGGGAGTTGCGCCACTCGCTGGAGCGGGCGCTGATCCTGTCGGATGACGGCCTCCTGCGACCTGAACATTTCCAACTCCGGATTCCCGCCGACGCGCTCGAAGTCACGGCGCAAGGTGAACGCACGGGCACGCAGGTCGAACTTGTGGAGGAGGACGACGACGACCCTCCAACCCATCCCGAAGCCCCGCCGACCCTGGCCCAGGCCGAGGCCGAAGCGATTCGCCGGGCATTGCGATTTGCCGACGGCAACCGCGTGCGCGCGGCGAAGTTGCTAAAGATTCATCGCAACACGCTGGCGAAGAAGATCAGTGATTACGGGATCAGTATCTGAGGGTCAGTCGCGGACGTGCCACTGCCCCGAGCCGTCCTTGACCAGGTCGATTGTCGGTGTCTCATCGCCCGGCGCTCTGGGCGCGTGAGGCGGGGATCCCGGTGGTTCGGACCACCGTTCAGACTGGGCGGAGCGGCCGGGCTTCGGCGGCTTTGACCAACTTTGCTTGACCCGTTGAAACCATGCCCACGGCCGCGACACGATCAGATAACCGACCCGTGCGATCCACGTCAATATGCCCATCGCCACGGCAAACGTGAAAACCAGACCCACGAAGATCCCGGCCACGATCAGGGTGAGCAACACGCCGAGTGGACCGGGAATCCGATGCTGGGTGAACGATTTGTGGTCGATATGTCGTAGCGTGACCATCAGTGGTTCGTCGATGCGTCCGGAATTTGAAGCGTCCGCCGCCACCGGCCGCGGATCGCCACCTCTTTGCATGCTACCTCAATTCAAGTTGGATCGATAGGGAATGATTTGTGTCCACGGCGGATCTCGCCGCGGCGTCGGCGCTCAGCTCGCACGCGGATCGGCCTGCTGGTCTTGCGGTTGAGGATAAATTTCATCGTACAGCCACGCCAGAACCACCATGAAGATGATCAGACTGACGGGCAGGCGCCAGGGGAAGCTGAAGATGGCATCGATCAGGATCATGATATAGGCCCCGTAGATCGGGATGCATCGCAGGGCCCGGTTGGGATCGGGTTGGCGCATGATCGCGAAGTA
>Ga0310121_10000641_pt1 | contig 37559 bp, 36 predicted proteins | sample CB27_Tmax_986_MG_FD_203504 | JGI IMG/M metagenome (GOLD analysis project Ga0310121, IMG submission 203504) | Marine microbial communities from Western Arctic Ocean, Canada - CB27_Tmax_986 | ecosystem: Environmental > Aquatic > Marine > Oceanic | place: Canada: Western Arctic Ocean | collected...
GTGCGGCCCGTCAGGCGTCCCGCTGCGCAGACAGCGGACGCGCTGGTCCCGGAGGCGAGGGTGATGCCGGTGCCGCGCTCCCAGACGCGGTGACGCACGTGTCCGCGGTCGATCACTTCCACGATCTGGAAGTTCGTGCGGTTGGGGAAGAGCGCGTGGTGCTCGACCAACGGGCCGATGCGCTCGAGCGGGAAAGCGTCGATGTCTCCCTCGATCCAATGGATGGCGTGCGGGTTACCGACGCTCACCAGCGTGAGGCGGAGGGCCATGCCATCCACGTCGACGCGCAGGTCGGTCACCGGGCCGGGGCCATCGACCGCCGCCGGAAGGGAGGCTGGATCGAAGCTCGGCGGCCCCATGTCGACCCGCGCCGCCGTCACCGTTCCGTCCTCACGGAAGAGCTGGAGCGTGAGCACGCCCGCCAGCGTTTCGATGGCAACGTCGTCCGCATCCGCCGCGACCATGCCTTCTTCGACCGCGTACTTCGCGAGACAGCGGATGCCGTTTCCGCACATCTCTGCCTCGGAGCCGTCGGCGTTGAACATGCGCATGCGCAGATCGGCGATGTCTGACGGGAGCGCGAGGATCAGCCCGTCGCTGCCGATGCCGAAGTGACGGTCGCTGACGCGCCGCGCCACCTCCGACCAGTCGCGCTCCGAGTCGGGACGGACGTAAACGTAGTCGTTGCCGAGGCCGTGCATCTTCGTGACGCGCATGCCCGGGAGTGTACCAAGCACGCTAGCTCTGATGGCGAATATGACATCATGATGCCATGACTCGCACCACGATCTCGATCGATGACGGGAAGCTGAAAGCGTTGCGATTGATGGCGGCTGAGCGTGGCGTCTCGATCGCCAAGCTCGTGCGCGAAGCCATCGACGAGAAGCTCACAACACGGCGGGTGAAGCCGCGGAGCCTTGGAATCGGGTCCTCGGGGGCTTGCGATACCTCTCGCCGAGTCGGCGAAGAGCGACCGGTCGGTCCTGGCGTTGATCCCGGACACCGGCCTGCTCTACGCGTCGCTCGACCGGAGCGACGCGTTTCACGAAGTGGCTCGAGCGTTGTGGAGTCCGCAGACGAGCGTCTCCTGATCCCAGCGCCGGTACTCGTTGAGGTCGACTACTGGACCAGCCGACGCCTTCATCCGGGCGTACTCATAGGCCTCTTAGACGATATCGAAGCGGGTGCCTTCGAGATCGAGGATTTGCAGGAATCCGACTACCGGCGAGTAGCCGAGATCTGCGACCGGTACGCGGATGCCGATATCGGCTTCGACGACGACGCCGTCCTCAGTGTTGTTGAGCGGCTCGACGAACCGAAGGTTGCGACGCTCGACCATCGGCACTTCGGCCTCCTCTGCCCCTGCCACGTGAGTGCGCTTGAGGTCCTTCCGCACCCCTAACCGCCGGGCTGTCCGTTGGCCGTGAGCGTCGGGGATCGGACGAACTCTGCCAGCGACTCCTCGGCCGTATCGAGTTCGGCGGACCAGGTGATGCGCGGATCTTGCCGTCGGAACCACTGTCGCTGGCGACGCGAAAGTCGCTTCGTCGCGCGTTTCGTCAGCTCGATCGCCTTCTCCCGGGAGATCTCGCCTTGGATTTCGCGAACGGCTTCGGAGTAGCCGATCGACGAGAGCGCGGAGGCGTCGGCGGCGACGCCGCCCTCGAGGAGCGAGCGCGTCTCCGCCACGAGTCCGGTATCGAACATCGCCTCGACGCGGCGGTTGATGCGCCAGATGAGGTCGGCGGGTTCGCGGTCCACGCCCAGGACGCGGAACTCGAAGTCGGGCACGCCCTTGGTCTGCCAGGCGCTGATCGGTCTGCCCGTGACCCGCTCGACCTCGATCGCGCGGACGACGCGGCGGACGTTCTTCGCGTCGATGCGGTCGGCTGCCTCGGGATCGACGGCGCGCAGCTGGGCGTGGAGGGCATCGACGCCCTCGCGCGTGGCCACCTCCTGCAGCTCCGCACGCAGGGCAGGCTGCGGTGAGACTTCGGGGATCTGCCACGCCTCCAGCAGCGCCCATACGTACTGGCCCGTGCCGCCAACGAGCCAGGCGACGCCGTTCCGGGACCAGACCTCTTCCAGGGCCGCACTGGCCTGGCCCCGGTAGAGGCCGAGGCTGTATCTCTCGGCTGGGTCTGCGATGTCGTAGAGGTGATGGGGGACGAGCGCGCGATCGTCGAGCGAGGGTTTGGCCGTACCGATGTCCATGCCGCGGTAGATCTGGCGACTGTCGCTGTTCACGATCTCACCGCCGAAGCGCTGAGCGAGGGTGATGGCGAGGGCTGACTTGCCTGCGGCCGTCGGTCCTACGACCGCGACGAGGCGGCGCACGGCTCAGCCGGCAGCGGCGACGATCGCCGCGAACTGATCGGCCTTGAGCGAGGCGCCACCGACGAGTGCGCCATCGATGTCGGGCTGTGCCAGGAGCTCCGTTGCGTTCCCAGGATTGACGCTGCCGCCGTACTGGATGCGGATTGCGTCAGCGGTATCGCCCGCGAGTTCGCGCAGTAGCGCGCGGATGAGGGCGCAGGCCTCCTGCGCCATTTCGGGGGTCGCGGTCTCGCCGGTGCCGATCGCCCACACTGGCTCGTACGCCACGGTGACGCGAGCGCTCAGGTCCAGATCGGCGAGGCCGCGGCGGATCTGGCGGTCGAGGACGCTGCCCATCTCGCCGGCCTCGCGCTCGGCGAGCGTTTCGCCCACGGCAACGATCGGATCGAGCCGCGAGGCCAGGACCGCAGCGGTTTTTCGGTTCACCCACTCATCGGTATCGCCGAAGAGGGCACGGCGCTCGCTGTGGCCCACGATCACGTAGCGGCAGTAGGGCTCGAGCATGCCGAGGCTGACCTCGCCGGTAAACGCGCCCGCGGGCTCCCACGAGACGTTCTGGGCGCCGATGGCGACCGCGCTGCCCCGGACCGCTTCGCGGACCGCGGCGAGATGCGGGAACGGGGGGCATACGGCGATGTCGCAGGCGGCCCCGTCCGTCGCCTCCGCGACGGCGCTCGCCAGGGCTCCCGCCTCGGCCTCCGTCGTGTTCATCTTCCAGTTGCCGGCGATAAAGGGGCGTCTCATGGGGGCCTCCTAGGCGCCGTACTTCTGCAGGCGGCCCGCGTGGGCCAGCGCCAGCGGCATCGCCTCGACGGCGGGAAAGATGCCAAGGCTTCCTCGCAGGCACTCGTGCTCCGTGAGGTGCTGCGAGCTGCCCCCGCGGGAGAAACGCGAGCTGAGGAGAAACGGCACCGGGTGCCAGGAATGCGCGCCCATGAGTGCTGGCGTCGAATGGTCACCGGCCACCATCAGGACATCCGCGCCGAGGTCGATGAGGCCGGGCAGGTGGCTGTCGAATTCCTCCAGCGCGCGGACCTTGGCGGCGAAGCTGCCGTCTTCGCCCGCGGCATCGGTCTTCTTGTAATGAACGAAGAAGTAGTCGAACTCATCCCAGTGCTCGCGCGCCACCGCGATCTGCTGCTCCATTCCCTCGGGGCAGGCCAGTGGCCGCATGCCCGCGAGCTTGGCGAGGCCGCGGTACATCGGGTAGACGGCGAGAGCGGCGGCGCGGATCCCCCACACGTCTTCGAGCTGGGGGAGCGCGGGGTAGGTGGCGAAGCCCCGAAGCGTGATGCCGTTGCCCTCCTCTTCATCGGCGAGCAGGACCAGCGCCTTCGCCACGAAATCGTTCACGAGGGCCGCCGTGCGCTCGGAGGCGGGGTCGGCGCCGCGGGCAGGTAGCGGTGCCGCGCCCTCGCGCTGGGGATCGGTTGTCGTGACGGTCTCACCGAGGTCGGGTGCGCGCAGGACCAACACGAACCGGTGCTCACGCACGGGTTCAACGAAAACCTCCGCGCCGTCGAGTGTGATTGAGCGGAGGCGCTCGACGAGCGCGGTCGATCGCTCGGTTGCGATCCGTCCCGCCCGCCGATCGCTGATCGTGCCATCGGCGGCGAGCGTGCAGAAGTTGCCACGCGCGGCCACATCGTCGGGGCCGAGCGGGAATTCGATGCCGACGGCTTCGAGCGCGCCCCGTCCGATGTCGAAGCGGTAGGGGTCGTAACCGAAGAGCGCGAGATGCCCGGGACCGCTCCCGGGCGTGATGCCGATCCCCACCGGCACCGTGAGCCCGACGTCCGCTTTCTCCGTCAGGCGGTCGAGGTTGGGCGTATTCGACTGCTCGAGTTCGCTCCGTTCGGTCTCGGGCCGGGCGAGCCCCCCGAGGCCGTCGAGGACGCAGAGGATGACCTTCGAGTCAGATGGTTGCTTCAGCGCTGCGGCGAGCTCGAAATCCACCCGCCGATCTTACGGCCGGGGGTGGGGGTGGGTCGAAGGGCTAGGCATCGAGCAACGCCGCGACCCCCGGGAGCTCGCGCCCCTCGAGCAGCTCGAGCGATGCACCGCCGCCCGTGGAGACGTGCGAGAAGCGGCCGGCCAAGCCCGCGCGCGCGACCACGGCGGCGGTCTCGCCGCCGCCGACGACGGTGGTCGCGTCGAGGCCGGCGAGGCAGCGCGCGAGGCCGAACGAGCCGGCGGCGAACGGCTCGAGTTCGAACACGCCCATCGGCCCGTTCCAGACCACGGCCGCCGCTCCCGCGAGGGCGGCCGCAAAGCTGGCCAGGGTGGCGGGGCCGATGTCGAGGATCATCTGGTCGGGGGGGATGGCGGTGACCGGGAGGATCGTCGCGGGGCTGTCCACGGCCAGCGCCGGGGCGACGATCACGTCCGCGGGGAGGTGGACGGCCACCCGCAGTCCTTGGGCGCGGGCGAGGATCGCGCGCGCGGTGTCGAGCAGATCGTCTTCGACGAGCGAGGTACCGACTTCCAGACCACTCGCCTTCAGGAACGTGTTCGCCATCCCTCCGCCAACGAGCAGGCCGTCGAGCTTGGGCAGGAGGTGGTCGATGGCAGCAATTTTCGTGCTTACTTTAGCCCCGCCGACAATCGCGACGAAGGGCCGCGGCGGGTTTGCGACGAGGGCGCTCAGATAGCGCACCTCGTTCTCCATCAGGAGGCCCGCGACGGCGGGCAGGAAGGCCGCCACTCCGGCGGTAGACGCGTGCGCGCGGTGGGCTGCCCCGAACGCGTCATTCACGAAGATGTCGGCGAGCGCCCCCAGCGCTGCGGCAAAGGTGGCGTCGTTCGCCTCCTCCTCTGCGTGGAAGCGCACGTTCTCCAGGACTGCGACCTCGCCCCGGGCGAGCATCGCGCCAACTTCCTCTGCCGCTGCCCCGATGCAGTCGGCGGCGAAGCGCACTTCTCCCCCGAGCAGCTCGCCCAGGCGGATTGCCACGGGCGCGAGGCTGAGGGCCGGATCGGGCCGCCCTTCGGGGCGGCCCAGGTGCGAGCAGACAAGGACGGTGGCGCCCGCCTCTTGGAGGTACTGGAGCGTCGGCAGCGACTGGCGGATGCGCGTGTCGTCGGCGACCGCGCCGTCGTCCATCGGGACGTTGAGGTCGGCCCGGACGAGCACGCGCTTGCCTGCGACATCGATGTCTCGCACCGTCTGCTTGCCGATCGCGTCCGCCGGCAGCTCAAACTCCCACCCGCCGCACCACCTCGATCCCCTCCAGGCCGAGGTGGGTGGCGATGGTGGCTGCGGGAATCGCGCCCTCGCGCAGCACGCGGGGCGGCGTGCGGCTGCAGTCGACCACGGTCGAGTCGACGCCCTCGGGGGTGGGGCCATCGTCGATGGCGGCGGCGCAGAAGCGACCCAGCGAGGCGACGGCTTGGGCGCAGGTTGTCGGACTACGCTCGCCGTGGCGGTTGGCGCTGGAAGCGGCGAGCGGCGCGCCCAACCCTGCGATCACGGCCTGGATCGTGGGCGTCGGCGGCAGGCGCAAGCCGGCGGTGACGCCGCCCGCGAGCGCAGGGCTCGTCCAGCCCTGCGCGGCCGTCGTGATGATGGTCCAGGGCCCAGGGCCGAGCGCGTCGATGAGCGTACCCGCAGCCTGCGTGAGTTCGGCGTAGGCGTTCAGGACCTCGAGATTCGTGGAGCAGAGCAGCTGGAGCGGCTCGCGGCGGCGCTTGCCCTTCGCTGCGTAGAGTGCGTCGACGGCGTCGTCACGGCGGATGTCGGCGACGATGCCGTAGACGGTGTCGGTCGCCAGCAGGGCCAGACCCCCGTTCCGGAGTTGCTCGACGGTGCGTTCAATCGCCTTCGGCGAGGGCGGCTCTGCGGTCGTCACGGGCATGAATTCGTTGACCAAACTATACAATTTTGCTAGCGTCCCGAGAGGAGCGCTGGAGAGAGTTGGCCGACACCCTCGCCGAAGCGGAAAGCCGCGCCGCCACTCGCTCCGCCCACGCCGCCATCGTCGTCGTCGACTTCGGTTCGCAGTACAGCATGCTCATCGCACGGCGTATCCGCGAGCTCAATACCTACTGCGAAGTCGTGCCCTTCGACGCAGACGCAGCCGTCCTCGAACGGCTGGACGTTCGCGGAATCGTCCTCTCGGGGGGGCCGAACAGCGTCTACGACGAGGATGCGCCCCGTGCCCCCGCCTGGGTCTTCGGCTCGGGGTTGCCGGTGCTCGGGATTTGCTACGGAATGCAGCTCATGGCCCAGGAGCTCGGCGGCCGCGTGGGGCCCGGCCAGGAGCGCGAGTTCGGCCCCGCCGCGATCTCGGCCTCCGGCGATGCGCCCCTCTTCCGGGGGCTTCCGCAGGAACTCGATGTCTGGATGAGCCACGGTGACCGGATCGAGGCGCTCCCCCCCGGATTCGCCTCGCTCGCGACCTCGGAGAATTCACCCGTGGCGGTGATGGCCGACCCGGCACGGGGCTACTACGGCCTCCAGTTCCACCCAGAAGTTGTGCATACGCCGCGCGGCGCGGAGCTGATCGCGAACTACGTGCGTGGGGTCTGCGAGACAGAGGCCGACTGGACGCCCGGTAACTTCGTCGAGGAGAGCGTGGCCGCGATTCGTGCGCAGGTCGGCGATGGAAGCGTGGTCTGCGGGCTCTCCGGTGGGGTCGATAGCGCCGTGGCCGCCACCCTCGTGCAGCGCGCCATCGGCGATCGCTTGACCTGCATCTTCGTCGACAACGGTCTCCTCCGCGCCGGCGAGGCGGAGGAGGTGGTGGGCACCTTCAAGCGGAACCTGCGGATGAACCTCCGGCACATCAGCGCCGGCGACCGCTTCCTGGCCGCCCTCGCCGAGGTCACCGACCCGGAGACGAAGCGCATTCGCATCGGCAACCTCTTCGTCGAGATCTTCGAGGCCGAGGCAAGAGCGATCGAAGGCGCGCGCTTTCTCTGCCAGGGCACCCTTTATCCGGACGTAATCGAGAGCGCCTCGCACGGGTCGGGATCGGCGCGGATCAAGACCCACCACAACGTCGGCGGCCTGCCCGAGCACATGGACCTCGACCTGGTCGAGCCGCTGCGCTTTCTCTTCAAGGATGAGGTGCGCCGCATCGGCGCGAAATTGGGGCTCTCCGACGAGATCCTCTGGCGACAGCCCTTCCCCGGGCCCGGGCTCGCCGTCCGCGTGATGGGCGAGGTCACCGCCGAGAAAGTCGCGATCCTCCAGGCGGCCGACGCAATTCTCATCGAGGAGGTGCGCGCCGCCGGGCTCTACCGCGACCTCTGGCAGAGTTTCGCGGTCCTCACCGACACCCGCACCGTGGGCGTCATGGGCGATTTCCGCACCTACGGCCACGCTGTCGCCCTCCGCGCCGTCGTCGCCGAGGACGCGATGACGGCCGACTGGGCGCGGCTGCCCTACGACCTGCTCGCGCGCGTCTCGAACCGCATCGTGAACGAAGTCGAGGGCGTGAACCGCGTGGTTTACGACATCACGAGCAAGCCGCCGGGCACGATCGAGTGGGAGTGATGCGCCCGAGGGAGGCGCCCTAGTGGGCGCGCGCGTCCTCCTAGTGGGCATGGGTGCACGCGAGCACGCGGTCGCCTGGAAGCTCAGCCAGAGCCCGGATGTCGACGCAATCTACGTCGCGCCGGGGAACGGCGGGACCGCTCAGGTGGCCACGAACGTCCCCATCGGACCGCGGGAAATCGACGAGATCGTGGCCGCCACGCGCGAGCTCGACATCGACTTCTATCTGGCCACCACGGACGACCCCCAACCCCTCGGGCTCGTCGACCGCCTGCGCGAACGGGGACTGCCCTGCTACGGCCCCACAGCGGCAGCAGCGCAGATCGAGGCGAGCAAGGCCTGGTCGAAGCAGTTCATGGTCGACCAGGGCATCAAGACCGCGGCGCACCGCACGTTCAGCGACCACGCCGAGGCCAGCGCCTATCTCCACGAGGGTGAGGACCGCCCGATCGTCGTCAAAGCCAGCGGGCTGGCAGCGGGGAAAGGCGCCCTCGTCTGCGACGACCGGGCGGCGGCGCTCACGGCCCTCGAAGCGATCATGGTGCGGCGCGAATTCGGTACCGCGGGCGACCAGGTGGTGATCGAGGAGCGGCTGGCCGGTTGGGAAACGAGCGCGCACGCGATCTGCGACGGAACGACCGCTCTCCTTACCCCGTCCGCCACGGACTACAAGCGCGCGCTCGACGGCGGGCGCGGGCTGAACACCGGCGGCATGGGCGCCTACAGTCCCAGTGTTGACGTGACGCCCGCGCTGACCGCCGCGATTGAGCGCGATGTCGTGGGACCGACCATCGCGGGCATGGCCGCGCTCGGGACGCCCTTCGTCGGCACGCTCTACCCGGGCCTGATGATCACCGCGGAGGGGAACCAGGTGCTCGAATTCAACGCCCGCTTCGGCGACCCCGAGGCGCAGGTCCTCATGGCTCGCCTTGAAAGCGACCTCTTCGCGATCTGCCGGGCGGCGGCCGCAGGGGAGCTTGCGAACGTCGACATCAACTGGTCTGACGAGCCGGCGGTCGGGGTGGTAGTGGCGAGTGGGGGGTATCCGGAGTCCTATACGACCGGTCACCTCATCGAGGGGCTCGACGATGTCGACGACGATGTCGAGGTCTTTCACAGCGGGACAAAGGCGATGGGCGAGGGGATCGTCACGAACGGCGGCCGCGTGCTCACGGTCGTCGCGCGCGAACCAACGCTCGCGGCGGCGCGCGCGAAGGCGTACGCGAACGCGCGCCGGATCCGGTTCGAGGGCGCCTCTATGCGCAGCGACATCGGGAAGGTTGGAGGGACGGCGTGAGCACACCACTGGTTGCGATCCTGATGGGATCGAAGAACGATGCCGCACTGATGGAGCCGACGGAACAGGCCCTCGCAGGGCTTGGCATTGCCTCGGAAACGCACGTGATGTCGGCCCATCGCACACCCGATAAGGTTCGCGATTTCGCGCGCGCAGCCCTCGACTCCGGCTTCGAAGTCATCATCTGCGCGGCTGGTGGCGCTGCCCACCTGCCGGGCGCAGTGGCGGCTCAGACGACCCTCCCGGTCATCGGCGTGCCGCTCGCGACCAGCGACGTGGCCGGCGGCCAGGACGCCATCTACGGGGTCCTGCAGATGCCCCCTGGGGTGCCTGTGGCGGGGGTCGCAGTCGGGGCCTGGGGCGCGCGCAACGCTGCCTTCCTCGCCGCCGCGATCCTCTCCCTCGGCCACGACGACATCCGCGCCGCGTACGCCGCCTTCCGCGAAAAGCAGTCGCGCTAGGCGGGACTCCAGGGAGCTCCTTCATGGGCTCCTGGGAGCCGCCAGCCTAATCCGGTCAAGACATACGCTGGACCGCCGCGCGGAACGGTTACGAGCTATCCCCGGCGCGCGGGCTCCTAGATGTCATGGCTCACAGCCGGCTGAACCTGCCCGAGGCTCCCGCATAAGCCGAGACTGGTAATAGGAGCCGACGGACGCGCCGCCGCGCCGTCTCCATCTGCCATAATTGAAGACGGCGCATGCGGGGGTAAACTCCGCTCCACGAAGGAACTAAAAATGACTCAACGCGCGTCGCGAAACGAGGGAGGCCGCAACTCGGACCAGCCGGCGACTCGGCGCGAGCTTGAGGATGCCCGGCGGGTCGCGATCGAGAAGATGGCCGATGCGTTCAAGGAGCTCTACGGGCCAGCGCTCAAAGAGCTCGAGCGAGCCTGAGAACTGCCTAAGCGCCTCCTCCACGTCTCCCCTTTCGAAGTCGAGATATTTTGCCACCAACTGGCGCTGAACTTCTTCCCTGAGTACGGGAGCGACATCCCCTCCTACCGAGCAAATCTCGTCCGCCCGGACCTTCTCGAATCCGCGCTAGGGCTAACGCGACAGCCGTACTACAAGGGGACGATCGAGAAGGCCGGGGCCCTGCTTAGGTCGATGGTCAAGAATCACCCTTTCCTCGATGGAAACAAGCGATTGGGCTTGGCTACGACGTTCATGTTCATGTTCATGTTCATGAACGGTCGCGTCTGGACGGCGAGCAACGAAGAGCTTGTGGAGTTCGTGTTGAGACTGGCCAGCAGCGACCCGTCAATGAAGTGGCGGACAGTCGCGAGATGGCTTCGCGATCACTCGGTCAGACTTGATCTAGCAGACGTAGATCGCAGGAAGCTCTCCCAGCTGAGGACGTAGTCCGAGCCGAAGCCAACCTCCGGAGCGCCAATCAGGCTTACAGAGATGCGGTCGGTCGTCGACTCCGACAGGTCGAACGGGCGCTCGACGCCGTGGCAGAGCTGCCGAGCTCCCCCATCGCCGCCGATCGCTGACCTCCGTCCAGACAGGCCAGGGGAGTGGCGTGCCGACTGCAATTCGCGGCCGAGGCGCCCTTCGCCCGCACCTGGCCTGAGCCCCCTCGCTACGCACCGCCGGCCGCCGCGCGGATGGCGGCGCCGTGCTCGTCGAGGCCGGGCGCCCGCTGCCGCGGGGTGGGGTCGGCCAGCGCGATCAGCGGGCCGGGGTGGTCCATCGAACGGCCGCTGACCGTGGCGAGGCGTTCGAGCGCCCAGCTCGGGTCTGTGCGGCTCTGGGCGAGGGTGTCGTCGAGAGGCGTCGTCTCGGGACCGGCCTCGCCTGCGCGGATCGACTCGACGAGGGTGTAGGCGAGCGCACCCACCTGCCCGATATCGAGCAGCGTGGCGCCCCCGCCGCCTCCGAGACGACGGCCCAGAAGCTCGCGCGAGATGGCCAGGAACGCGGTCAGCGCGCCGATCGGATCGCCGTAGGGGTAGCCGGAATTTGCGGCCGTCTCACCGCCGAGGGCCGAGGCGTAGCCGGAGGCTGCCTCGAAGGACCAGCCCATCCCCCGCAGGTCGGCAAGCGGCCCCGCAGTTTCGTAGCCCGGCAGCGAAGTGGCGATGATCTCGGGGCTGAAGGCGGCGACGCTCGCGAAGTCCAGGCCGCCTCGACGACGGGCGTCTCCGGAGAGGTTGTCGATGACGATGTCGGCTGAGCCCAGGAGCGAGCCCAAGAGGCGTCGGTCCGCCGCGTCGCGGAGGTCGATCGCCGCCGAGGTCTTGCCGAGATTGAGCGGCTCGAACATCCAGGACACGGCCTCGTCGTCACGGAGCCGGCCGCTGCTCCGCCAGAAGTCGCCGGCCTCTGGCTCGCACTTCAGGACGAACGCGCCGTAATCGGCGAGCAGGCGCGAGGCGAGGGGCCCGGCCCAATGCTGCGTAACCTCGACGACGATCAGGCCGCTCAGCGGGCCGGGGATGGGGGCCGGGAGCGCTTCGCGCAGCGCAGAGCGGAGCGCCGTGCGGCCGGGCGGGGGCGAGGTCGGCGGCCCCGCGCTTCGCTCGACGCGGTACGGGATCCCTGGCCGGAGCCCGCCATCCGGTCCCGCGACCAAGGCTCCCCGCCGCCTGAGGTAGGCAGAGGCGGGGAGGTCGCCCAGGGGGAGGACGGGGGCGTAGGGCAGGCCCGCTTCCTGAGCGAGCCGGACGACTTCGTCGACCGAGTGCGCGCGGAACCAAGGTTCGGCGGCGCTCCATACCGCCGCGCCCGCCTCGCGGCGCGAGCCCTGGCTGGGGTACGCATCGACGAGGTCGGCGCGGCCGATCAGCGCGCAGAACTTCGGCCATTCGGTCGGTACCGCTTGGTAGGCGCCAACGTCGCCGTCGGCGCAAGGAACGATGCCGAGGGGGTAGGACGCAGACCCGGTAGGAGGCACCGACGCGCGCGTCACGCCCACGGAAGCGGCCGAGACGAGAGGCATGATGATGTGCAGAGCGACGTGCTCGGCGTCGACCCGAGCAGCTCTGGGGCGCTGCCCCGCGACCACGCTGAGCGCCTGCAGGAAAGCGGCGGATGCCGCTACTTCTGCGAGCACCGTCGCGAGGTGGCCGCTAGGCGGCAGGAGGCCCTCACCCTCGCGGTCCGGGGAGGGGTTGCGCGCGCCTACCGTGCGGCGGGCGCGCGCGAACGCGGCCTCGTCGGCGGTGAGCGCGACGCAAGCGTCGGCGCCGGCCGCCTGTGGCTGACCGCGGTCGCACACACAGATCGTCGTTGAGGTAGCGGCAGTGGGCGGGGCAGTGGCGATGCCGAGCGCTTCCAGCAGCGCTTCGAGCGGGCCTGCGACGCGCGATTGCGTCTGCACCAGGACCGTCAGGGGGATGGGGTCGAGCGACATCGGCCGCCGTACGGTAGCCGACCCGGCGACGGTGCGTCCGCGACCGGCCGCGGCGGCCGGACCCGCCTACGCCCGCTGGAGCGACAGCGGCGCGAGCTCGACGACGTACTGAGCGCCGTCCCGGAGCTCGGCCCGGATCTCCCAGCTGTTCGCTGCGAGAAGCGCGGCCACGTCGTCGAAGGCTGGCCAGCGGTACTCCATCCAGGGCGAAACGACGTTGCCGGCCCGCACGCGGAACCTCACGAGCCCGCGGGGGCGTCCCATCGCGGCGTTCCTGCGGTGGTACGCGCGGTGCCGCGGGTCCTCTGTCGCGAGGGCATCCATGCCCTCCGCGAGCACGATCCCGTCCTCTGCGCACAGAGCTCGGAGCGCATCGAGAAACCGTGCGGCCGCACGGTCATCGCCCAAGAGGCCCAGGTTGTTCCCCATCAGGAGCAGCGTGTCGAATTGCGGCCGCTCGTTCGCGGATCGGAGCTCCTCGACGGTTCCCAGAAACAGGTCCTCTATCCCCCGGCTGCGGCAGACATCGAGCGCTCCCTCCGAGACGTCGAGGGCCGTTACCGCGCGCCCGCGCGTCTGTAGCGGAATCGCGAACCGACCCGCACCCGCGCCGATATCGAGAACGCGCCCGCGTACCCGCTCGAGGACCCAATCGGCCGTCGGGCCCGACGGTTCGTCGAGAAACTGCTTGGGTGCCATCGTCTCGATCAGGCCGTCGTCGCGTTCGATCAAGAGCGGGGTCACGTCCCTGTCCGCGCTCTCCATGAAGCGGCGCAGGACGATGCCCAGTGGATCGCCAAGGGTAGGACCAGTTTCGCCCTCGCCCGTCCCCGGAAGTGCGCTCATGAGTGGGGCCTTCTCAGCGTGCGCGCCGCGGCGAGCTGCAAGCGGGCGAGTCCGTTCAGGAAAGCGGCGAGAAATCCGTGGGGTTCATGAGCTGGTTCGTGATGTGGTGCACCAGCGGTCCGTTCTCTTCCGACGCTGCCCGCGCCTTCTGCCAATCCGGGTCGGCCCCGAAGGCGGCCCAGGCGCGGTCGCGCTGGGCGGCGTCTTCGAAGGCGAGCATGTACCAGAGCTCGTCGCTGCGGCCGCCGACGGCGTTCGTCCAGTAGCCGATGTTCTTGATGCCGTGCTTCTCGAAGAGCGCGAGGGTGTGGTCGCGGAAGCGCGCCTGGAGGGCGCCCATCTTCCCGGGGTGGGCGGTGTAAATGCGGAGTTCGTAGATCATGTGGCCCTCCTGCAGAGTCCGATTCTACGCGGCGGCCGTCGCCCCCGATCGCGCGCGCGGGCCCGCTGGTGGGGAGAAGGTGCGGCGCGGCGCAACGGGCATCGAGGGGAGGCGATCCGACGGCTGGCTCCGCACGCACCCGGCCGCTAGGCTGCGGTAACCGCCCGAAACCGGCGAGGAGTGATGCATGGCGATTTCCCGCGCGATCGAGCCCATTCCCGATGACGATGAGGCTATCCGGCGGGCGCTCGCGGACGCGCACCTGCCCTCGCTCCTGCCCGCACTCGCGCAGATCACCGGCGACCACTCCCTGCTGCGCAAGGACCTAATGCCCGACACCATCGTGGCGGCGGCGGAACAGGGCGGGCTCTCGCGCGAAGCGCAGGCCGAGGTGCGCGAACTCGCCCTCGAAACGCTGAGCGCTTGGCGCGATGCCGGCAGCAGCGTCGCCCCGCCGCCTTCGCCAGAGGGCGTGCGCGGGATGATGGATTACATGGTCGGCAAGCAGGTGAGTGACGAGTACATCCCCCTCCTTTTGGAGGAACTGGCTTTCGCCGACGAAGACGCGCGTGCGCCGGCCTGGCGCAAGGACGAGATCGACGCTGGCCGCGAATTCCGTGCCGTCATCATCGGCGCCGGGATGTCCGGCATCCTCGCGGCCATCCGCCTGAAACAGGCCGGCGTGCCCTTTGTTGTCGTCGAGAAGAACGCGGACGTGGGTGGCACCTGGTTCGAGAACACGTACCCCGGCGCGCGCGTGGACTCCTCGAATCACGCCTATAGCTACTCGTTCGCGCAGAAGCTCGATTGGCCCTACCACCACTCGACGCAGGAGGTGCTCCTCAAGTACTTCCGCGATTGCGCCGAGGAGTTCGGCGTGCTGGGCGACATCCGCTTCAACACAGAAGTCGTCTCGGCGGAGTTCGACGAGGCCCGTTGCGTCTGGGCTGTGAAGGTGCGTGGCGGGGCCGGCGGCGAGGTCGAGGAAACCATCGAGTGCGAGGCGCTGATAAGCGCGGTCGGGCAGCTGAACCGGCCCAAGTACCCGGACTTCCCCGGCATTGGCAGCTTCGAAGGGCCGTGGTTCCACTCAGCAGAGTGGAACCACGATCTCGACCTCAGCGGCAAGACCGTGGCCGTGATCGGCACCGGCGCGAGCGCCTCCCAGTTCATCCCCAATGTGGCCGCCGCCGCCGCCGAGCTGCGGGTCTTCCAGCGCACGCCGAACTGGTACGTAGCTGTGCCCACCTATCACGAGCAGGTCGCTGAAGGGATGCAGTGGCTGCTGGGCCACGTGCCCACCTACGCGCAGTGGTACCGCTTCTGGCTGTTCTGGGCGATCTCGGATGGCCTCCTCCCGATGGTGGCGGTCGACGACGACTGGCAGCCGGGGGATCTCACGGTCGGTGCGGGTAACCGCGAACTGCGGGACATGCTCGCCACCTCGATGACGGCGCAGTTCGAGGACCGTCCGGACCTGCTCGAGAAGGTAATCCCGACCTATCCCCCGGCCTCGAAGCGCATCGTCCTCGACAACGGAATCTGGCCCGCGACCCTGAAGCGTGAGCACGTGCAGCTCATCTCCGAATCGATTCGCGAGATCACGCCCCGGGGCATCGTCACCGAAGACGGCGAAGAGCACGCGGTCGACGTGATCATCTACGGGACGGGGTTCCAGGCCTCGCGCTTCCTTACGCCGATGAAGGTGGTGGGCCGCGGCGGGGCCGACCTCCACGAACAGTGGGCGGGCGACGCGCGTGCCTACCTGGGCATAACCATCCCCAACTTCCCCAACTTCTTCTGCCTCTACGGCCCGAACACGAACATCGTCGTCAACGGCAGCATCGTCTACTTCTCCGAGTGCGAAGTGCAGTACGTGCTCGAGTGCATCCGCCTGCTCCTCGAGGGTGGGCACCGTGGCCTGGACTGCAAGCAGTCCGTGCACGATGCCTACAACGAGCGCATCGACGCGGGCAATCTGAAGGTGGCCTGGGGCGTCTCGAACGTGCCCAGCTGGTACAAGAGCGCGTCCGGGCGGGTGGCGCAGAACTGGCCGTTCACCCTGCTGGAGTACTGGCAGCAAACGAAGCGGGCCGACCCCGCCGACTACGTCCTTCTCTAGAGCGCGTTAGGCGGGAAGGCGGGGGATGACGCCCGCCGCGTAGACGCGCCTCAGGTTCGGCGCGATCAGGAGCGATCCCAAGATGATGGCGATGAACGCGCCCCCCGGGACGATCAGCATTGCAGGCGCGCCGTACACATCGGCGAGCGCACCTGACCCGAGGTTGGCAAACGCCATGAGCCCGCCAGCCGACATGAGGTAGAGGCTCATGACGCGCCCGCGGAAGGCGTCGTCGACGGACTCCTGGATGAAGACCGCCGCCAAGGCCATGAACATCGCCTGCGACCCCCCCATGGCCGCCGCCCCAAGCGCTCCAGCGGGGAGGGTGCCGCTGATCGCGAGTAAGACCGGCGCGAACCCGCTGACGATCCCCGTAGTCAGGAAGAGGACGCCGCGTCCGCGGTCCGCTGAGAGCACGAGCGCGAGCGCGCCCAGGAACGCGCCGGCGCCGACCGCCGCGCTCAGGACCGTGTAGCCGTTCGTTGGCGTACCGAGGTTGCGCTCGGCGAAACCGGGCAGCAGGGCATCGAACGACATCGTCAGCGTGCAGTGGGCAACCACGAGCGCGAAGACCGCGAGCACGCCTTGGTTCTCCCGTACGTAGCGCAGGCCCTCTCCGAGGCCCGCCGGCGCCCGGCGAATATCGCTAACACCGCCATGCGAGCGGGCGCCGACGCGGAACAGCAGGACGAATGCGAGGACCGCGAACGCGAGGGCGATGCCGTAGGCGCCCGCCACCCCGACCGTGGCCAGAAGTGGCCCTGCGAGCAACGGGCCGATCGCGCGTGAGCCGAGGCGGGACGTCGTGCTGAGCATGATCGCGTTGGCGATCTCGTTGCGCGCCACGACGTTCGGGATCAGCGCTTGCTCGGCCGGCATCTCGCCGGAGCGAACCAGTCCCTGCGCGAGGGCCACGGCGATCACGATCCAAGGCTCCAGGACCCCGGCGATCGCCAGCGCGAGGATGACCGCCGTCGTGAGAACCGCGCCCGCGCGGGTGATTTTGAGGATGTGCAGCCGCTCAAAGCGGTCCGCGACGACCCCACCGATGGGTGAGAGTAAGAACGGAAAGAGCGAGGCGAACGTAGCCACGCCCACAAGGCTCGAGGAATCGCTGAGCTTGAAGACGACCCAGGCGTTGCCGAGGATGAGCGTCCAGAGGGCGATGCTCGAGGCGGTGCCGGCAGCCCAGAGCCACGCGAAATCGGCGTGCGTCAGAGCGGGGAAGCGGCGAAGCAGGGGGCGCATCGCTTCGCTCCCTCCGCCCCCAGCGAGCTCGCGCTCCGCGCCCAGGCCTCAGATCGGCAGCATACGGGCGTTGCCCGAACTGGGTGCGGTCGTGCGGGCCTACTCCACCCGCTCGAAGTCGAAAGGCCCGAAGATCTCGTTGCGGAGCCCGAAAGCCGAGCCGCCCCCGGTCCAGACGCCGATGGAGATGTGGACGGCGCTGATATCGGCGAAGCGCGCGGTGGTGAACACGAAGGCTGCCTCTCCGCCGACGGTGTTCAGTCCGAACTCGGTGGGGGCGAGGTCGTCGCCGATACGGGCGATCGCCTCGGCGCCTGCGTCGAGGAGGGTCAGCCCCAGGACCGGCAGAAGCCCCTGATGCACGAACGCGTTCTGCTCGGGACCGAGTTCCAGGTGGTAGTCGAACGACACGAGAACCTCGTTCGGGGACAGCGCTTGCGCGCGCACGTTCGAGACGCGTGAGGGCGGGTGCCCGGTTTCCTCAACGCTCGGGGTGGCGGTGGCAGCAGTGGATCTAGGCGGTGTGGCTGGGCGCGTGGCGGTGGCCGAGGGGGTTGGCGCCGTCGTGGGGGCGGGCGTAGGAGCGGGCTCGGACGAACCCCCACAGGCGGCCGCGACGATTGTGAGCATGGCTAACATCAGCGCCAAAGCGCTGCGGTTGAGCGGGGGCAACGAGCGCGGGGGACTCACCGTCCAGCGAGAATGCCACGCTTTGGGCTTCGCTGGCGAGCGCCGCCCGCTCGTGGGAAGAACGCGATGCCGCTAGTCAGCAGGGACCCAGGGCGGTGCCCAGTCCGGGTCCTCGGGGATGCGCCAGACGCTCCACCGATTCGCCTCCCACTCCGCCTGGCCGATGCCCCACTGCTGGTAGCGCAGCCTGCGCCGCTCGACGAGCGCTCGCTGGATGTGATTGGGCAGTTCGCTGAGCTGGACCGCGGGGCGCCGCGTCCCCGCAGGCCCGGCGGGACCGCGGAGTTCGCGTAGAAGTTCGCGCTGCATCCCCCAGATCGCCAGCCGGATGTGCTCATCGGTCACCGGTTCGATGCCCTCATCGACGCCCGCGAGGTAGAGATCGGGATCGCTGATCGCGGCGCAGGCTTCGTGGATGTCCCACGTGATCTGGTAGGCGAGGTCCTGCAGGCCCGGGTGCAGCTCCGGATCGCGTTTGTCCTTGTAGTCCTCGGGGACGGTATCGAGTGTGCGCTCCACTTCGGCCGGGATCGCGTGCACCCGCAGGGGGAGGTCATCGAGCCAGTGCCGCGCCTCCGCGAGGTTGCGGCTGCGGTCCAGCGCGCGTAGCGCCTCGAGATGCGTGAGGGAACGGCGCAGCCCGGCGATGAGCGTCTGGGCGCCGACGTGCACGCGGCGCTCGGTACCGTTCGTGAGCGCGGGGATCGCGCGCAGGCGGCGGCCGTGCGCGGGGTCACGCTTAGGGTCCCAGGCGGTGCCGACGGGCCGCTTCGCGAGTGGCGTCTTGGGGGGCATCGGAGCGACCTCCGCTAAGGGGCGATGTCCGGGCTGCCGACCTCGCGGACCTGCTGCGGGCAGATCTCCCAGGGATCGGTAAACTGCTCCTGCCAGGGGCGTTCCTCGGGCTTCGGCTCCACCGGCGTGCGGACGGGGGTGGTGGTGGGGGCGGGCATTAGCGATTCTCCTTCCAACGATAGCCTTGCCAGATCTGCTGGCGGACGGCCAGGGCCATCTCCGGTGTGAACTGGCGATCGACTTCGTTTGTCGCACTGAACTTCAGCTGGAGCTGCCTCCGTGCCTCGAAGGTCTTCAGCAGGATCCGCCGCCCGATCGGCCTCCCATCGACATCCTTCGCGCTTGCGGGGACGGTGCAGTCGATGGCGAGGCAATCGCGGAAGGTGAGCTCGAAGGCGGCTTCCGCTTCGCTCGTCTCTTCCAGCATGAGGATCGATCCGGCGATACGATCATTGAGATCGTGGCTCGCCGGGGGCGCCTCCCACTCGCGGCCCCCCTGCACCTCGTGCCGGATGTACTGCTGGAGGAGCCAAAGCTCGTCCAGCCGAAGGCGCACCACAGTAGTCGTATCCGTCATGCGGGGGAGCGTATCCCCGCCTGCCGAGCACCTCCTATGAGGGGTTGTCCCTATTTCGGCCCCTGGGGCGAGACGAGCCTGCAAGCCACGTTCTTGACCAGAACATTTGTTTTGCGCGCCGGGGCCCCCAGCGGTACGGTGGAATTAGCCCTACGAGGTCCAGCACATGAGCGACCGCGAAGGCGACGATTACTTGAGCGAGCCGGTTCGTCGGGAGACAGGTGCTCGGCTACCGATGGATCCGTTGGATCGGCCCGACCTAGACGAAGTCCTGGCCGAATTTGCCACGGGCGAACCAATAGTATGGATTGCCGCGTTGTCGCTTGCCCCACCGGGGCCCGTCAGCTCCAGCGAGATTGACGGGTTCGATTGGCGCCTGACGATCCTGACGGAAACACCGCTTCGACTCCCGACGATCCTTGCCAACGGCACGGGCGACTGGATTGTTGTCGAACCGCCGCTCGCCGCCCTTAGCGTTGCGACCGGACAGACCTCGCCCACTAAGGCGCGCGACGTGGGGCGCCCTCGACTACGAGCGCTCATCGGCCGCCTACATCTGGGCATACCGCTGCTCATCGGGGGAGCTGTTGAGTGGGAGGGCCCCGCTATCCAGCTCGCGGATGGGCGACAGCGCTTCGGATCGTCCCGAGGTGGAACTACGCTGACGCTGTCCGACGCCGCCATCGATGAGATTCGGCGCAGCACGCTGGGGTTTAGGCTGGCAACGTTGAGGCAGCATCAGCAGCTCGCGTTGGAGTGGCTCACGGAGTCATGGCGGATCGAAGAAATCCCCCTACGCCTCGCCACACTTTGGTTCGCCGTCGTGGCGATAGTCGATCAAGCGGAGGAGGGTCAGAAGAAGGGGACGCAGCTCGAGCGTGTCAAGAAGTACTTACTCGGGCTGCCTGTCAGCCCAGCCCGTCGCGACGAGCTCTTTGCGAAGCTTGATGTGGCCTACGGACTCCGGAATCGCATCGTGCACGAAGCTGACCGCGGCTGCGCAACCCAAGCCGATGTGGACCAGCTGTTCGAGGCGACTAAGGAACTCTTGTGGGCTGACCTCGGGAGGGTCTAGGCCGGGGGTAGCCCACCCCGTTCGACCAGCTCCATGCGCACGCCGAGGGCGTCGTTCACGTAGCAGAAGCCGGCAAGCATGCCGTCGCGATCGAGTCCTGCCATCTCCACCGTCATCCCCGGGCCAAGCTCGTCGATGGCGGCTTGGACGCTTTCAACGTAGAGCCCGAAGTGATGCAACTGCGACTTTCCGCTCGCGGCCCAGAGCGTGCCCGGAATCGCCTCGATCAGTTCGAGAGCGATGGGGGTCGTGCGGTCGCAGAAATTTACTCGGGCCGCGAGGGGGCGGTCGCCGCCCGAATCACGGACGCGCACGTTCACGATCCTCGGCTCCCCCCAGCCGACCCCGAAGCGGCGGCCCAGCTCGACCATCGCTTCTTCCATGTGGGGAACGACGATGCCCACGTGGTAGACGTCATCGAAGTCGATCATCAGCGGCCCCAGTCCCTCGGCGATTCTAGCGCCGGTCGGTTAGGGGAAGATGCCCTGGGCGAGGTAGGACTTCGCAACCCGATCGATGGCGAGCGAGAAGGCGGCGACGCGAAGGTCCGGCATCGCTCGCGTCTTCCAGATTTCGTGGACCGAGCGGTAGGCGTGGATCATCGTGTCGGCAAGGGCTGCCTCCACCAGATCGATCTCTTCTGGCCCGCGCGTGGCTTGGCTGCGCTCGGCCTCCCCCAGCTCGTTGCCGGTCAGGCCTTCGAGGGCCTCAACCACGCGTCTGCTGGAGGTTTCCTGGTAGCGGCTCGTAAGACGATCGGGACCAACGTGCTGGAGGTTCTTGAGCCATTCGAAGTAGGACACCGTGACGCCACCGGCATTGAGAAAGAGGTCCGGAAGCACGAGCACGCCGCGCTCTCGAAGGATCTCATCGCCCTCGCCGTTGACGGGTCCGTTCGCGGCCTCGGCCACGATTCTGGCCTTGATCCGGCCGGCATTCGCAGCGGTGATCTGATTCTCGAGGGCGGCTGGGACGAGAATGTCGCAGTCGCGCTCGAGCACTTCTGCCGGTGACTCGATCGTCTCGGTGCCGGCCGCACCGCGAATCGAGCCACTCGCTGCGCGATGGGCCTGGAGGGCATCGATGTCGATGCCCTCGGCCCGCGCCACGCCGCCGTCGATCTCGGCGACAGCGACGATGCGGGCGCCCGCCCGCTCGAGCAGACGGGCTGCGTGGAAGCCCACCTTCCCGAGCCCTTGGACGATCACGCGTTTGCCTTCCACCCCCCGGCTCAGTCCGAGGGCGGCCATGTCCTCTCCCGAATCCGTCGCCTCAGCGATGCCGACGGCGACGCCCTGGCCGGTGGCCGCCGTGCGCCCGGCGATGCCGTGCAGCGCCAGTGGCTTGCCCGTGACGCAGGCATAGGGGTTGAGCAGATTCGGGTTGAGGACGATGTAGGTGTCGGCGATCCACGCCATTTCCTGCTCGCCCGTGCCGTAGTCCGGTGCGGGCACGTCCACGGCCGGCCCGATCAAGCCTTTGCGATTGAGCTCGGTCGTGTAGCGACGCGTGGCCCGCTCCAGAAAGCCGGGGCTGCAGCTCGCGCGGTCGATCCGAACAGCGCCTTTTGCACCGCCGAAGGGCACCTCGACCAATGCGCACTTGTAGGTCATGAGTGCGGCGAGGGCCACGACCTCGTCCTCGCTCACGTGACTGCTGAAACGAATTCCGCCCTTTGTCGGCTGGCGGTGGAAGCTGTGTTCGGCGCGATAGCCCTCGAGCACGCGAATCGAGCCGTCGTCCTCCCGAACGGGGAAGCGCATCCGGTAAACGCCGTTGCAGGCCTTGATCTGCTCCAACAGGCCTGGTGGGTGGCCGGTGAAGGCGGCCGCGCGATCGAAGTGCGAGTTGACGTCGGCGAGCATGTCGCCCGCCCCGGGATCTGTCGCCATGGCCACCGTCCTTCGAGCCTCGAAGCCGCGCGAGCCAAGTATAGGTGGGCGGCACCGATGGGCCTGGGAGGCTCGCGGGCCAGGCACACCATTGGCGAGGGGAAGATCAGCGTTCCCCCGATGCGGCCGCTCGAAGTGCGAGCCGAAAGACAGTGCACGATGTGGGCACGTTGCGGCTGGTGTGGCTCCGCGTACCGCTCGGCGACTCGCCGGGCGACGCCCCAGACGGGGATCTGCTGGGGTTGCCTGCGCGACGAGTTCCCAGAGCTCGTGAAAGCAAGCGAGGGCGGTGATCGCCCCGCCGATGGCGAACCCCGCGCCGCCTAGATCCGTGAATCCCGAGTCCCGTGCGATCGAAGCTCGCGTTTCGCCAGGTCCGTCCCAGCCCGCGTGCGCGGCGTGTCGGTTGCGTCCGCGAACGAGTAGCGCGCCAGGTAGGGGTACTCAGCTGGGCTGTCGCGGACCACGAGGCTGCGGACCGTCTGCCGGGCCCTGTTGTCTCCGATTACTCGGAGTCGCTTGGCCAGGGTCTGCGGTCGAGTCGGGAGCTTACTGCTCGGGCGAAATCGCGGACTGCCCGCAGTGGCAGCTTTAGCGGCGCTGGAAGGCGGCGAGCTCTCCTCTTGAGCCAGCGCGGTCGGCTCTCGAGCCAGAACTGGAGGCGTTTACGCGCTGAGGGCCGCCACGGGATGAACGTGCCGTCCCGGGAGACCTCCCCCTCCGGGTCCAGAATTGCTTCTACTTCGCGATTGCAACATTGCTTAGCAGCTTCTCCACCAACCGAGGATTATTTGCACGAGCGGCGGGAAGCTCTCTCCAAACCATCTTTGCGCGATCGATTATGAACTCCTGTGCCTCTTCCATTGATGCTTCCAGATCACAAGTGCTCAAGAATTCTCGATAGCCTGTTTCATACTCATCAAGTACTTCTTCCTGAATCTCGAAAGTCGATTCAGGTGCATCCAAAAATGGGACCATGAATCCTTTCCTATTTCTCTTCAGGTCAAAAGTGGATACCGCCTTACCATTCCTGTCCAAGTTCTTCCCTTGTCCCAATCTAGATATATACTCGATCTGGCTTCGCCACATGCGATGGAGAATAAAGAATCGCTTGGGGCCTTCGATTCCCAGTTCTTGAGGATCGATAGTGGACTTCCCTTTACGTAAATTCTCCCGACCATCTCCAAGGAGATAGGTCGCATTATCTGATATAACATTATGCACCTCTAACTTCCTGATCTTCAGTGAAGTTCGAAATAGTGATTTGACGTGCACATTTTCTATCGATCTCGTGTGCTGGGAATATGGTCCCGCGAACGTGACATCCTCGTCAACCTTGTTTGCCCAGGCGAACGAGATGACATCGGGATACCCAGTATCCTCAAGACATTGATGGATCGAGGTCACGAGATCCCTCGGAGTCCAGAACTCATCAATATCCAGGAAAAGAAGATGCGTGACATCTTGCTTAATCGCATCTTGGAGGATGATGGAATATGCTTCTCGTTGGAATGATATCGAGCGCCTGCGCTCATAAATAAAATCTGCAGCGATTACCCGAACAGGAAATTGCGAAGATATCTTGTCGAGCACAGCGACCGAGTTATCTGTCGTATTATTGACATAGATATCGATCTCGTCGAAACCGAATCGGAGATGATGATAGATCCATCGGGGTAAGTAGGCGGCTTCGTCTTTGGCAATAGCGGCCAGTCTGATCTTCAAAACGGTCGCTCCGTCCTCTCCGGTGGAGGCTGGCTAGCTGGGGCCCAATCCGTGATTGAGCCGGCGCCCGACTTCCTTTTCTCTAGCCTTCGGTCCCGAGGCTGAGCCATGGCTCGGCGATTGCTTCGTGCGCCCACCAGAAGCCAAAGTCGTGCTCCTGGGCGACCTGGAAGTCGGTGTCGCGGTCGCCCATGTGGTAGTACGCGTCGGCCTCGACTCGGGCCCGGACGTCGCCGAGCTGGTGCTTGGAGGCAACGAAGACCGGTTCGATATCGATTTCCTTCCAGATCGCCCGCTGGCTGCTGAGCGGCTTGTCCGAGCAGCTGCCGACGAGGTAACCGCGCTCGTGGGCGCGACGCACCATCTCGATCGTCACGCCACCCGGCGGATCGCCCAGTTCCAGTGTGCCGTCGATATCGAAGCTGAGAAGGATCTTCACCACTGCCCCTGTGCTTGAGTCCTGATGCTCGCCGAGCACCTCTCAATCGACCTCGATTGTAAAGGCGAGCGCCGAGCCGGGCATCTCGCCGCGGACTCGGGGGACAAGGATGCGCCCTAGTCTGGACTGGTGCTGAACACCAGGCTGCAGGCGTTGCCCGGGAGGACGCCAATCGTGACGGCAACTTCGGCCTTGATCCCCACCTGGCGCGGCCCGGCTCGCCCCTGGAGCTGCTCCATCGAGTCCGTAATGAAAGCCGTGCGCATGCGCCCGGTTCCCATGTTCCCCCCGCCGGCGTTCAGGGGATTGGGCCCCTGCAGGGAGATGTCGCCGGCGTAGAAGTCGTGCGCTTCGCCCCGCTTCACGCCGCGCCAGCCGAAGGCTTCGAGAAAGTACTGAGCGTTGATAGCGAAGCCGTCGTACGGGGAGAAGAGATCGATGTCGTCCGGCCTGAGACCCGAGCCTGCGTAGGCGCGCTGGGCGAGGATGTCACTCCACTCCTCGCTCTCGTCCAGGGTCTGAACGAGGCTGCGAGGCGTGAAGGCGCCTTCGGTGTGGTCCAGGAAGTAGACCGGCTTCTGCTTCATGTCGCGGGCCCGCTCGGCGGTGGTAACGACGTAGCAAGCAGCCGCCTGCACTGGCCGGTCGCAGTCGAAGATGCTCAGACCCCTCGCGATCGAGCGGCCGTTGACGTAGTCCTCCTCGGTGAAGGGCTCCGGCTCGTGGAGGGCGTAGTAGCTGTGTGGCCAGAGGAGTCCGTTCTTGCGCTCTTGGACGACGAAGGGGGCCATCCGGTCGTGGTTCGTGCCGTACTTGCGGCAGTACTGATCGAAGATGAAGCCCTGGCCCGAAAGCCCCCAGCCCCAGGGGAGGGACCACTGCGCCGGTCCTCCGGCTTCGAGCCCCTCGGTCTGGTGGTAGCGCCCCTCCAGGTTCCCGTTGGGGTAGGGCACGAGGCAGACCTCACAACGCCCGTCGCCCACGGCTTGGGCGGCGAGGCCGATCAAGTTCCACAGCGTCTCGCCGTGGGAGTTCAGGTACTTCACATTCTTGAGGCCCAGCTGCCGCGCGAACCATTCGGCCGTCACGTACGTGAGTCCGTCCTCCGTGTCGTAGGGCGGGTCGAAGTACGGGCGCGGTGCCCAGCCCGCCCCGAACCTCCCGTGGCGAGGCTGCCCGCCGGGCGAGGTAATGACGCCGTCGACATCGTCCGGGGAGATGCCGGCGTCCTCCATCGCGTTTCTGGCGGCGACCATGCTGTAGGCCCCAAGCGTCTGGTCCAGGTTCACACCGTCCCAGCGTCGGTCTGTCGTCGAGTGCCCTCGGCCCACGAGGGCGACCTTGCCGCGGTGCTCCCAGATCCCGACCGGGTCGCTGTTCCGTTCCCACTTCGTTTCCATCGCCATGGTTCCAGGCCCCTCTCTCCCTACCGGGCGCGTGCCCACTGCTCGAATCAGGTCGCGACGTTCCACTCGGGGATTCGTTGCCCGGGCGTGACCTCGATGAAGTCCACTTCGACCTTCGCTCCGACGGGCACGTCGTCGACCGGCACCCTCGGAAGGTTCGAGTGGAAGTTGATCACCGGGTCTTCTTCGAGCGAGACGATGGCGTTGACGTACGGCTGCTCCGCGTGCCAGGCGATGGTCCGCGAGTCGTGCGTCACGGAGTACCCGACGATCGTGCCGCGCCCGCTCGTTTCGAGCCAGGTGAGATGAAACTGCCAGCCACACTCCCGGCAGGCTGGTTCCGGCGGGAACTGCCGGCGTTCGCAGTAGGTGCAGTACTGCACGAGGAGGCGTCCGTCGTTGCAGGCGTCCCAGAACGGCTGACTAAGTTCATCCGGTACGGGAATAGGACGTGGCATCTTCACCCCTTTTCATAAACCCGGAATCCGTGGAGCCGGTGACAACCGGGCGGCGGTTCAACCGGAAACGGAGACGCCGCGCACTTGCCCCAAGGGTCATCCGGCGCGGTCCTAGAGGGCGAAGTCCGCCGGCGGAAGGACCTCGTCGCCGGTATTCAGCGCCATCACGAGCTCCTCGAACGCCTGCTGGGCCTTCATCGCCTCGCGCTCCTTCTCCGGATTGCCCTCGGTCAGCCTCGGCACCCAATAGTTGCCGACCTCGACGTGCATTACCTCGTCGGCGTGGTTGAAGTCGAAGGCCGTCTCCCACTCCTTGTCGCCGATGTTCCGGCCCATGTCGATGAGCGAGGTGAAGAGGTTCATCGCCATGCCCTCGCCGCCACGGTGGACGGCCGCCATGGAGTTCACCATGTCGTTCTGGGCGCTGGAGGCGAGGGTGCCGTCGTTGGCACGGTAGCCATCGGCGAAATCGCCGAGCGTCACACCGTGCTCGGGCATCTTCTCGAGAACGATCTCGGCGTGGCGGCATTCGTCCCAAGCGAGCCGCGCGTTCACGAGCGCGAGCTCCCAGGGCAGGGCGTCCACGCCCTCCTGGGTGGCCATCACGTAGCGACGCGCGAAGGTTTCGCCACCGCCGATCTCGCCGTTGTACATCGCGTGTAGGAGCACCCTCGTCGACATCTTCTCAGGGTCGCGCAAGAGGATTGACGCGAGGTCAATCCCCTTCTCCCGCCAGTCGGAGCGCTCGTCCATCGAAAGCCAACGGTGTGGCGGATCGCGGTACCGGTCGTCGGGCGAGAGCTCGCGGTAGAACGGTCGTACCTCTGGTGCCTCACTCGTCATGGCCTGGTCCCCTCCCGTAACGCGTCTCTGGGTCTGCTGCACTAGAGCATGGGCGGGTTCGCAGATCAAGCTCTGCGGGAACGGGACGAGCCCGGCGTCGCCACCGATCCTGCGGTGAGCTGGGCCCAGGATCGCGGTAACCCGGCTCCCTGGGACCCGTGTACAGAGCGAGGCGGCGGGCGCTGGCTACCCCTCAGCGAGCAGCTGGTACGGGTGTTCGAGGAGTGCGCCGAGGCTCTGCAGGAAGCGCGCGCCCGGCGCGCCGTCGACGATGCGGTGGTCGATCGTCAGGGAAAGGGTCACGAATGAGCGGCGCTCGATGTCGATGCCCCTATCGCCCACGAAGCTCGGGCGGTCGACCACGCGGCCCACGCCCAGGATGGCTGCCTGCGGAGGGTTGATCACCGGCGTGAACGCGTCGATCCCGAACATGCCCAGAGACGTGACCGTGAAGGTTCCGCCGCTCACGTCGTCACGGCCGAGCTGGCCCTCGCGCGCTCTCGTCGCGAGGTCGCCGGCCTCGCGGGCGATCGTCTGCAGCGACTTCGTGTTCGCGCTCCGAATCACCGGGACGATCACGCCTTCTTCGAGGGCGACGGCGAAGCCAACGTTGATCTCGGGGGAGGGGCGGACGACGTGTCCCTCGAGGGCCGCGTTCAGGCGTGGGTGGGTGACGAGTGCGAGCGCAGCGGCGCGGATCATGATGTCGGTGTAGCTGACGCGCAGCCCTTCTACCTCCCAGGCATCGAGGAGGTCCCGGCGGAGGATCACGGCTTGGGTGACATCGCCCTCGCTGACGAGCGTGAGTTGTGCGGATGTCTGGAGCGACTCGAGCATGCGCTCACCGACGGTGCGGCGCGTGCCTTGGTAGGGAACGTTGCCGCCACCCGGAGCCGCGAGCGCCTGCTCCACGTCCTCGCGCACGATTCGGCCGCGGGGCCCGCTCCCCTTCACGCGCCGCAGATCGAGGCTGCGCTCGCTGGCGAGGCGAGCCGCTGCGGGTGAGGCGCGCGGCGCCTCGCCCTCGGCCGCCGGCGCGGCCCTCGCGCGCTCGACATCATCGAGCGTGATACGACCGCCCGGCCCGCTCCCCGCAATGGTGTCGAGCTCGATCCCGTGCTCGCGCGCCAGCCGGCGCGCGGCCGGGACGACCTGGGCTGGCGTCGCGGACGGGGCCTTGGGCGCCGTCGCTGGGCTCGCGGTGTGCGCTTCGACGTCAGCCAGCAGGATGCGGCCCTCTGGGCCGCTTCCCGTGACATCGGTTAGGGGGATGCCGCGCTCGCCCGCGAGACGGCGAGCGGCGGGGACCACCTGGACCGTAACGGCCGCTCCGGGGGTCGGCGCGGAAGCAGCTACGGGAGCCGCCGCGTCGGGTCGAGGAGGCGTGACGGCCGCGAGCTCCTCGTCGGCAGAGCCGATGAGGGCGATCGTGGTGAAGACCGGAATCGTTTCGCCCTCGGGAACGAGCACGCGCCGGAGGACCCCGGAAACGGGCGATTCGAGTTCGGACTCGATCTTGTCCGTCTCGATCTCGGCGAGCGGATCGCCTTCGCTCACCACGTCGCCCTCGGCTTTGAGCCAACGGACGAGGGTGCCCTCGCGCATGTTCATGCCCCACTGGGGCAGCACCACCTCTTCGGCCACCGCTCACCTCCCGCCGTGTGGCACGGCTGCAGCCACTATTCGAATGTGCGTTTGACCGCCGCGATGATGCGTTCCTCGTCCGGGTACATCAGCGGTTCGAGCGCCGGGCTGAAGGGTGGGTGCACCATCAGCGTCGCCACCCGCTGCGGCGGTGCCTGTAGCGACCAGAAGCCCTCCTGCGCGACAATCGCACAGGCTTCGCTCGCGAAGCTGCAGGTTTTGTGCGCGGAGTCGACCGCGACAAAACGACCAGTCTTGGCCACCGAGTCGAGGATCGCCTGCTTATCGAGCGGCACGAGGGAGCGCGGATCGAGTACCTCCGCGGAGATGCCGTCCGCCTCGAGGCGCTCGGCGGCCGCGAGCGAGCGGGGGACCATGCCGCCGACCGCGAGGATGGTGACGTCGCTGCCCTCGCGCTTCACATCGGCGACGCCGTACGGGATCGTGAAGTCCTCGTCGGGCACGTCGCCGCGAACGCCCATGAGGGTGTTGTCCTCGAAGAAGAGGACGGGGTCGTCGTCGCGCAGCGCGGTCTTGAAGAGCCCTTTGGCGTCCGCCGGGGTAGTCGGCATCACGATCTTGAGGCCGGGGATGTTCATATAGATCGGGTGGGGGCGATCGGTGTGGTGGGCGGCGGAGTTGTTGCCATACATAACGCCGACGCGGTACACGAGCGGCAGCGTGGCCTGGCCGCCGAACATGTACTTCATCTTCGCCACCTGGTTCACGAACTGATCCATCGCCACCCACATGAAGGCACAGAGTGAACCGACGATCGGGCGCATGCCCACCGCGGCAGCGCCCACGGCGGCGCCCATGAACCCGGTCTCCGACAGCGGCGTATCGAGCACGCGGTCGTCGCCGAACTCCTGGTGGAGCCCGCCGGTGATGCCGTAAATGCCGCCGCGGATGCTCTCGCCCATCACGAAGACGGACGGATCCAGCCGCATCTCTTCTTTGATCGCCTCGTTCAGGGCAACGGCGAAAGTCTTCTCGGTCATCGCGTCCGCCTTCCTTAGCTCCGCTCGATCGGAATCGGATTCGTGAAGAGGTCGTCGAACAGGTCCTCGGGCTCGGGTAACGGGCTCTCCCGGGCGAACTGCAGCGCGCCCGCGATCACGGTCTCGACGCCCTCCGCGATCTCATCGATCTCCGCCTGGTTGGCCACGCCGGCCTCGAGGAGGTGTTCCTGATGCAGCTTGATCGGGTCACGCTCAAGCCATGCTTGGACTTCCTCCTCGCTCCGGTACGGCTCACGGAGGATGCGATTGATGCCCTCGGAGTGCTCGCGGTAGCGGTAGGTACGACCTTCGACCAGTGAGGGGCCCTCACCCTTGCGCGCGCGCTCGACGGCAGCGCGCGTGGCTTCGTACATCGCGACGACATCCTGCCCGTCCACGAGCACCCCTGGCATGTTGTACGCGGACGCGCGGTCGGAGATGTTCTCGACGGACACCGACTCTTGGTAGCTCGTAGTCACCGCGTACTGGTTGTTCTCGCAGACGAAGACGACTGGGAGCTTCCACACACTCGCGAGGTTCATCGTCTCGTGGCAGGCGCCCTCGTTGCTCGCGCCATCGCCAAAGAAGGGAATCACGACTTTCGTTTCCTTGCGCAGCTTCGAGGCCAGCGCCGCGCCGACCGCTACCGGGAGCGCGGAGCCGAGAATCCCCGATTCGCCGAGGATGCCGATGCTGAAGTCGGCGAGGTGCATCGAGCCGCCCTTGCCCTTGCAGTAGCCCGTGGCCTTGCCGAAGAGCTCGGCCATCGCCCGGTCGACGTCGCCGCCCTTCGCGATGGGGTGTCCGTGCGAACGATGGTTGCCGGTGATGTAATCGTCGTCGTTCAGGGCGGCGCAGGCGCCCACGGCGACGGCTTCTTCGCCGATGTACGTGTGCACGATGCCGACGATCTCGCCGCGCTCGACGAGCTCGACGGCGGTCTCGTCGAACCGCCGGATTAGGAGCATCTTGCGCAGCATTTCGAGGTAGAGCGCGCGGTCGGGGTTGGCGTCGTTCGACATAAGCATCCTCGATTCATGGACAGACGGATGGGAGCGTGAGTCTAGGCGACCGGTGTCGATCCTGGAAGGTGCGGTGTCGAAGTTCGTGCCGTCGATCGCGTGAGGGCACGGAGCGCGCCCGCTGCGCACGGGCGCCGAGCGGTCCTCCCTCGGGGACCCCGCCAGCCGAGGTCATCGAGGGGCGACGTCGCGCTGCACCTGCACCGCTTCAGATTCGCGTTCGGTGGGGCGCCGGGCGCTAGAGCTTCGCGAGAATCGCCCCGGCGGCGCTCACCGAGCACACTCCCGGATTCTCCTCGACGTCGAGGGACGTGACCGTACCGTCGTCGATCACGGCGGCGAAGCGGGTCACACGGCGGCCGAAGCCCACCGCTCCGAGATCGACGGCGAGATCGAGCGCAGCCGCGATCTCACCGTTGCCGTCGCTCAGCATCGTGATTTCACGGCCACCGTGCTGGCTGTTCCAGGCGTCGAGTACGAAGACATCGTTCGCCGCAAGGCAGACGATGCCGTCGACGCCCTTCGCGCCAAGCGCCTCGGCCTCGCGGAGGTAGCTCGGCAGGTGCTCATTGGTGCAGGTGCCCGTGAACGCCCCGGGGACACCAAACATGACGATCTTCTTGCCCGCCGTGACCTCACCGAGGGTCGTCTTCGCGGGACCTTGCTCGCTCAGCACGAAGCCCGCCGGGTCGGCGGGTACCTGGGTTCCAACTGCGATGGGCATTGACGAACTCCTGCGCTGCGCCGTCGTCTGCTCGCGACCGGCGCGGGGGCGATGATAGCGGCTCTGCCTCGGGACCGCGCGGCCGGCTGCGATGCGGTCAGCGGCTCGGCGCGCAACCGCGGTCTCTTTCCGGTGGTGCCGAATGGCGCGGAAATTAGCTATCCGCCTACGCGCGTGCGCAGTTGAGTTGGTCGCTAGCCTCTCCCCGCTGTAGCATCGGTCCCGCCAACGCGGGTGGGCGGTCTCGGGCCGCCGGTGTGCCCCTGCTCCGGAGTGTCGGTGACGATCCTGAGGGATGAGCGCATGCCTAGTTCGATTCCGAAGTGGTTCTGGTTGGCGCCGGCGCTACTCCTCGTGGCCCTGGCCACGCTCTTGGCCCAGCCCCCCCCTCGCGGCCAAGGCCAACGCCCCCGGGGATCTCGACTGGGCCAAGCGGGCGGGCGGCACAAGTACTGACTTCGGCAATAGCATCGGAGTGGATGGTGCGGGAAATAGCTATGTCACGGGTTCGTTCCGTGGTTCGGCGACATTTGGCGCGGGGGAGACGAACGAAATCACCCTCACCAGCGCGGGCTCTCGAGACATCTTCGTGGCCAAGTATAGCGAGGGAGATCCATCGATCAGCATCGAAAAAGCAACCAACGGCTTCGACGCGGATGCGCCGCCCGGCCCCCTCCTGCAGGTCGCGGTCGGCAGCACGGTCACATGGACCTACGTCGTCACCAACACCGGCAGCGCCGACCTCGACGAGATCAGCGTGAGCGATGACGAAATCGGGCCGATTGCCTGCCCGCAAACGACCCTGGCGGCGGGCGAGTCGATGACGTGTGCGGCGGTCACGGGCGTCGCCCTCCCCGGCCAGTACGCGAACGTCGCCACGGTGACCGGCCTCACGCCCCTCGACGAGGTCGTCAGCGACAGCGACCCCAGCCACTACTTCGGGGCGGTCGCGGAGATCGACATCGAGAAAGCGACGAACGGCGTCGACGCCGACACCCAGAGCCCGCAGAACCTCATCCCGGTGGGGACGGCGGTGACCTGGACGTACGTCGTCACGAACACGGGCAACCTCACGCTGACGGATGTCGCGGTCACGGACGACGTGCGCGGGCCGATCTGCGTGATCGGCACCCTCGCGCCCGGCGCCTCGACGACGTGCAGCGACAGCAGCGTCGCCGTCGAAGGTCGCTACGTGAACGTCGGCCACGTGCGCGGGAACTCAACGATCGGGCACCGCGCCGACTCCGATCCCAGCCACTACCGCGGGATCTCGACCGCGGGCGGCGGCGGCACCTCGATTACCGCCACGCCGACCGCGACGGCGACGCCCGTTCCGACGGCCACCGCGACCAGCCCACCGCCGACCGGGACAACTCAAGCCGCCGCGACGGGCACGCCCGATTCGACGCGTACCGCCCCGCTCCCCCCGGACACAGGCAGCGGCCTGGCCGTTAGTCCATCCATCGGGATCGCCACCGTCCTCGCACTCTTGGTGCTCAGCGGCCTGCTCGGCGCACTCGGTGCGACGCGCCGGCGGGTGCGGTAGGGGCCCGCCGGACGTCAGCTACCGCGCGACCATCAGCGTCGCGAAGACCGCCGGAGTCGCTTGCTGGGGGCTGCTTCGCGCTGGCGGGCCCGCACCGATCCGCCTGGGTCTTGGGGCCGGTCCGTGGGGGTATCCTTTGCCGCCGGATCACCTAACGCCGGGGGCCCGATGATTGAACTCACGGACGCGATCAAGCGTGACGTCAACAACGCCTTCGTCGAAACCCACCCCGTGATCGTTGTGGGAGTAACGAACGCGGGCGAGCCGACCGTCAGCTTTCGCGGCACGGCCCAGGCGCTCGGCGATTCAGCGCTGGCCTTCTGGTCGCGAACACCGGCGACGAGCACGCTCGTGGCCTCGCTCCCCGAGCATCCGAACATCATGCTGATCTACTCGAACATGGGTGAGCGGCGCTTCTACCAGTTCGCAGGCACAGCGCGGCTGGACGACGACCCGGAGGTCGATCGCGTCGTCTGGGACAACTCGCCCGAACTCGAGCAGCAGCGCGACCCGGAGCGGTTGGGCAAGGCGATCGTCGTCGAGCTGACCTCGGTGCGCGGTCGCAACGACGAGGGCATGGTGATGATGGAGGCGGACGGCTCGTGAGCGTGGCGGTCCGCAAGCCGTTCGCTGCGGTCATCGGCGGAGACGGCTGGAGGGACTAGGATTCCAGGACCTCCTAGGAGCGAACGATGCCCTACCCGAACGTCTTCAGCCCGATCACGATCAACCAGCTCGAGATCAAGAACCGCATCATCCGCGCGGCCCACGGAACGGGACTGAGTGCGGGCGGACTCCAGGTCCTCGTCGACTACCACGAGGCACGGGCGAAGGGCGGCGTGGGGCTGACCATCCTCGAGGTCGCTTCGGTGCACCCGACCTGCGCGGCTCCGATCCTCGCCTTCCGCCCCGAGGTCGTCAGCGACTACGAACAACTCGCGGAGGCCTCACATCGCCACGGCATGAAGCTCTTCCAGCAGCTCTGGCACTCCGGGAACAACGGCGTGACGCTCAGCGGGGAGCCACCGTGGGCCCCCTCGCGCGTGATGGGGGCGCTTGCGACCGTCCTTCCGCTCCCGATGACGAAAGCGATGATCGACGAGGTCATCGAGGGCTACGTCACCGCCGCGCGCCACTGTAAGGAGGGTGGGCTCGACGGTGTCGAGCTGCACGGCGCTCACGGCTATCTCCTCACGCAGTTCATGTCTCCCGTCACGAACCGGCGCGAGGACGACTACGGGGGCTCCTTCGAGAACCGCATGCGCTTCCCGCGCGAGGTGATCGCGGCCGTGCGCGCGGAGCTCGGCGACGATTACCCGCTGGGTATCCGCCTGACCGGCGCCGAAGGCGTCGCGGGGGGCATCGACCCGGAGTCGAACCGCGAGATTGCGCTCGCCCTCGAAGCCGATGGCCAGCTCGACTTCTACGATGTCTCGGTCGGCAGCTATTACACCTTCGATCAGTTCATCGGCGGCATGCACGAGCCGCATGGGTACGAGCTCGAGCGGAGCACGGTTGCCACGAAGGCGCTTTCCAAGCCGACAGTCGTGACGGGCCGGGTCATCACCATCGCCGAGGCGGAGGAGATCATCGCCACCGGTCAGGCGGACATGGTCTCGATGGTGCGCGCCACCCTCGCCGACCCCGACATCGTGAAGAAGGCCGAAGAGGGGCGCGAGGCCGACACGCGGCCCTGCATTGGCTGCAACCAAGGCTGCATCGGTGGCCGCTCCGGCCCGCTCATGCGTTTCGGCTGCACCGTGAACGTCGGCGCCGGGCAGGAAGGACGCTTCGGCGACGACCACATCACGCCCGCGGAGGCGCCGAAGCGGGTCTTCGTCATCGGTGGCGGTCCCGCGGGCCTCGAAGCCGCTCGCGTGGCGGCGCTCAAGGGGCACAAGGTCACGCTTTACGAGGGCACGGACCGGCTCGGCGGCCAGGTCCAGGTCGCGCGCCAGCTGCCCCATCGCGAGGAGATCGGCGGCATCGTCGATTGGCTCGAGGGCCAGGTGCGCAACCTCGAGGTCGACGTCTACCTCAACACACCCGTCGACGCGGGCCAGTGGGACCGCTGGCACCGCTCCTTTGACTGGCTCGAGAACGAACGCCCGGACAACGTCATCATCGCCACCGGCTCGACGCCGCGCGTCGACGGCTTCCAGGCGCTGCGTCCGATGGAGCCCCCGGCGGGGCTCCACCTCGAGCACGTCTGTTCCTACTACGACGTGGCCGAGGGCAGCGCGCCGCTCGGCAAGAAGGCGGTCGTCCTCGACGACGTCGGGCACTACCCGGCGATTGGCGTCGCCGAGAAGCTGCTCGAGGCGGGCACGAGCGTGACGTTCGTGACGCGCCACATGTCGCTGGGTTCGGCGGTCGCCGGGGCGTTGATGCAGGAACCGGCGCTGCGTCGCCTCACCGGGCACGCGAGCGGCTTCCGGCTCGTTCCCCGCGGGCAGCTCGCCGAGGTGACCGAGACCGACGTCCTCCTGCGTAACCTCGATTCGGGAGGGGAGGAGCGCGTGCAAGGAGACATGGTCGTGCTCATGTCGGGGAACATCCCGAACACCGAGTTCGCCGAGGCCATCGAAGGTTACGAGGGTGGGGTCGAGGTCGTCGGCGACGCACTGGCGCCACGCTGGCTCGAGATGGCGATCCACTCCGGGCACTACGCCGCTCTCAGGGTGTAGCGCGTGCATCGCGCCGTTCTTCGTCTACGCTGCCGAGCGAACGCTGGCGCGTCCCGCTCAGCGTTCGACTACGTTCGACGGCCAGGAGGCTTCCGATGAGCGCTAAGGGCGCCAAGCCAACCCTCGAAGACGCCCGCTTCTTTGAAGCGAACCTTGCCGTCCGGGCGGACCCGCACCCGTTCTACGAGGCTATTCGCGAGATTGGACCGATCGTGCAGGAACCGCACGAGGGCGTGTTCCTCGTCACGCGCTACGACGACATCCTCGAGATCTCCAGGAACACCGACGACTTCTCTGCCGCACCAGCGGCGTATGGGCCGTGGGCCGAGGGCCTGATCCCTGCCCGCCCTGAAGGCTGCCCCTTCGGCGAGGCAGACCTCACCGCCGACCTCGAGCAATGGCGGAGCGAAACCGCCTTCGGGTTTATCCCGGTTCTCACCGCCGACCCCCCGCGCCACCAAGAGTTGCGGAGCGTCCTCAACCGGCTGTTCACGCCTGCGCGTCAGCAGGAGATCGAGCCGCGGCTGCAGGAGATGGCCGCGGAGATGGTCGCTGCATTCGCTGCAGACGGCGAGGTCGAGTTCGTCTCGCAGTTCGCCTCGCGCTACCCCTTCTTCGTAATCACCGAGCTCTTCGGCATCCCCCGCGAGGTCCAGGACGCGCTCAAGGAGCAGCTTCGCGCCAGCCGCGTGGCGGGCGCGCCGAGCCGCGAGGCATTCGCGGCGATGCGCGATCGCATCCGCAACGAGGACGCCGCCGCTCACGACGATGACGGAGGGGGTGGCCTGGGCCCCACGGACCAGCAGTTCCTCGACTACATGCGCGAACGCAGGCAGAACCCCCAGGACGACATCCTCACCCAACTGGCGACGGCGCACTTCCCCGACGGTCGCCTGCCCGATCTGGAGGAGCTCGTCGCCGTCTCCAGCGTCACCTACGGCGCGGGCACCGGTACCACGGCGGACCTCCTGACCAACTCGATGCAGATCCTCGCCGAGCAGCCCGATCTCCAAGAGAGGCTCCGAAACAGCCGCGATGAGATCCCTGCCTTCATCGACGAGGTCCTACGCTACGCCTCCCCGGTCCAGGGCCTCTTCCGCTACGCCAAGCGCGACGCTGAGGTGGACGGCGTCCGCATCCCGGCCGGCTCCATCGTCTGGCTCATGTATGGCGCGGCCAACCGCGATCCGGAGCACTTCGAGGAGCCGGGGCGGTTCGCGCTCGAACGGGAGAATGCGCGCCACTCCGTCGCGTTCGGACACGGGCCGCACTTCTGCCCCGGCCAGCCTTTGGCGCGGCTCGAGGGACGGCTGGCGATCGCGGAGCTCCTCAAACGGCTGGGGAACATCCGCGTCGACGAAGCGAAGCACGAGCCGAGCTGGCCCGCCTGGTTCGTGGTGCGCGGACTGGAGAGCCTGCCCCTGGTGTTCGATCCGAGCGAGTAGGGCGAAGCGAGCACCCACGCGCGAGTGCCGGCCGCTTGCCGCGATCAGCAGATTGCGTGGCTGACAAGATCTTTTTCGAGATCGCGTCGGACCTCAGAGGCTTCGCCGGCGTCGCTCGGATCTACCGGCGCAGGGCACACGGATCGGCGCGCACTTGGCGCCGTCGGGCGCGCGGGAAGGGGCCAGCGGCCCGGCCCGCCGCTGCCGGACAGCGATGCGGTCGGCTGCTTATGTGAGGTGCTAGAGTTGGCGCGATGCGAAGGCTGACGCGGCTCGCGGCGGGAGCGCGGGTAGCCGCCTGGGTGCTCGTCCTCGGTACCTGGATCGCGGCTGGTGCCCTCGCGCTCTCCGACCTGGGGAGCGGGAATGGTGGCTCCGTGCATGCCCAAGAGGCAGCCGATTGCTCCGGCGCGCCCGGGGCGCACACCGAACTTGCGGAGCACAGCGACCTCCAGGTGAGCGTGGACGGCACGCACGTCTCCGGGCTCCGCTGCAACTACG
>Ga0310121_10000642_pt1 | contig 37525 bp, 36 predicted proteins | sample CB27_Tmax_986_MG_FD_203504 | JGI IMG/M metagenome (GOLD analysis project Ga0310121, IMG submission 203504) | Marine microbial communities from Western Arctic Ocean, Canada - CB27_Tmax_986 | ecosystem: Environmental > Aquatic > Marine > Oceanic | place: Canada: Western Arctic Ocean | collected...
AACAGCCGGCTACGCAGCTACTTTTCCTTACGTCGACATCTCGGCCCGGGTTACCTGCAGCTGTTGCCGTTCTTCCTCAACCACCGCCGATTCTTACGTAGTGAGCATCCCCAACGCGTCAACAAAAGCCCTGCCGAACTGCTGACTGGCAGCGGCCACGCGCATTGGCTCGAAATGCTCGGCTACCAGCTTTTCTCGCGCAACTAGCCGTCAATCCGGCCGGCGTAGGTCAAACTGGGCGCCAAAAATTACGATCCGAGGCCCACCAGCACGCCACCGGTACGAATTTGTTACCCTAAATGTGACGTTTTTGAACCAGGCCGGATTATCTGGTCCAAGTGAGTGTCGAACGTGACGGCCAGTTGCTCACCAAGGAGCACATCGTTTCGATCGAGGCTGGCCAGTCGAAGGTTTTGGCCTTTGATTTCGACGCCGACACGGTCAAGCTAGCCGCCCGCTAAAACGTTGGCCGCGACCTATCAAAACTATTCGACCCTCGAACCAGCCTGATTGGTTCGAGGGTTTTTTCGTTTATTTCAGTTCTTCCGCATGCCGCTCCCGCATCTCGCATCCCATCTCTCGTGATAACGGCTAACCGAGAACCGAGCGCCAAAATAACGATATTTCCGCCCGGAAGCTGGGACGGTACATTTGGCGTACGAGATTGGCTGGCGGGGTTGGGGAACGCCCCAGAATAGACCGCCATTTCGAAACACGGGTGGCTGCCTAGCGCGCCGCCCCAGAATCATTACGCTTCATTTTGCAAAGCTCCACTCCCACTCCCACCACGATCTGGTCTTCTCGATGGAGGCTATCGGTCAGCATATTGATCATGCTGCACTTGGCTTGTGTGGTTATAGCTCCCTTGGCGGACCCACCGCCGTCGAGCGAGCTGTCTCGAGGTTTAGCACGAATCGCACGGCCTTATATACAAGCGGTCGCGTTGGACAACGGCTATCGGTTCTTTGCTCCCGATCCGGGGCCGAGCCATCTGGTTCGCTACGAGTTGCACAATGCGGATGGTAGCCAGCGCAGTCATGAGTTTCCAAATCGCCAGGAACATTTTCCGCGGCTGCTTTACCATCGCCACTTTATGCTATCGGAAACGGTTTCGGCAATTGCCGGTCCATACACGGAAGAGCCTCCGGAGGGATTTCTCAGCGAAACAGATCGACGTGATTTCTATAAGGCCAAGGGACGGGGGATGATCCTGGCCAGGTCGGTGGCGCAGTACTTGCTCCGCTGCAATCCGGAAGTAGGCAGAGTGCGATTGTTCACGGTAACGCACATGATTCCAATACTGCCGGATGTGCGCAATGGCATGAAGTTGGACGACCGCCGGCTCTACAACGAGGTTCTCCTCGGCGAGTTCACGCGAGGTGATCTGTGACCCAGGTGATTGAATCTACGGGCGAACTCGCCGAAGAAATTCGCACTGGGTGGAGCAAATTTTGGTTCACCCCTCGCGATGCCGCAACGCTTGGGCTGATACGCTGCCTGGCCGGTTGCATGCTATTTTACACGCACCTGGTGTGGTCGCTGGACCTGACCGGTTTTTTTGGCAACACCGGTCGCATCAACTCAGAGTTTCTGTACGATTTCTACCGCGGACCTGACAACCACATTTCTTTCGCCTGGTCACACTTCAATCTGATTCATTCGCCGATCATGATGTGGTGCGTGCATTTAGTGGTTCTCGTAATTCTTTTATTATTCACGATAGGTCTGTTTTCGCGAGTAACCTCGATCCTCAGTTTTCTCATCGCGGTTTCGTATGCGCATCGCGTTCCCGGTACTCTGTTTGGGTTGGACCAGATCAACATCATGTTGGCTACGTACCTGATGCTGGGACCCAGCGGCGATGCGTACTCAGTGGATCGATGGTTGCAGCGACGGGCGTCGGGTGTTCCCCTCGATATCCCAGCGCCCACGATCTCCGGCAACATTGCGACACGGATGATCCAGATTCATCTCTGTGTGATTTATTTCTTTGCCGCGACGGGCAAGCTGCAAGGAGACAGCTGGTGGGATGGGATGGCACTATGGTTGGCACTTGCGAATTACGAGTACCAGACGCTGGACGTCACGTGGCTGGGGCGGTGGCCATGGCTGATCAACCTCATGACGCATGTTACACTTTTCTGGGAGTTGTCCTACTCGGCGCTCATTTGGCCGCGGCTTTCGCGGCCTTTCATGTTGGCATTGGCGATTCCGCTGCACATGGGGATCGCTGTGTGCATGGGCATGATCACCTTTGGCGTGATCATGCTGATCGCGAATCTCGCGTTTGTCGCGCCGGAATTGATTCGGATTCTGTTGGATCGTCGTTTTCGTCAAGCTGGTTGACGGTTCCCTCGCCCCCTGTCCGGCTTGCCGGCAGGATCGCATGTTTTTATAGCTAAAAAATTTACGTTCCTGCTGGACACGCCGAACAGGGGACGGTTAAATCTATGCCTGCAACCGGAGCAAAAACAAGAGTCTTCAGCCGTAGCGAACGTTGAGGGCAGGGGGGGGCGCACGTTGATTCCATCGGCCGTAAACGAGTATACTGGTACGTTCGCTTGAACAATTAACGCTTACGAGTGCGTAGGAGTCATCACCTTGTTTGAAACACTTGCCGTGGCCGGTGCCACGGGGGCCGTGGGGCGAATCATTCGTCAGTTGTTGGAGGACCGGGAATTTCCGATTCAGGACGTGAGATTTCTCGCGTCGGCTCGGTCGGCCGGCACCGAACTGGAATTTCGTGGCAAATCGATTACGGTGCAGGAACTCAAGCGGGCGGCGTTTGACGACATCGACCTTTGCATTGCCAGCACGCCCGATGAAGTATCGCAGGAGTTTGTTCCCTATGCGGTTGAGCGAGGTGCGGTCGTGGTCGACGAAAGTGCGGCGTGGCGCATGGACCCCAAAGTTCCGCTCATCGTGCCGGAGGTCAATCCCCAGGCCATCGAAAAACATTCAGGCATCTTGGCCAGTCCCAACTGTTCGACTATCCAGATGGTGGTGGCGATGAAGCCGCTGCACGAAGCAGGGCGAATCAAGCGTGTGATTGTTAGCACATATCAGGCGACGAGCGGGGCAGGGGTGTCTGGAGAACGTGATCTGATCAGCGGCACCCGTGCGGCATTGGCGGGAGATCGACACGATTACGAGGTGTTCGCCCATCCGATCGCCATGAATCTTATCCCGCAAATCGGTTCCTTGAAGTTCGAGGGCTACACGTCGGAAGAGATTAAAATGGTGTGGGAAACCCACAAGATTTTTGAAGACGATTCCATTCAAATTTGCCCAACATGCGTCCGTGTACCCGTGACGAATTGTCATAGCGAGTCGATTTTGGTCGAAACGGAAAAAAAGATCACGGCCGACCAGGCGCGCGACTTGTTTGCCAACGCGGACGGCATTACCGTCGTGGACGATTTGTCAAATGGCCAATACCCCATGCCTCTCAATTCCGATGGCAAGGATGACGTGTTTGTGGGGCGAATTCGCGAGGACTTGTCCAGCCCCAATGGGATCGCGTTTTGGTGTGTCAGCGACAACCTGCGCAAAGGCGCGGCGACAAACGCGGTGCAAATCGCCGAGTTGCTGGTCGCCAGTCGTGCGGCTATTTGACGCCACATGCCCACTTTCAAGATCAAATTGGCGTACGATGGAACCGCCTATGCGGGTTGGCAGATTCAAAACAACGCCGAAACGATTCAAGGAAGACTCGAATCGGTGCTAATGCGGATTACTGGACAGGCTATCCGGGTGGCGGGCAGCGGTCGCACGGATGCTGGGGTGCACGCACTCGGCCAGGTTGCCAGTTTTCAAGCCGCAACTCGGTTGGATGGCGCGGAAATGCGCAGGGCGCTCAACGGCAATTTGCCGCCGGACATTCGTGTTGACCATTGCGACATTGTGGGCGACGATTTTCATGCGCTACGAGACGCCCTTGGCAAGCGGTATCGCTATTACATCTGCGACGGTGACAATCCAAAATTGTTTTCGCGACGTTACAGCTGGCAGATCTTCGATAGCTTGAATGATCAGGACATGCTGGCGGCCAGCTGGCACTTGTTGGGTCGCCATGAATTCTCCAGCTTCGAGGCGGCTGGGGCGCCACGCAACTCGAGCGTCCGGACGGTCACCGAGCTGGGCGTGGACAGAAGGGCAGGGGAGTGGTCCGAATACCTACTCATTGACATACACGCGGACGGTTTCTTGTACAACATGGTGCGCAACATCGTAGGCACCTTGGTCGAAGTCGGCCGCGGGGCGCAGTCAATTGAGTGGGTTCGCGAGGTATTGGATCAAAAAGACCGCCAAGCGGCAGGGCCGACCGCGCCGGCCTGTGGTCTGTTTCTTGTCGAGGTGGATTATGCCGGATGAACGACTGCTGCTTTAATTGAATTTATTTCCCTTAACAATCTTCATCATGCGAATTGCCCACGTCATCACACGAATGATCCTTGGCGGAGCGCAGGAGAATACGCTGCTGAATTGCCGCGATTTGATTCGTGAATATGGTGACGACGTGCTGTTGATTACGGGTCCCGCTACTGGACCGGAGGGGAGCTTGATGGAGGTGGTTCGCACCGAAGCGATACCCTACCAGCAACTGGACTCGCTGCGCCGGCCTATTCGGCCGTGGCGTGATCTGAAAGCCTATGCTGACATCCGCCGCACGCTGGCCGCATTCGCGCCACAGGTGGTTCATACGCACAGTGCCAAGGGGGGCATGTTGGGGCGATTCGCGGCAGCAGCATTAGAGGTTCCCGCCATTGTGCACACCGTTCACGGCGCGCCCTTTTACGATCACCAACGCGCTGCTGCACGCTGGCTTTATCGACTGTGCGAGCGACGCGCTGCGGCCAAATGTCACGAGCTGATCAGTGTTGCCGATGCGATGACGCAATTGATGGTGGCGGGAGGAGTCGCTCCGCAGTCCAAGTTCACTACGGTGTATAGTGGTATGGAGGTCAGTCCGTTTTGTGATGCCGAACGTCATCGCGCCATCACGCGGTCTGAGTTGGGGTACGCGGATGACGAAATCGTCGTGGGTAAGATCGCACGGCTGTTTCAGTTAAAGGGGCACCAGTATCTCCTGTCAGCCGCCCGCGAGATTGTCGATGCGTGTCCACAGGTTCGTTTTTTGTTGGTTGGGGACGGTAACCTACGCGAGCACTACGAGCGACAGATTTCCCGGCTTGGGCTGACTCGCTTTTTCAAGTTCACGGGATTGGTTCCAGCGGCGAGGATTCCGGCGCTAGTTTCAGCCATGGATGTATTGGTGCACGCCAGCCTGCGCGAGGGATTAGCTCGGGCGCTTCCACAAGCGCTGCTGGCGCGGCGGCCGGTGATCAGCTTCGACATCCACGGTGCCAGGGAAGTCGTCATCAACGGAGAGACGGGCTTTCTTGTCCAACCGTGCCAAGTAGACGATTTGGCCAAATCGGCCATCGAACTGGCCAACAACCCATCCTTAAGGGCTGCGATGGGGCAGAGGGGACAGCGATTGTGTAAAGGCCGTTTCGATCACCTCAACATGACAGGTCAAGTGCGAGCTATTTATGAGAGAATACTTGAAGGCCGTAGCGATCTTCCCGAGCGAGTATCCATCCGATAGACTTGAGTTGGATACAGTTTTTGAGGCACGATCTTCAACCGAGCAAAGCAGCATTGCCGTGGCAATTTCCGGTCGCGAATACCTTGGTCCTTATCATTTGCTGAAACTCATTCGGGCCGGCAAAGCGACGCTCGTTTGGGAAGCCTTCGATCCCGACAACCATCGGATCGCGATTAAGGTTTTGCAGCGGCAACATTGTAACGACAAGGTCGAGGTTGCGTCACTTCGGCACGAATACACGGTGGGACGCGAGCTTAACCATCCCAACGTGAATCGCATTTTGGAGTTCAACGTCACTCGCGGCATGGCGTACGTCGCGATGGATTTTTTCGATGGATTGAATCTCAAGCAATCGATTCGACAATCGGCTCAATTGGTCGCTGAGCAATACGAACACATTGTCCGTCAAGCGGGCGCTGGCCTGCAACATCTGCATGAACATGATTGGGTCCACTGCGACGTGAAGCCGGACAATTTTCTGCTCGACGAAAAGGGAGATGTCCGGCTAATCGACTTTTCCATTGCGACGAAAGTGAAGAAGGGTCTCGCCCGCATACTTCCTCGGAGGTCTCGAGTTCAGGGTACACGCAGTTACATGTCTCCTGAACAGATACGCGGCGCAGCGCTCGACCCGCGATCCGACGTCTACAGTTTCGGATGTGTTGTGTACGAGCTTGGGTGCGGAAAATTACCCTACACCGGTGTCAGCGCGGATGATCTGCTCAACCGGCACCTACGCGCACCCATTCCACCGCTGTCAGCCGCAACCGACAGGTTTAGCCAGGACTTCTCTGATCTCGTCGCCAGCATGATGGCAAAAAAAGCAGACCAACGTCCCAAATCGATCGCCAAGGTGATCGAGATGCTGGACGACATACGCATTCATCGCCGCAAGTCGTCTGCCTGAAGTCAACTTCCAAGCGAAGTTGCGTCGCGATCCCTTTCCCGCCACAATATCGATTGCCTGGAAGCGGTTAAGTCGAGGCCCCGTTTTAATTGGAAACCGACTAATTGGAAACAGATCGATTATGCAGCAAGGTAATCCGGGGCTGGCTTTCGAGCAGCCAATCTATGAGTTGGAAGGGAAACTGGACGAGCTGGTCCAATCGTCTGGAGACAATTCGGCAAAGCACGAACAAATTCGTGAATTGCGATCTCAATTGGCCGGCCTGACGGAGGATATCTACAGCAACCTGACGCCATGGCAAACCGTCCAGGTCGCGCGACACCAGGATCGGCCCTATACTTCCGATTACCTGGGATTGATATTTGATGAATTTGTCGAGCTGCATGGGGACCGTCGTTTTGGTGATGATCGCGCGCTGATCTCGGGATTCGCCAAAATCGGGAAATACAAGACGCTGATCGTGGGACATCAGAAAGGGCGGACCTATAAGGAACGAACGGCCTGTTATTTCGGCTGTGCCCATCCCGAAGGCTATCGAAAGGCGCTGCTCAAAATGCGGATGGCTGCCAAGTACGGTTTGCCGGTGATTTGCCTCATCGATACACCGGGAGCTTATCCAGGGCTCGGAGCGGAAGAACGAGGCCAATCCCAAGCGATCGCCGAGAATATGTACGAGATGTCCCGTCTTAAAACGCCGATCATCGGTGTGGTCATCGGTGAGGGGGGTAGCGGCGGCGCTTTGGGTATCGGCGTCGGAGATCGGGTGGGCCTCCTGGAGTTTTCCTACTATTCGGTAATCAGCCCAGAAGGCTGTTCGGGCATATTGTGGAAGAATCACGAGTACGCCGAACAAGCCGCAAAAGCGTTACGATTTACCGCACCTGACTTGCTTGAACTGGGAGTCGTGGACGAGGTCATCAAGGAACCGCTAGGCGGTGCCCATCGTGATCATCACAAAGTGGCAGCGAACCTGAAACGATTTCTGCTGAAAACGCTCGGAGAGTTGACCGCCGTCGATAGTAAAACGCTTTTGGCCGACCGCTACGAAAAATTTCGCCGCATGGGTCGTTTTCGGGAAGACGTGATCGCGTAACCACCGCGGTCTGACCAGCCGCCAGCGACGATTTCGGCGCATTGATTTTTGTCCGGGTTTCGCTCTCGGCAACTCTCGTTTAGGGCGCGCCGGCGCCAAGCATTTCCGTACGGCCAGTCCATGGTCGCCGTGAGGTTGTTCGTGCTCACGTACACCCAGGGGTGTCGCGGCCAAAACTCGCCTAAAATCAGGCCTAGAGAGCACCCATCGTGATCATCACAAAGTGGCAGCGAACCTGAAACGATTTCTGCTGAAAACGCTCGGAGAGTTGACCGCCGTCGATAGTAAAACGCTTTTGGCCGACCGCTACGAAAAATTTCGCCGCATAGGTCGTTTTCGGGAAGACGTGATCGCGTAACCACCGCGGTCTGACCAGCCGCCAGCGACGATTTCGGCGCATTGATTTTTGTCCGGGGTTCGCTCTCGGCAACTCTCGTTTAGGGCGCGCCGGCGCCAAGCATTTTCGTACGGCCAGTCCATGGTCGCCGTGAGGTTGTTCGTGCTCACGTACACCCAGGGGTGTCGCGGCCAAAACTCGCCTAAAATCAGGCCTAGAGAGCACCTCTCCCAACGTCCGATAATGTCTCTTATGTTCGGTTATGGGTGCTTTTTCTCGGGGTTTCAGGCGTTTTCTCAGATGGGCCCTCCAGCGGTTCCCCGTCGCCCGGGCCGTGTGTGAAGGTAACGATAGGCGACCGAGATCACGGTGAAAGTCATGATGAAAGTCCGCGCGTCGGATGAAAATTCTGGGACAGAAAAATCGCTCCAGCGGACCGGCGCCCAGCAGCCAAAATTTGACGACCCACGACAGGCTTCTGCGTCCTCATTTCAGCAGCCAAAAAACATCACTAAATCGACGATCCGCTGGGATCACATTTTCATTGCCAGCGTTCCGACTCGACGGTGGCGCTGCGGTTGGGGTCGTAATTTGGGTCGTAATTTGGGTCGTAATTTGGATCGTAATTGGGGTCATAGTTAGGGTCGTAGGAATTCCAATCATTGGGATCATTTCCTAGATCGTATCCCCGCTGGTCCCATTCCGTGGTGGCCTGCCCCTGCGCGGGCGATCTCGCCTGCTGGAGCCCCTGGTCCAGACGATCCATGTGGGGGGCCAGGACCTGACGGATCTCTTCCGGCATGATTTGATCCGCTCGAATCATCATGCGTGCGAATAGATTGCCGGACTTGGACGCCAATATGGCATTCTGGGTCTCTTTCCCCGACAAAGAGACTGCAAACAGCGTGACGATGCCGCTGAGAGCCAACCCCTTGCCCACTCCGGCCAGGGCCCCTAGCTGGCGATCGAAATCACGGAGTTTCATCCGATCAATAGAATGCCGCACCGAGCGAAACAACGTCCAGATGACCAGTGACGTACCGAGGTACAGGATCAGCATGGCGGCAAACGTATTCCAAGGTGGGGCGGCGCTGATCATCTCGCCCAAGGGTTCGCGAAACTGCACCGCCACGAAATAGCTCGCTACAATGGCGGCAATCGAAGCGATTTGCCAGGCCATGCCTTTCATCCAGCCACGAAACAGTGTGATGGCGAGAATGACCAGGATCAGAATGTCGAATGGTTGCAGATTCACCGCTGTATCCATGGTCGAAGATGGAGGTTGGAAGAAACGGATGCGCCCCCCCTGCCAGCCGGGGGAGGGCGGCGGCGAGTGTAGAGATTCGCCGGCCAAATGCGAATAGCAGTCACCTATCCAGTCATTGAAGAACGACCCTCGGCGGGAGGGCATGGCGCCCGTGACAGCAACGCTAGCCCGCATTCAATGCACTGATAGCCGTTCGTTGATCCCCCTTTCCCGGTTGCAGCCTCGCCGGCCAGTCGATGCTATCTTGGCGAGTTCAACGACTCGACCTTTGGCAATCGACGCTAACGTCCGATAACCCTTGTTGGAGAGGAGAACGACATGGCTAACTTTCACACGCACATTGGTGTCAGTTCCGCATTGGGCGTTGCCTATGGCTCCGTAGGCTACCTGGTTTACGACGTGGAAAGGCCGGCAGCCATCTTGTCGGCTGGACTGTGTGGCGTGGCCGGCATGTTGCCTGATTTGGACAGCGATCGCGGCGTACCGATTCGGGAAAGCATGGCCTTCCTGGCAGCGGTCGTGCCCATGCTCTTGTTGAATCGTTTTCGGCAGCTGGGTTGGACGCAAGAGACCATCGTCTTGGTGACTGGGATTCTCTACTTCCTGATCCGGTTTGGCGGTACGACCTTTATACGCAAATACACGGTACATCGAGGGATGTGGCACAGCCTTCCAGCGGCAACGATTGCCGGGTTGGTGACTTATCTCTTGTGTGCTTGTCCCGACATAAATATGCGTTTGTACAAAACCGGTGCCGTGGTTGCGGGCTTCCTGTCGCATCTCATTATCGACGAGATCTGGAGTATCGACGTTCGTGGATTCCGCGTGAAAAAAACATTTGGGACCGCCTTCAAGTTCTTCGGCAAAAGCGCTTGGGGCAACATATCGGTGTATGGCAAGTTGGCTTTGTTGTTGGTGTTGGTCTTTTACGACCCGCCGCTGGAAGAGCTACACCAGGCGCACCTGCAGCCGGTCGAACAGGCGGCCGAACAGGCGGCCGAACAGGCGGCCGAACAGGCGGCCGAACAGGCGGCCGAACAGGCGGCCGAACAGGCGGCCGAACAGGCGGCCGAACAGCCGGCCGAACAGCCGGCCGAACAGGCGGCCAATGAGTTCTATGACGAATACGGCCAGCCGTTGTACGAAGAATACCTACGGTAGACGTGCCGCAATTGGCTGACCGAATTCATATTCCTCCTCCTAATCTTAATCTTAATCACTCTCGGCCGTTCTGAGATTAACGACCGAGAGTGATTAAGATTAAGATTAGGAGTTCGACCGGTTAGTCTCTAGACGGGGAAAGCAATTCTTAGAAGCCCTTCTTACTATCGATCAATATCGTCACTGGTCCGTCGTTGACCAAAGCGACGTCCATCATCGCTTGAAATTGGCCGGTGGCGACGCGGATCCCAGCGGATTGGACCAGCGCCACGAATTGCTCGTAATAGTCGTTGGCCATTAGCGGCGGTGCCGCGGCAAGAAACGAAGGTCGCCTTCCCTTGCGGCAATCTCCCAGCAGAGTGAATTGGCTGACCACCAGCATTCCGCCACCAGTCTCCTTGAGCGAAAGATTCATCTTCCCTTCCGCGTCGTTGAAAATTCGCAGCTGGACAATTTTATCAGCCACCAGGCGCACGTCCGCTTCCGTGTCGTCTTGCCCGACACCTAGCAACACGAGTAGACCAGACTGGATCTCCCCAATACACTCGCCGTCCACCATTACGGACGCTTGCCGGACTCGTTGAATACAAGCTCGCACGCGATAACCCTATGCCCAAATTAGGTGTTCAGTGTTCAGAAATTCGTCACGTGTCCGCCGAGGCAACGTCATTTGACGCATCCGTTACAACATCCAGTCCTCGATCGCGTCGCAATTGTTTGACTTTCTGAAGAACCTCCTGAATGATCACATGATTCGCGGCGATATATCTCGCCTGCTTCCAGAGGCAAATGGCAATTGCCACAACACCGACCAACGATACGATTCGATGCGGCATGACCCACTCGGACGTGTTGGCTCGCAACGTACCCGGATCGGCTGCCGCTCCGAACGCCGCGATGCCCAATGCCGCCAGCATGGTCACCAGGGCCGGTGGAAAGGCGCGGCGTTTAAGCGCATTGCTGCGTTGCAGGATCGCTTCGTCTAGTCCGTACGCTTCAACAACCTCTCGGCACCAGCGACTGGTGCCGATGAAATATGTCACCGCGACGCTGCTAACCAAAATCGTGATTAACGAGGTCAAGACCCCGAGCAGCACATGAAAAGTTACGGAACCACGGAGCGGCTCCAGTTCTGTGTAGCCATCTGAAATCAACGCTTCTTGACGTTTGATACTGTCGCTCTCAACGGATACGCTACTCTGCATGCGATAAAGATCTTGCTGTAATGCGCGGAGCCGAAAAGTAGCGGCGTTGTAGTTGCCGATACGAAGTCCTCCAACAACGGCAGCCAACAAAAGTACGACCGTAAAGACGGCAAGTCCCGTAAATATCCGTGACACTTCCGAAATTTTCCTCCAGGCAACAGGCACATTCAGCGATGAAGACGTTAGACTTGGGTGACAACACCCAAACCTCCAAACGCCAACGTCGTATGCGGCGCGAGAATCACCTTCGTTGTTTCCACACGGGCAAATCATCGACGAATGAAGTCTAGCCGACAATGAATTCGTCGACCAGCGACCAGCCACTAAAGGGCCGATTCAGCGCGTCGATTTACCAACCGCCCTCGCCGCTCACGTGATGTCCGCACCATTTCCACGTGCTCCCGTGTAATGTCCGACACCGGCAGACCACGCGGCTTGAAAACGAACATCAATGGATCTACTTCTCCCCCCAACTGGACTTCAAAAAACTCCAAGATCAGCATGGGTTGGCTCTGGGCATCTTGAAACTCGAAGAGAAAAGGAAACAAATCTTCACGCCCCAGCACAATTCTTACCCGATCGGACATGAGAGCGACCTCCCCTCGCTGAGCCTCCCCTCGCTGAGCCTCCCCGTCTTCGACAATCGACGGCAGCTTTCTCCTAACACCGATCAACCCGAATCCGGGTATTGAGTGCAGCTTGATGGTTTGGGGTGACTCGAATTGATAATAGGCCGCCAACTGATTGAGTAGATAGGGTAGGCCTTCCAGCAACAAGTGTTGTGTAGGTGACGTGGACTCGCACCGGTCTAACCGCCGCAAAGCATCCAGATCGATCCGGTTCACTTCGACTTGAGGGGGCGCCTGCGGATTCACTGCAGGCATGACTTGATGAGTCCACAAAAATCGCCCGTCAGCAACCTGGACCAGGCTGGAAACGTCTTCCCCCACTGGGGTCTTGAGTTCCATGCGAATGAGACTTCCATCGTCACGATTCAACTGGTAATAGGCTCCCGTTCCCACCAAACGATGGCCGAAGAGGTGGACCTGGTGCCGTATCCGTCCTGAGATCGTGCTGTACGCACGCAACTGTTGGGCGGCTTCAACTAACCACCGATTGCCCTGCCCTGCCCCGTCGTGCGAGCTAGCAGCACCAGCTTTACTGGCATCGCCCGCTGCCTTCAGACCGGTCATCGGTGAAGGCAAGGTGCTAGCGGGAGCTGGCTCGACTTCGGGCGGTGATTGTGCCAGCGCGAGCGGTTGCCAGCCCCAACCAAAGCATCCAGCAAAGACGCAGGCGACGATCCAACAAGCGGGTTTGGGCACGATGTGATTCTGGGCAATTTGGAGTTTATTTAACGGTTTTAACGATTCTTCCAAAGTTGGAGGATGCGTAGAGCCGAAACTCAATTCGACAGGCGTGTTTCTGGATGGCCTGCACCGGCTTGTCGCTGCGTGCAATAGAGGCGGAGAGATTGTAGAGACGTGTGGCGAAGTGAGCCACAGCAATACCTTTCAACGAAGCGCCGTGTCAGGGGAGTGCGAGGCTCCCGCCGAGCCAATTTGGGCGGGAAGTCGCTATTCCTGCTCGGCGGGAGTCTCGCACTCCCAGCAGACTCGTAGCAGCATTAAGGAAAAGACGATGAGCAAGCAGTTACTTGCAGCCACTCTAATGATCATCTCGTTGGTCTTGACGGCCGCTTGTTTTGGCCAGGCCTTCAATCTGCCTCCCGGCGAGCGACTGGCCGCTCCCGGGCCCGGCGTCCACGGCCCTGGGCCAGGCGTTTTGACCGCGGCCGAGATGGCAGGCGGCGCGGCAGGCGTGTCGCCTGCTGGCTACGCGGATGGTGGAATCGAGGCGGCCCAATTTTCTCTGGCTCAGGTCGGTTCGTCGCAGGTGATGTTCGTCAAACCCGCAGGCATGCATTTGTACCTGGACGTGTCGGGTTGCGGTCAGTTTGTCAACACACCCTTGATCGTGCCGGCTCGATCGAATTTCAATCCGGGTTCGCTCTATCGTTTGAAGCTGACAAATATACCCGGCCATGAAGGAACTGAATTGTACCCTTCGCTGGAAATCGGACCACGAAATCCCCGCACATTGGCATTCATGGCTCATAGCACAATTCCAGTTCAGCTGGACTCCGATGACTTCAATCAGATTCTGGCCGGTAATTTTGTCACTAAGGTGATCTATCTTCCCGATCCCGAATTTCAAGAACTGGCTCTTGCCGGCGTCGAGACGTTGGTCAGCACACGGTTGGATCCAGGATTGGACCCGATTGTTGAAGCGGATCGTCGCGGAGTGATCCTTGCCGTCGTTCGGGTTGGTAACAAGGACCTGGAAATACCTGGAGAAGGCTACGAAGGGGGTGCGTACCTGGGTCGAATCCCAATATCCGACAGCCAAGTGGCTCCGGCCAGTCATTGCGAATCGTGCGGAGCGCCTCCGGTTGCTTTCGGCGGTTACTATCCTGGCGCTACCGCCAATCCCATGGGATTTGCCGGTGGCGGAGCACCAGCAGGAGGAGGTGGCGGTTGGGGAATACCAATTACCGGTACACCGATCGGATTGCCTGGCCCACCTCACATTCCACTTGGCGGTCCAGCTGGATTGCAAAAGCACACGATTCACAACCGCACCCATTCCTATCTGCCCAAACCGTCCGATCGCATTGACATCCATGTCCAGCAGCATCCGGGGCAACGTTATCCCACGCCACGCACACGAGCATGGATCCATCAATACAATCACCCGACCTGCAGTAACTGCCTCGGGGCTGGCTGCGCGAACTGCAAATAGTTTAACCACCCATAGACGTTACTTTGACATTCAATCGAGTACGTCGCCAAGCTAACACGCGTCCATGATCCCTCCGTCGTTTCACTGTCGAACTGTTTTGGGCGTGAGACAACGACGTTGGAGCTGGTGCTACGGTACCGCCTGGTTGTTGTTGGTGTTCCTCATGTCGTCGTCGCTTCATGGCCAAAAGCGTCCTGCGCATCGGCTGTACCACGGCGATATGCCACCGGGAGCGATTGGACACCAGCAAGCACGCAACCAAGGATCATGGCGTGGATATTTACAGCCGGTGGAGATCAGGGTGCCTGAGAGTGCTCTGATCGCACCGGCTGTCTCGGACAGCTTTGTTCCTGCCAACTCGTCACGCACCAAGGTCTGCCAACTGGTCGGGATCCCCTATCGTTTCCGTGTGCAAGGCGCGGTTGGGGGTGAGCCATTGGCCCTTTATCCATCGATCGAACTCATCGATCGCACTCACCCACCACCAGCGGCCAAACTTGACTTTCCGATTCCCATTGAATTGACCGAAGACGACCTCCGCCAGGCGGCAGCTGGCAAGTACATTACGCGCGTTATTTACATCGAAGATCCGGATTTTGCTTCGGCATTTGTGCATGAAGCGGACGCCATGATGCCGTTTTTTGACGTCGGTCCAACGGAGGATCCCCTGGCCGTAGCGGATGATCTGGGCCGACCGGTGGCGATTATCAAGTTGGGAAATCGGGCGCCGGTTTCGGATTCGGCAGTGGAGAAAGGATTTTTTTTCGGCAGCCCGCCGCTGGAGCAGTACGCGGTATCGCAACAGGTCGCGCCGGCGCGCTACGATCCCAGTGACAACGGTGCGAGTTCCGTCGTGTTCAAAATCACCGACCCGGCGAATACCTGCCCCCTCCCCTCCCCTTCATTGACGTGCCTGCCAACGTGCGAAGCTTACGGGCCACGCGACGAATACATTTGCGACGGTGGTGATGATCGCTTTCCCGCGCGGGTGAATGCCCACGGAGCCGTTGACGGCGTGGAGCCGACCGACGCGATCATTCAGTATCGAGGTGTTGACGGCCAGCGTCACATTCAGCCGTCCAACCGGACGTGCATTTATGCCCCAAGATTCGTAGCGGTTCGCAAGGTGGTCAGCTTTGAAGAGTACAATGTCAGCCAATGGGCCGGCGGCGTGGTTCGCGAGGAGTTACCGAACCGATTCAACGAATCGCAACCGGCGATTGCCGTTAAACAACCTGAATCAACGGTTCGCGGCGTACACACGACAGTCGCCCAATCCGTGGAAGATCGCAAGTTGGGGCTGACCGTTGACGAGGTCGTATCCCTGCGCGAAACCGAAAACGGCACCTTACCGTTCGAAGATCTGTCGATCGTCGCATTGGGCGTCTGGGACGACAGCCAATCGGTTCGCGTCGCGGAAGCGGCGGAGGCAGCGGTGACGTGGAGTCTAAATCAAGCTCCCCAAATCGCCGTCGACGCCGATCGAGTCCTTGAACAACGTTTCCGTGAAGGTCCGCAGGTCACGTTCGAGTACCACCTGCCGGATGGAAAACCCTGCCTCCGATTGATCAAACTTGCCACACAACAATGGGCGCACCCGGGAGAGACCATTGATTTCACCCTTCGCTTTGACAACGTCGGTCCTGATCCGGTCAGTGACATGACGCTGATCGACAATCTGACCACTCGGCTGGAATACGTTCCGGATTCGCAAAGCTGTGATCGGCCGGCCAAATTCTCCGCGGAAGAGAATGAAGCAGAGTCGCTCAAACTCCAATGGCGCATCACAGAAACGCTGGAGACCGGCGAAGGGGGCGTTGTGCGATTCCAATGTCGGGTGCGGTGAGTTTTTTTCAGCAGCGAGACGTTGCATCGCCTTGCATTGAATCGACTCTTCGTGGCGAAAGATTCCACGAAGTTCTAAAGAAATGTCACCGCCTTCCATGGATCATTCGACCAGGTCGGGCGAATGACGCTCGTGTTTACCCTTTTTCGTAGGGCCGCAGCCGTTTGGCGTGGGCAAATTGGACAACGACTTGCCTATCGCGTCGGATTGCCAAACAATACGGCAAGTCGAAGAAATTACCCTCCTCCCCTCCCCTCCCCTCCCCTCCCCTCCCCTCCCCTTCCCAATGGTGGATCGCACAAAAACATGACATCAACTTCTTGGATTGCCGACCGTACGAGACTTTTTGACAGTAGTGGCATTCGCAAAATATTTGACTTAGCAGCGAATCTTGAGAATCCAGTCAACCTCTCGATCGGCCAACCTGATTTTGACGTTCCCGAGGAGGTTCGCGCTGCCTGTATCGACGCAATCCAATCCGGCAAGAACGGCTACGCGTTGACTCAAGGGATGCCGGTCTTACGTGAGAAGCTCCAGGCCGAAATTGATGCGGAATATGGTCACAGCGACCGCCGTGTCTTCGTCAGCTCGGGAACCAGCGGCGGTTTGGTCCTCGCCATGTTGGCACTGGTCAATCCCGGCGACGAGGTGATCGTCTTTGATCCTTTTTTTGTCATGTACGAACCGCTGGCCAACCTCGTGGGCGGCAAAGTGGTCAGCGTCGATACGTATCCCCATTTTCGCATCGATCCCGACCAGGTCGAAGCGGCCATTACCGACAAGACAAAAATAATTATGTTTAACAGTCCCTCCAATCCGACCGGAGTCTTGGCATCTCAGGAAGAGGTTAAGGCGTTGGCGGAGATATCCAGCCGGCATGGAATCATTTTGTTATCGGACGAGATCTACCGCCAGTTTTGCTACGACGAGCCGTTTCAGTCCCCTGCCCTCTACAACGAGGAGACATTGGTGATCGACGGTTTCTCCAAGAGCCACGCCATGACCGGCTGGCGATTAGGTTTTGTGCACGGCCCGTCGGAGGTGATCGAGACCATGGTCAAGCTCCAGCAATATTCATTCGTATGTGCGCCTCAACCAGCCCAATGGGCTGGGGCGGTGGCAATGGACGTCGATATCACTCCCTACGTGGACGCCTATAGAGAAAAACGCGATCGTTTGATCAACGGTCTCAAAGACGATTTTGACCTGGTTGTTCCGGGAGGCGCCTTCTATGCGTTTCCCAAGTCACCCTGGGGAAGCGGCGAGGAGTTTGTCAAAGCCGCGATTGCCAACAATCTCTTGATCATCCCCGGTAACATATTCAGCCATCACGACACCCATTTTCGCATCTCGTATGCGGCAGACAACGCGACGATCGACGCGGGCGTCGAGATTTTACGTAAACTGGCTCGGCGGGGGCCATAGGCCGGTTCATTCCAACCGCATCGCGTCGCATGATGACTGTCAAATCGGTATTCTCACCCACATGAAAACAATTCGTATTGGACTTGTCGGTTTTGGCAGTTGGCCGCAGCAAGCCTATGCCCCGGTACTTAACGAGTTACCGGATGTTCGCGTCGTTACCGTCGCTGCCAAATCTGAAAATACTCATCGGCTGGCACGTGAGACCTTTGGCGACGGCATTGCCGTTAGCAGCGATTACCGCGAGCTTCTGGCAGACGACGACATCGATGCCTCGATGATCTCGCTGCCAAATGCCTTACACAGCGAAGCACTGCTGCCCGGCCGATCGGCCGACGGTCGCCGAAATCTTGAAGAGCGCAAAGAACGGCCCACTATGATCCGAAGGAATGTGATTTACAGCGTCCACACGTCCTCGTCGTCCTCTTGCATCGCTTCGTCGACTTCGTCGGCCCAGTCGTGCAGCTCGGTTTTAGTCTCGACAGCGTAAATCAAGTCCATAAGTGAGGTCGTACTGCTTGATCGGACCGGCATTGCGTCCGTCGACAACGACGACACAGCCAACTGGTGTTCTCGACGGGTTCCGCTGCTTGGGAGCGTCTGGGCCTGACAACATAATCGTTCGTCGCCGTGGCCAGGCTTGGCTGCAGCAAGCTGGCGGGAATCGCTGGCCCACCTGCAGTCAGCGCCTGCTGGTTCCCGTTCTCATCGATCCAGTGCTCAATCGACACAATTCCGCCAGTAACCGTGGCGGTGCCGCCAAACAAATCGACCGTGACGACCGACGTATAAAAGGTGTAATCCAGCGTGTCTGATCCGTTTCCACCATCAATGAATCCGCTTACGCCAACCGCGTCGCTAAATACAAAATCATCCGTATCACCGCCGCCCGTGAGGTTTTCGACATTGGTGAACTGGACAGATCCGTTGACATCTCCAGCTTCATTGGCGGTGATGTTCCACGTATTTCCGGAATCAGAACCGACCAGCATGTCACTGGCGGTCCACGCCGACTGCCTCTGCAGCACCAGGAACCCCCTGAATACCCAACCGGGTAGCGACATCGTTTTGGAACGCCAAAACGGAGCTTTCGGCAGTCAACATCCGGGCGGAGCTAATTTCTGCTTCGCCGACGGGCACTTGCGATTCGTGGTCGACGACATCGACATGGCAATCTACCAAGCTCAATCGACAATCCAGGGCCAGGATTGAGTGCAAAAGTACGGTAATCTAGCTCACTAACGCGGATGCGCAACATCTGGTACAATAGGCACACTAGTATTTTCACTGTTTTTGCAAAAGGAGTTATCGATGCGCAACACTGTTGCAGGATTGACGTTGGGATGTCTTGTCGCCCTCGGTTGCAATTCAACGACAACCACGCCCGACGTCACCATTGCAGAGGGAGACGTTACCATTGCAGAGGGAGACGTCACCATTGCAGAGGGAGACGTCACCATTGCAGAGGGACTCGTCTCGCTCAATCTTCCCGCCATGACGTGAGGCGGATGTGCCGCTTCCGTGCGAAGCGGATTGCAGTCAGTCGACGGTATCTCTGACATTCAAACCGATGTGCCCTCACGCACTTGTACGTTCAAGCTGGATGACGAGACTATTGACATCACGGCGAAATTGAATGAGTTGGCGGACACCAACAAGCATATTGCTGGTTGGATCATGAATTAACAAATTGCGCTCCGCGAATTGCGTGACACTCCCAGGCCGAACGTCAATTGGCGTGGCTGGTGAACTGTCAAACAACGTCGAGACGATGATGAAAAAAGGCAAGCCGATGTGGCTTGCCTTTTTTATGCGATGTTGTCTCAGCTATTTTGGCACAGAGGGCTAGGCGCGACTTAAGCACTCTTCGATGTTGGCGCGGACACCTTGAAGAGGCCGCCTTTACCTTCAATGATGTCGTCGGTAATCACGTACTTGCCACCCTCAGCCTGTTCGGGCAACTCGAACATGATGTCAAGCATGGTGTGCTCGATGACAGAACGCAAACCGCGGGCGCCGGTATCGCGGCTAAGGGCCTTCCGGGCGATGGAACGCAGCGCTTCATCCGTGAAATCCAATTCGCAGTTTTCCATCTCGAACAAGCTCTGGAATTGTCGCACCAAAGCATTCTTCGGCTCGGTAAGGACTCGAACCATGCCATCCTCATCCAGCGGCGTGAGGGCGCAGCTGACCGGGAGTCGTCCTACCAATTCCGGAATCAGCCCGAATTCGAGAACGTCGTCACTCGTCACCTGCGGCAGGACTTCGGCCATGGTCTGCTCGTCCGAAGTCGTTCCTGATTGACCAAAACCCATCGTCCGCTTGCCAAGTCGCTTGCGGATTATGTCGTCGATCCCTACAAACGTGCCACCACAGATAAACAAGATGTTGGTCGTGTCCATCTGGATGTATTGCTGCTCAGGGTGTTTCCTCCCACCTTGCGGCGGAACGTTGGCGGTTGTTCCCTCGAGCATCTTCAGCAACGCCTGTTGGACCCCTTCGCCGGAGACGTCGCGGGTTATCGACACGTTGTTGCTGGTCTTGCCGATCTTGTCGATCTCGTCGATGTACAAGACACCTCGTTGAGCCGCTTCGAGGTCGAAATCGGCGGCATGCAACAGCTTGAGCAACAGGTTTTCCACGTCTTCGCCAACATAACCGGCTTCAGTCAACGTGGTGGCATCTCCGATCGCGAACGGGACATCAAGGACACGTGCCAAAGTGCGTGCCAATAGTGTTTTTCCCGAGCCGGTGGGACCGATCAGCATGATGTTGGACTTTTCCATCTCAACCTCCGAGCCTTCCCATCCAATCGAGAGTCGCTTGTAGTGGTTGTGAACGGCAACCGACAAAACCCGCTTGGCTTCGCCCTGTGCGATCACGTATTCGTCCAACTCGCCGACGATCTCACGTGGTGTCGGAATCTTGCTGAACAACGTTTTCGAGCCGCCTCGCCGTTTCTCTTCTTGATCTAGAATCGATTGGCAGAGATCGATGCACTCACCGCAAATGTAGACGTCTCCGGGACCTTCGACTAACGGACCGACATCTCGGTAGCTCTTACGACAGAACGAGCAAAACGCGTTCTTCTTGGTCGTGCCACCGCGACGGGTGGTTCCGCCTTCTTTACCGCTGGACATTCAATCTCCTTTCGGAAGCCACAGGCCGATGCGACAAGCGATTCGGCCAGACCCAACTCTCTCGTGTGCTAATCCCTGATGCTGCTCGTGAAACCATCGGAGAAACTAAGTTGCTCCGTGGCTCGTGTGGGCTTCCTTGTCCTGTCTATCCCGAGCAAATACGTACCTTTAATTCTTTTGGTTCAAGATTGGCCGCTTTTTAATCGACAAGTGCTATCACTAAGTGCTATCACTGTTGAACGTCCGGCGCTGCCACCGTAGTTAGGCTCGACATGCGCAGTGGATTGAGATGTCCTAAATCGAACGCGGCATCACAAACGATGCAATCAATCAGACTGGCGCAACTCGTTTCGGTTCGCCTAACGAGGCTCACCGTTATCGTTTATCTCGTCCTGAAGCCACGGCCCCAGAGACGTTTTAATAGTTCGGAATTCCTTGTCGTTGAGCCCACCCCGCTGTTGCATTTCGCGGAAATTCGTCAGGTGATCGCTGGTCGTTTCGTCGTTTTTGATGCGACCGCGAAACCTTCTCACGACATACCACGCTACAACCGACATAATTAGCAACAGCGTTAGTTGAATGGTCAGCCTCGCCGTGGGGGTTTGCAGAAACTCGACCATATCATCCACTAATGTCGCTCGTAATGATTATCGTTTCCCGTGATTATCTATGCGAGAATGGCCTCGTGCGGCTCGACGAAAAACCCTTGTATTATGCACAACGGGGAGAACGAGTCTAGCTTTACCGGTTTGCCCAATTTTCGCCAGCCGAATAAGCTGATTGCGGTAAAATGGAGGCACTGCGGCTTTCGCCCTTGGATGCAATGACCAACCAGATTTTCTTCAATTAGCCGGCCTGTTCCGACAGACACGGTTCCGGCAGACACTTTGGACGTTTCCCCCTTTATGAACCAACGTTTCCACATTCGCCGTCGGGATCGCTCACGTTACTCCCCAACAGCGTTTTACTCCCCAACAGCGTTTTACTCCCCAACAGCGTTTTACCCCCCAACAGCGTTACCGCCGGCCAGAAACCGAAAAGCCATCGCCATGCTGGTTCTCGTGATGGGAATGTTCGTCGGCTGCAATCCGTCGCAAATCCTTCCTTGGCCTAGAACCGTGGATCCGGACGTAGCGTGTGTCGATCGACTACACCGCGTTGGCCTGGCCTTGCTGCAGTATCACGATATCTACGATTCTTTCCCACCGATTTCCGTGCTAGATAGTTCCGGCCAGCCAAAACACTGTTGGCGAGCGTTGCTTCTGCCGTATTTGGACGATATTGACGGTACGGCGATCCAGTACGATCCGGACCATCCCTTTAATCACGACGATAATGTGGCTTTGGCCGCCCATCGTCCTGAGTCATTGGGCTGTCCCCTGGATCACGGCGCCCATTTCAAGGACTCGAGCTTCGTGCTGGTCGGTGATCCCGATTTCTTGTTCGACGCCGGAAGTTTGCAAGGCTTGGAAGACATCACGGACGATCCGGCCCGTACAATCATCGTGGCCGAATTGCATCAAAACGAAACCAATTGGCTGGAAGCCGAACAGATCACATTCCCACAATTCCTGACGTTGCGCTCGTTTCCGCATCCAGCGCGCAAGCGAGCCTCTACAGAACAACATATGCATCTGCTTATGGCAGACGGGTCAGTCCGGCGGCTGGTCGCCTCGATAACGGACGATCAACTCAGGGCGTTGTTTACAATTGCCAGCGGCGACGACGCGCCTCGGTTGCCGGTGATGGAGATATCCAAACGGCAGGCACGGCGGGATACCAGCCGGGCAACGCCAGCAAAGAATGCGGCGCCAGCGTCCAATTCCATTGAATCGGCTCCGAATAACGCTGCTGACGACACGTAGCTCAAGTCGAATTTCGCCGAAGTCCGACACCTATTACGTGCGGCTGTGCGATTTTTGCCAGCTGACCAACGAATTTCATCAACGACTCTTGCCATGCAGCAACTCCGGTTGATCAACGCCAGACGCTTTGCGCGCCACGCCGTGGGTACGCCAAGACATATGCCAGTTAGCGTTGCCGTGTTTTGCCTCAGCCTGGCCTTCGGCGGGACGCCAGCGACAGCCGCTGACGGTGTTCGGAAAATCTTGCATACCAAGCACCATACTTTCTTCATTCCCTTTTCCATGCGAGAACTGGCTAACGGCGATTCGACTGGACTCAGCCAAACGCCGCAAAGAGTCGAGCTGTACGTAAGCGGTGATCAGGGACGTAACTGGTATCCCTACCAATCGCGCGAGCACCATGAAGATCGTTTCAGCTTTCGCGCTGGCCGTGATGGAGAATATTGGTTTTGCGTCGCCGACTATGATGCACCGGAAGATGCCGGCAAACGGCCCCAGCTGAAGGTCATTGTCGATTCGGAGCCACCGGAAATCGACTTCGAGGCCCAACGTAATGCCGCGGGACAAGTCGAAATTACTTGGGCATGCGCGGATGCGACCTTGGACCCAAATACGATCCAGTTGCAGTATCGCCTCGACCCTCGATCGCAGTGGGAGCCCATCTCGCTGGAGAAACTCGAGGCATCGGTGAATCAGATAGAATTGCGGGGCACTACCAAATGGTGGCCGCCCGGCGCGCCGCAATGTGAAGTGCAGGCGATCGTCCAAGACAAGAGTGGCAACTCGGCCCAAAAATCTCAGCAACTGGTATTGGCGAACCTCGCCACCTCCGCCACTTCACCCGATGCGGTTGTCCCGACGCCACATCAGCCACCGCCGCTGGCCAGCACCAACACGCAACGACCGTTTGTTCCACCGAACCAGCCTACCTCAAGACCCCCGCAGGATCGGCCCGCCGCCGCTGCACCTGGCTATCCGGTTCCGCCACAACCGTCCTTCCAACCGCCCTTCCAGCCGGACAATCAACTTCACCCACCGCGTCCGTCGCCAACGCCGATGCCACTGGGAACGGGTGGGCTTCAGCCACAAGCTATGTTCGATCCGTTTTCGGTCGTGCCGGGGCCTGGCCAAACTTCGCCTCGGGGCGCCCAACCGCCGGTAACTGGTTCCGCGCCGCGATTGACCAATTCACGTCGGTTTCACCTCGACTATGAAATCGAAGAAGCACGCGACGAAAACATCGATAGGATCGAAATATGGTGGACTCTTGACGGCGCCCGACAATGGGAATTGTTGGGGATCGACGAGGATCGCCAAAGTCCATTTCTTGTTGAAACCATCGGGGACGGGACGATCGGCTTTTCCGTTCTGGTGATACCAAGTCAAGGTGTGACCAGGCTGCCACCGCATGGCGGCCAGCCAGCGGATATCTGGATTCACGTAGACACAACCCCTCCAGAGGGTCGTATCACGGCGGCTCGTTATGGTACCGGCGTTCATCAAGGCCGACTGCAGATATTTTGGCAGGCCGACGACCGCAACCTAACAGGACGCCCCATCAGTCTGGAGTTTAGCCACTCACCAGAGGGACCTTGGGAAAATATTGTGTCTGGTGTCGCCAATATCGGCCGATATGATTGGATCGTCAATCAACCCCTGCCGGGTGACATCTTCCTCCGTCTGATCATTGAGGACGCCGCCGGCAATCGGTCGGCATCGATATTGCGAGAGCCGATCAGCAGTTATGGCTTGGCCCCTCGCGGTCACATCCAAGGCATTCGTCCGGCCAATCACGTTCCGAGCTTCTCACCAACGCCAGCCGTTCGGCGGTGAGTCCGATTCCTGCGCGTGCTCCTGCCCCCTGACCGGCTTGCCCCAATGGTACTAAGCTTGATATCGTTTAACGTCGTGCGAATTGCAAAGGAGTTGCGGTTTTTGGCCTGAAAGGCCTAAAACAAATCAGCCCAGAGCCAATGCGAGTGAAACGAGCATTGGCGCCGCCCTGGGCTCCGGTTCAACACGGATTCCACGCCCTGAAAGGGCAAAACAAAATCCGCGCGTCTATTGGTGGCCGGTGTTGTTTTGCCCTTTCAGGGCGACGGGTTCTCATCCTCAATTCCCAGGGCGGCACGAGAACTCGCTTTGCTCGTTCTCGCTGTGCCCTGGGCTGATTTGTTTTGGGCCTTTCAGGCCGGCATATTCAACTCCTCTATAGGTAGCACCACGACAAGTGACATCAAGCTTAGTGCCATTGGGCTTGTCCGGCAGGAGCGCAAGTTTCTTCGGCTAGGAACCGTCATGACTGTGGCCCCTGCAGCGTGCTTGTTATTGAATAAATGATACCTTTAGCAGCACTATAGAGCTAACAAAACTTGCGCTCCTGCCGGTCAAGCCGGACAGGGGGCGTGTCTTTTCATGATTCGTTACTAGCTTGAAAAACTTGCGCTCCTGCCGGGCAAGCCGGTCAGGGGGCTTACAAAACTCGCGATCCTGCCGTCCATCCCGGTCGGGGACGACGAAATTCGTTTCTAGACGCGTCTCGCAGCCAGAACCCACTACCGGCTTGCAGCCGGGCAACCCGCATCGGCATAATGCCCAGCATGGCCACTAACGCGCACGCCTTTGATTTCCTCGCCAGACCGGTCAAAGTAACGTCTCTCCCGCTAGTGTGTGTCGTTTTTGGTGACGAATCTTTCCTCAAACGACTCGTGCTGCAGGCGATCCAGCAATCGCTGGTCGAAGGCGACGACAGTGATTTCGCGTCGGGACAATTCGAAGGGGCGGATTGCCAGTGGCGCGATGTCGGCGATGAGCTGGGCACCATGTCCTTGTTCGGTAGTGACAAGCGAATCGTGTTCGTCTCGGCGGCGGACGATTTTGTCACTCGATGTCGCACGCAGCTGGAGGATTACGTCGAGGCTGCCAATGAAAAGTCGATCTTGGTATTGGACGTGAAGAGTTGGCCCGGTAACACGCGCTTGGCCAAATCTGTGGCCAAAAAAGGCTTGGCCGTCGAATGCCGGCTGCCTCTTGTACCACGATCCAAGCGGAACATTGATGTCCAGCGGGTTGTCAATTGGTTGATCGCGTGGGCCGAGCAATCACACCAACTGCGGCTAGACAGCCTGTCGGCACGGCAGCTGTATGATTTAGTCGGTGACCATCTCGGCCTCATCGATCAGGAGCTGGCCAAGCTCGCCGTCACGGTCGAGGACGTGCAGCAAGTTGTCACACCGCGGCAGGTTCAAGACATTGTTGGCGGTTGGCGTGTGAAAACGGCGTTCGATTTGATCAATGCGGCGGCGGACGGCAACGCGGGCGAGGCCTTACGCCAGTTGGACCGCCTGCTGCAATCCGGCGAGCACCCTCTGGCCATGTTCGGAGCGATTGCCTGGTCCTTGCGTCGATACGCGGTCGCCTTGCGGGCCATCGAAGTGATGGAGCGCAAGGGTCAGCGGGTCAATTTCGAGGGAGCGCTGAGATTCGCAGGCTTTCGCGACTTCAAACCAGCTCCCTCGGACCCCCAAACCGAGTTGAAGGCAGCCGAGTCGCGCTTGCGCCAAATCGGCCGTGGCCGGGCCAATGAGATTTTTCGGTGGCTACTGGATACAGACCTACAAATGAAGGGTAGCCATTCGCAAGAGCGGCGGGCGCGAATGGCCTTGGAATTCTTGCTGCTGAAATTGGCCAAACAGACGGCCTCCGCCAACGCCTGACGACGCTCACCCATCGATAGCCCTCCTCACCATATCCTCGACCTCCTTATTCGCGTTCAGCGGTACGAGTTCAATATCAGGGTTGTCGATGTTAAACACGCGGAACACCTCATCCGCAAACGCCTGACCGATCGATTCCACACCGAGAAAATCCAAGGCAACTACCTTGAATTTGTGCAGACCGGCGAGAAGACGTTTCGCCTGCGACCGTGACACCAAAAGCTCATCGCCATATTGAGCCAAACGGACCGGAACCACCGTCCGGTCAAAAGAAAAATTTTCTGGTGGCGCAAACCTGTCAAATACGGCTTTGAGCTTGCGCGAAGTGGTCTTGCTCAATCGCATATGGACGCTGGTTCCCGTGTCAACACCGGACCGCGGCTGGATCCAGTCCTCGGGTTTGTCGATGTCGTGCGAAAACAACACCGCTCCGGAAAGGATGGCGAAACTACTGAAGGCGCGGGACGAAAAGAAAATACCTTGTCCAGAGTGATGATTGGGATCGGTTGTTACTTTCCCCTTGGACAGTTCCAAGACAGCCTCACGCTCGTGCTCAAGACCCAAAGCATCGCGAACCTTCCTAAAGATCCCCACACCATCATCTGCGACAACGATCCGAAAGTCGGCGGCAGTTCGAACAATATGAACGAGGACTATCCTGCCGTCGGAATGGTCAATCGCGTTGTTTAACATCTCAGTGAAACCATAATTCCAGATGTCATTGACGTTTTTCGGCATCTCTCCCATTCGCGGACGGACGTCGTTACGCCAAACGTCATCTTCATTTAGTTCCCCGGTCAGTTCATACGTTTGCATCCAAGTGAATAGTTCGCGCAAAGTGTAAGTGCGGGTTCTTGTCGTGCCTTCATGGTCCAGGTCGCCTTGCTCGACAAGCCGTTGCAAATGCTTGTTGGCTGCTTGCCGAGATATTTGGAACTTCTTGGCGGCGACCTTGGCAATGTCAGCGGGGTGGTCGGTTACGTTCTGCAGCAAGAAATTGCGGATCTCGTCTCCACGTTTTCGTGTTCTGGCCATGTGATTTACCAGCAGATGCAGCCCCGCATTGGGGGCTCCTTTTGAGTCGAATCCCATCGACAAATTGCGACGTCCAGATTGTCAACTTTCGGCGTTTTGATTGTCAACCTTAAGTGGTTCTATTGTCAATAAAACTCAATGTAAATGTATGGTATAAAACAACTTACGGAAATATATCTGCGTCGAGTGAATGAACAGCGACCTCCCCGTCTTTTCCCTGAAAAAAGGGCAAACAACAAGCGGGCCGTCACTTTTTTGCCGGCGGCTAGAACGCCGCGCGCACGCTCGAAGCCGGACAGGGGGCTCCCGCCCCCCTGCAATTCAAACATTGGTCTCGGATAAAAGCCTAAAGCGAGATTCCGCGGCGCCAGGGGATGAAGTCGTCCTGGCCTAAGAGCTGGGCTTTGGTGACGTATTGGCCACTGGCCGTAGCGAGTACGCGTTCCAGCATCCGCTGGCCGACTTGCTCGATCGTTTCTTTGCCGTAAATGACGGTACCCGCGTCGAGGTCGATGATGTCCGTCATGCGCATGGCCAGTTCCGTGTTGCTCGAGACCTTAAGCATCGGAGACACGGGATTGCCGGTGGGTGTGCCCAGCCCGGTGGAGAAGATTTGGACGGTCGCTCCGGCGCCGGCGATGGCGGTAGTCGACTCGACATCTCCGCCTGGCGTGCAGAGAAGATTCAAACCGGATTTGGTCACCGACTCGGGATAGTCCAACACGTCGGTTACCGGCGAGGTGCCACCTTTTTTCGCTGCACCGGCAGATTTGATCGCGTCGGTAATCAATCCGTCCCGAATATTGCCGGGTGATGGGTTGTCTTTGAAACCAGCGCCTAAGGACTCGGCTTCGGCGTTGTAACTGCGCATAAGCTGAAGAAATCTTTCGGCCCCGGCCGGCTCCAGGCAGCGGTCGACGATTTCCTGCTCACAGCCGGCCAGCTCTGGGAATTCAGCCAGGATCACACTTCCTCCCAAGGCGACCAGCAAATCACTGCAATGGCCGATGGCGGGGTTCGCGCTGATGCCCGAGAATCCATCCGAACCGCCGCATTCGACGCCCAAGGTGATCTTCGCCAGTTCGGCAGGTTGGCGCTGCTGGCGGTTGACCTCGGCCAAACCGACAAAGGTCCGCTTGATCGCATTGGTCAACAACATCTGTTCTGTGCCGGATTGTTGTTGATCCAAGACGTATAGCGGCTTGCTGAAGTTGGGATTGCGCCGGTGAAGTTCGTCCTGCAGCATCTTGATTTGCGACTTTTGACAACCGAGGCTGAAGACGGTGGCGCCGGCGACGTTGGGGTGGTTGATATAGCCAGCCAACAGGCCGCACAGTTCTTCAGCGACTTGATTCGTGCATCCACAACCGCTTTGATGGTAAAGGAATTTGATGCCGTCTACGTTGGGAAATGGCCGTTCGGCCGGAGCCGAGGCTTCCGCGGGTAGCCAACTGGTCTCTAACAGCTGCTGAGCGTCGGCGCCCTCTCGATGTTGCTGCAACAGCTGCTGAGTGAGATTTCGATACATGGATCGTTGGCCGTATCCCAATTCTTCGGCCAGCGATTGACTCAACACGCGTAGATTGCGGTTCTCGCAGAATACCAGCGGCACCAGGATCCAATAGTTCCGCGTGCCGACGTTCCCATCGTCACGGAGGTAGCCCATGAACGTGTGATCCTGCCAGCGCGACACATCGGGTGGCGACCACTGGTGACGCTTCCCGACCGAGGTCACTTTGCTGGTGGCGTGCTCCAGATTCTCCGTGGTGATCGGATCACCGGGAGCCAAATCGGTCGTCGCTCGACCGACGATGACTCCATACATCCGCAAGAGATCGCCTTTGGAGAAAGTGCGTCGGGCAAACTTGTGTTTGGCGCGGACTCCAGCCCTCAGCGCAATACGCTCGTCATCAACCGACGCAGTTTCACCGGCTTGACAATCTTTGAGGGCGACGACCATGTCGTCGTCAGGATGCACGATCAGGAACGGTTCGGACATGGTTGGCAGCGAGCCCTAAGGGAGAGGTTCTACAAAGCAGAACCTCCCAGGCTAACACTTAGCGTGGCAAAGTGAAAGCTCCCACACCAAAACCCGCAAGGATATTCGACGGCTGACGCGAACTTCAAGCCTCTTTCGGTCGGACCGCTGGAGTTGGTGCATTCTTTGGTTTGACGGAGGAACTGGGTACCGTTTTGCCAGGCAGCGGCAAGGCCTCAGGAGCCGGAACGATTTCAGCTGGTGCGTCGGTCGCCGGGGCAGCTGGTTGCGGTTCCAAGGGAGGGTCGCGGTTCAACTGGTCCGTCGTTGGGTTTGCTGGTTGGGGTTCGATGACCTGTTCTTCAATGATGTATTCTGGTCCCGGAACCGACCGAACGGCGGGCGTGGGGGATTCAATTACAATTCGCGATCCATAATGCATACCGGGTACCGGTGAGACATACTGGACACTCACCGATGCGCGACTGGGCATCGGAAATCCAAAACCGAATCCACCGGCCATTGGTGGAAACGGTGGGCGAACGAAAAAGCCAGGTGGTACTGGCGCGAACGCGGGAATAGGTGCCACGACGTGAACGCCTACCGGAGGAGCGATCGGCAGCCTCGGAAACGCGGCCATTCTCGCGCGAAACGCGGCCACACCTGGACGCACGGCCATCGCCGTACTGGCTGACAGCCCACATACCGACAAAGCCAGAACCACGCACGTCAACCGATCCTTGATTCGCATCGAAACACTCCTGTTCGCTTACCTTAGTTTGGGCCGGCGTTACGGTAACACCGCCGTAATCGATAACACCGCCGTAATCGATAACACCGCCGTAATCGATTTCTCAATTATTGATTTTTTCCTAGTGGATGTCACCCTGAAATCGAAAAATTGCCAACGAAAAAACCGAAAAAACCTTCCAACTGGATATTTTCCTGCACTAAATAGAGTGTTTGGGTGCCCGCGAGCCCTCCGGTACAACATGTGATGTTCGATACAGCACACGGTCCGGCCGTACGAGCTTCGCTAGCGACAGGTGCGATACGAGGTTGAGAAGTTTTTCCCGAAACGTCGTATCGCCAGGCAACAGCAACTGAGTTTGGGGATGCTTTTGGTACTGGTTCTACGGCTGGCGGTGATTCTTGGTATCATTCGCCAGTTGGTCGCGTTTGTGTTCTAAGACAATGTTTGGCACGACGATTACTGCGACTCACGCAGTGCAATCACATGATGTTGGCTACGAACATAAAAGGTGCCACGGCTGATGGCGGGCGTGGCCAGCACGCTTTCCCCAATCGGGTTCTGATGCAACTCCTCAAAGTCTGGTCCTGACTTGACGACTAGCACATGGCCATCCTCGGCTGGGAAATAGAGGTTGCCGTCGGCGGCAACGGGCGATGCCACAAAACTGCTCGTTCCGGGTGTCTGGAGCCGCTTCTTGTAGACCATTTCGCCGGATGCGATATCAAAGCACACTACGATTCCCGAGTTTTTACAAGCGTAAACGTGGCCCCGATAGGCAATAGGCGTGGGCATGTAAGGCCCAGCGTTCATGGTGCTCCAGCGAACAAATTGGTTCTGGGATTGGTCGCCGGAGAGCGAAATCTCACCGCGAGCCCGTAGCGATATCGCGTAGATCGGCTGGATCGGACGATACCCAGCAGCCACGAGAATCGTCTCGTAGGCGACGATCGGGGTGGGGACGACGATTTCCGAGTTGCCTACCAGTGTCCACCAATGCTCGCCACTGTGGGCGTCGTAACCGCGAATGCCCCGCGTCCCATTGGTGATGAGCATCGTGCCAGCGGGCGTGGGATGCACGGTCGGTGTTGACCAGGTCGGGATTTCATCACGGTCCACGCGCCAGATCTCCTCGCCATCAGCCAAGTGGAAGGCAGCGAGGAATGAGTCCGCTTGAATATCACATTGCACAATCACGAGGCCATCGAAGAGGATCGGCGAGCTTCCAAATTCCCACTGGTACGTCGGATCGTAAAACCAGCCGCTGGCCAACGTCCCCAGATCTTTTTTCCAGACCAGCTCACCCTCCTTGGTGTAACAATAGAGTCCCTCGGATCCGAAACAAGCAATCACATGCTCGCCATCGGTGGCGACCGTCGCGTTGGCGTGCGTCGACTTGAGATGCCGTTTCACCGCGGGCACCGCGGCAATCGCCTGCTGCTGCCAGGCGATTGCACCGGTTTCGCAATCCAGGCAGTAGATGACGTACTGGTGTTCCGAATCGTCCTCAACCGAATCAACATCACCGTATTGGCCGATCTCAAGATCAACATTGTCCGCGCCGCTAATCGCAGTCGTCACGTAAAGACGCTTCTCCCAGATCACCGGACAACTGTGGCCCAGTCCCGGAATCGGAATTTTCCAGAGCAGGTTGTTGCCCTCCGGTACGTCCCACTCGACGGGCGGGTGTTGGCCGTCGGCAATCCCGCGCGCCCCCGTACCGCGAAACTGGGGCCAATTGTTGGCGGAAGCGGCCCGGTCGTCCTCAGCTATCTGCTGCTCGGTGATCTCAGGAAAATCGAACTGCGGTTGCTCCTCAGAGTCGCTGGCCGATTCGGCATTCCCATTGCCCTTAGAGGGCCCATTGTCTTCAGAGGGCCCATTACCTTTAGAGGGCCCATTGCCTTTAGAGGGTGACTCGACAGCCTCCCGTGACTGGCCGCCGTTTTCCTTCAAATAACCGGCGACCTCTTCATGTCCGTTCATTTCGGCCCACGAAAAGGGTGTGAAACCGTAGAAAGTATCCTTGTTGTTCACGTCGGCACCGGCCTCGACAAGCGCTTTGACAATTTCAAAATGGCCTCGCTCGGATGCATAAGCGAGCGCGGTTGCCCCGTAATTCGTGCGCACATCTAGCGCCACACCAGCGTCAATTGACGATTGTAGCGCTGCCAGATCACCTCGCTTGGCGGCCGACCAGAGGTCTGTGGCCGTGGGTCCGCTGGTCTCATCGACCGCCTTCAGCGGCGTTGCCAGCAGAAACGCACACAGCAACAAGGCGCGCCAAGCGCGGGCAACCGAAGTCCAACAGCAACTCATCTCATGCGCCCTTCTGGTTTCCACGACCGTCCATCACTCGGATCACGGCAAGTTCTTTCATGATCCATAATCCATCAGCCATCAGCCATCACAGCAATATCGCCTCCTACCTCCTTGACGTCGAGCGGGCGTCAGATAGCTTGGACAGACGGCAATTCAGGTTCCCGCGTTCACGATAACATCGCAGGACCACTATTTATTATTGTTATTATTGCGAAGAATTATTATGGCGAAAAAAAAGAGAACGACGAAAAAGCCCTCAAAGCGTCCCGCGAAGAAGGGGAAAAAGCGAGCCCCCCCCAAGGGTGCCCTCCCCAAGCGAGCCCCGGTCAAGCGCTCATCTGGTAATACCAGCGTTGATTTGTTGCTCAAGCGATTCGCTGACGAACGGTCGTCCAAAGAGTCACAACTCGATGTGTTGCGCAAAAAGAAGCAGGAAATCGAAGATCGGGTGCGTAAGCAACGCGAGCAACTCGCCAAATTGGAGGAACAGGAGCGAAAGTCGCTGGCCGAGCTGGCCCAACTCGATTCCCGTCGTGACCAGGAAGTGAGTGGGTTGCTGGCGAAGCTGGGCGTCCAGCTAGGAGGGGAGACAAGAAACGTGGCAAATTTCCAATCGCCCGCAAACAAGGCCAACACACAGAGAGAAAGCGCACAGAGCGATAGCGTTCAGAGGCCAGCGGGCAACGTGAAACAAAATCGTGATCAAGCCGCGCAATCGCCGGCGGGGAAACGCGGCAACCTCAACTGATGGCTCCCTCTGATTGAAACGCTGGTTCGTCTCCTCTTAATGGACAGCGCGGCACCAACCCCAGCAGCTTCAGGTAATTGACCGGCTGAATGTCGAACAGGGAATGTCGAACAGGGAATGTCGAACAGGGAATGTCGAACAGGGAATGTCGAACAGGGAATGTCCAATGATGAAGTGGGTCGCGGCATCAACGACCTTCATTTTGACTCGACTGAACCATCGTTACCGTAGCTAACACGATCGTCATGGCCAACATCTGGCGCAGCGTAATCGTCTCATGGTCGTAGACACCCCATCCGAGAGCGACCAAGGGCATCAGGTAGGTAATCATTCCAGCGAACAAGGGGCCGTGTGTCTGGATCAGACGAACGAACATGACGCCGGCCAGACCCGTGCCGACAATCCCCAGCCACGCGATACTTGCCAGGGAAGCGGGCCATCTCTGTGGATCGGCTGGTCCGACCAGCGACAACTGTTGGAGTGCCTCGGTCGACGTCCAAAGGGGAACGAGGAACAGCCCACCCAATAGAAAGAAAAAAGAGGTCATGGGGATGGTCGGTGCGCTGGCTAGCTTCCACCGTACATAGGTGTTGGCAAGGGCATACACCATTGGGACGGTGAAGGCGAGCGCCAACTTCGGCGCGGTAATTCCACGGGAAAGTCCTTCCCAGAACAAGGTCATCAGGGCCGCCAACCCTACCAACACGCCGACCATCTGGCGCCAGGTCGGCCATTGGCGCAAGAGGACGACGGAGGACAGGATGGTGATCAATGGCACGAACGTGATCATGAGGGCAAAAAAGCTGTGACCAAAATCACGGGCGACCAGCAGCGGAACGATCACGAACGGCGCTGTGTTGCCGATTAAGGCAACCAAGGCAATATGCGGCCAGTCTCGCGCGGCTAGCTGCTGGCGATCGGACCACCACCACCACATCAGTAGCACGCCACCCCCCACCCACAGCCGACAAACGGCAATGTCGACTGGCCCCAACGCCTGCGCGGCGCGATTCATCAGGATAAAGTTGGAACCCCAGATAAAGGAGATGAGCAAGCAGGAGGCATAGGGCATGGATTAGAGTACGCCTAATAATTGACAGAAGGCGAGGATGCCCTCCGTCATCAATTTGGGTGATGAACCGCTCATGTCGCAACTAAGATAGGCCGGACCCAGGGTTACGCCAAGAGAAATAACTGAAAAGGCAAGAAAAAGAAAATTCCGTGATTAACGTTCAATAGAGGTATATCGTCCTCGCAAAAAATCTCTTTCATGGGTTCGGCGAATATTGGGTGAAAGCGAACAAAGGTACCAAATCCGTCATAGAGTACCGCCCAGATTCGTGTAAAAATACACCCTAAGAGCGACGGGTCACGAGTTGCGGGAATTGAGCCCAGATGGACCGCCCGGTAGAACGGAGAGACGGTCGGGGTTGCTTACCTGAAATCTTCAGACAGCCACGTTGGCGGCAACATCACTGGTTGTGTTTGTTAGCTCTACATTCCATTTAGTCCGGGAAACAAGTCATGAACAAGACTATCGAAGTGACCACCATGACGGCCGCGGTAATATTGATTTGTTTCAATGCATTCGGAGACGACGGACCTACAAGAGAGTTAATCGAGAATGACAGGTTTAGAATTAGCAAAGTCGGCTCGTTGCTCGTCTTGCTCCATTCTGAGACGGGACAAACTTGGCGACTGCGGCATGTCGACGGGCCCGCAGAAAACGTTGCGTGGTTGCCAATTGAACGTATTGACGACCCAGAATCTGCGAGAGAATGGCACGTGATGTGTACAGGAAATCGGGTAACGTCACATTCAAAGGAGACGCTCCTCCGACAGAAACGGCAACTACAACGTGTTCTTCAGGAACAAGAAGAGAAGCTGACCAATTTACAAGAAGAGCTACAAGGCATTGTACCCGACGTACAGGCAACGGGCGAAGTACGAAAACGGGCATCAGAAATCCAATGCATACGCGCAGAAGTTACTGCGGTCGCCCTCCGGTTGCAGTATATCCGCGAGCACGCGCCGTGAGTGCCTGGAACTTCTTTGTATAAGCATCACCAACACAAGATTGCCGCACACCACATATTAGTCGGAGGGTCATGTCTCCGCTGTGCCATCAACACACCTCTTTTCTGTGAATCCCGTCACTTAGCCGGCCTTTTCCAAGTAGCGGTAGAACGTAGTTCGAGAAATCTTGAGGGTCTTGCAGATGTCGCCAATCTTCATGCCCTTGTCCCTGTGCATTGTCGTGGCCATCTGAATTCGCGGGTCATCTGGGGCGAGTGGCTTTCTTCCACCCTTCCTGCCTCTCGCTCTGGCGGCTTCGAGGCCCGCCTTAGTTCGCTCCTGAATCAATCGCCTTTCAAACTGGGCCAATGCCGAGAAAATATTGAATACTAATTCACCAGACGGGCTCGTTGTATCAACCACCCCGTCGGAAATCGACCGGAATCCAATTCCCTTGTCCTTATGAGCATTCTCAATGGCGATGAAAAGTCGGAATTCGATTCCCCGCCGCTATTCAACAGTGCCGAACGCAAGCGATTCTTTGCAACGCCCTTCGCGTCGAGAGCATGCTGGCATCGCTTCGGACGCCGACGAACGAAGCATGGTTTCTGCTGGTGCTCGGGTAATTCAAGGCATCAGGACGCTTCTTCCGCAGCCACTTCAACGAGGCCGATGTGCAATACGTGGCACACAAGCTCGGCTACTTTCGTGGAGTCGTCGACGACGAGCCTTTGGATGAATCGACTTATCGTCGGCATCGGCAGGCAATTCTCGATTACCTCGGTTGGCAATCATTCAATTCCCGAGCCGATGCCGAAATGATTGCACACATCCATCCGCGAGGTGTTTGCCAGGGTTCAATCTGCTGTGCAGTCCCTCAATTTGAGCCCTGAAGGTGTGCAGTACTACGCCCACTCCGTGATGAAGTCACGAGTCTTTCAAGTTTCGCGGCGTGCGGAGGAGGACCGGTATCTCCACTTGGTCTGCTTCGTCACGCATCAATATCGCCGGACACAGGACACGCTTGTGGACCTGTTCCTCCAGGTGACCACAAACACAGTTAATACATGCAAACGGGAACACCAGGAAAAATATTTCGAGGAGCGTGCTGAAAGGCGGCGCTCCATGAGGTCGTTTGCAGATTCCGTCCGTCGACACGTCATCAACCCGCTGTCGGAGATTGAAACCGTGGCGTTCAACGAAGGTCTGGACGCTTCCGAGCGACTACGGAACATCCAAGCGATACTCAACGGCGATACCAGCGAGCGAAAGCAGGTTGAAGAGAGAACGGGTGAGCTGCGTGGTCCGTCGATACGCGACACGGACGAAGCGGATTACTTTTCGTTTCTCGAATCGCGGTCTGTGAAGCTGTAAAATAGGGCTTCTGAAATCGTCAAGCATGTCGACTCCGAAGGCGCCTGTTCGGCGTCAACTACCTGTTCGCTTTAGCGACAATTGTTTTTCCCTAGTACGGGAGCGTCCCGCGAGCCCTTCAAAAGCTCGCGCGGACGCTGACCCGTGTGCTCGCATTACGAAGCTGAAAAGGTTACCTATCTTAAGTCTGCTCTCGAGCAGAGGTCTCGAGCGCCGACTATTTTGTTGTTTTTGACTGTTTGGCTTTTTCCAGTCGGTAACTGGTGATATTCAGCTCAAGTATCACGCTGTGGTGCACCAAGCGGTCGATCGCAGCGGCCGTCGTCATGGGATCCTTGAAGATGGTTTGCCACTTCGCGAACGGCAGGTTACTTGTCAGCATGACGCTGTCTCGCTCGTAGCGTTCGGCCAACAGTGTGAAGAGAACTTCCATTTCCTCGCGACTCTGTGGCACGTAGCCAATGTCGTCGATCAGAATCGCGTCGAAACGACTAAGCCGTTTGATAACGCGGCTCAGCTTCAAATCACGTTTGGCAATCAACAGCTCTTGCACCAACAAGCTGCAAGGACTGAAATAGACTCACTTTCCTTGACGAATCAATTCTTGTGAAAGTCCCGCCAGAAGATGCGTTTTGCCACTTCCCGGTTTGCCAAACGCCAACACGTTTTCACATCGCTCGACGAACGCGCCGTCGGTCAAGCTGCGAACCTGGCGACTGACCTTGGCCGGCAGCCGTTTTAAATCGAAGCTCTCCAAAGTCTTCTCTAATGGCAACCGTGACTGACGTAACATCGTCTCGATGCGATTCGTACTGGTCACGGAACGACGGTAGCCGAAGTTCCCGCAATTGACTCGCCAGTGTTTGCTTCATGTCCGTAGTAATCATCAAAGACCTCCTTGTCCTCTAAATCAGGGATTCCCAATTGGG
>Ga0310121_10000643_pt1 | contig 37517 bp, 21 predicted proteins | sample CB27_Tmax_986_MG_FD_203504 | JGI IMG/M metagenome (GOLD analysis project Ga0310121, IMG submission 203504) | Marine microbial communities from Western Arctic Ocean, Canada - CB27_Tmax_986 | ecosystem: Environmental > Aquatic > Marine > Oceanic | place: Canada: Western Arctic Ocean | collected...
CCCGCCGCTGTTTCAATCGGGGCCAACGACGCAGAATTTTATCGATGTTGTGGTGGCTGACGTGCTGGAAGATGATGGCGTTGATGAAATCGTCGCTGCCAGTGACAGCGGGTTGATTTTTGTCTATCCCAACTCTGTAGCCGGAGTTGTCGGTTCCCCGTTTGGACTGGCCGCGGTGTTTAACACGGGAAATCCTTTGGTGTCGATCGCGGCGATTGCAGTTCCAAGTGTGGCGACTGGCCTCCCCGGTGATTTTAACGATGATGGGACGGCCGATGCGGCCGACTACACGATGTGGGCCGACAACCGAGGGTCAACCTTTGATCTGGGCGGCAATGGGGACGAGACCGGCGGCAGTGCCGGCGTTGTCGATGTTGCTGATTACTCCTTGTGGAAAGCCAGTTTTGGCAATACCGCCGCTGGTTCGGCAACGGGAGCCGTTCCCGAACCAACATCCTTGCTCGTCACGCTTGTGGGAATGCTCGCCCTCGTCCTGTTTAACTGGCGCCGTTAGTCGTACAGCCGAAGACCAGGTTGACCACGACGCGGGGACTGGCGGCATTTTTCTTCGCGGTCACCGCACCGGTCCTGTTCCGCGCAGAGGCAAACAGGGCGGCTGTCGACTCGGCCAGATCACGCGCAGCGCGGGTCGCCTTGCTGCCAGCGGTTAAAGGCCACCTCGTCACTGTGAGCCAGCTTTCGTCGGGCGGCATGCCAACTGGCGGCCCACGCTGATGCGTCGTGGAGCTCCGTTTCTGGATGTCCCTTGCTACGGGCGACAAAACCGGGAAACCAGGGCCGCCCGGTCGGTTCTCCAATCGGTTGGTAGCGCAGATCAAAACTCCAGCGAATCTTGTCGCTGCGGTTAACGAGCCCACAATGAATTGTCCGTCGGTGCATGAAGATTACGTCGCCCGGTTCCATCGCAAGTGGTACCAGGTCCTGATCGATAAGTCGATCGGGAATGCACGTCTGATCGATATTCAACGGGTTGCGACTTGGGCAATGCAATTCCACGCCTTTTCGGTGGCTTCCGGGGATTACCGCCAGGCAACCGTTTTCCACGGTTGAGGAAGTCATCGGAAACCAGACCGTGAGCATCGAGGTCTCGTCCGCGTCGGCAGTCACAACCCCCGAATCCTGGTGGCAAGCAACCTGAATCGTCAATCCCGTGCGGACTTCTTCGGGTATGAGGTGCTCCGGGATTTTCACGCGTGTGTGCTGGACCGGGTTTGAATAAATCTCTTCACCAAGAAATTCTGTGACCTGGTCGAGCAAACGATCGTTGCGAAGCAGATCGAAAACAGCCGGTCCGGTATGGATGGGGGTTTGTTCGGTAATATTCTGTTGCGGCAGCGAAATGTCGAATTCCTGATCGTAGGGCAACCTGGCCTCGCGGGTTGCCTGAATCAACCGATCGCCAAACGGCAAGTCCGAGTGCAGCGTGGCAAGCCGGCCTGCTGCATGCCACTGGTGGACCAGGCGATCGAGCACCTGTTCGTATTCATGCACGACTGGTTGCAGATCTTCTTCCCAGTTCAGCAATCCTCGTACGACGAAGTAGCCTTCGTCTTCAAATTGGTTGAGGATTTGTCGAGTTGAGTTCATTGGTAAGTTCTCTCACTTCCAAATCGTTTCCAATGACTTGACCGGCAGTCCAGCTGCAATTGCTCTCAGCAACCGGTTCCTACCGGTCACTTGTACAGGTGTCGTCGGGATTCAATTCGCAACAGGCCGAACTGGGCCAAACTGCTTTTGTAAATCGACCTGGTTCAAAACCCATTTGCGAATGATCTGATAGCCGGGATCCATCGGCTGGTAACGCCGCCCACCTTGGTGACCGTCTTCCTGGCCGGTTTGAATATTAAGGGGTTTGCGAAGAAATTTACTTTGCTCAACATCTGACAACTTAACACGGTGTTGGAGCGTGGCATAGTTGTCCAATAGTTGATCGACTGGCAAATAGCCGACCTTATCGGGCCGGTGGAGTTCCATCGACGGCACGCGGCCTGGTTCGCCGTGGCAGTGCATACAGCTGCGTTCGTCTCCCCGGAGCACCCGGGTCATCTCCGGCACAACATAGTCGCGAAAGAAGGTAATGTCTTCGAGGAACGGTTCAGGAATCATCGACTGGCCATCGTCACCTGTGGGAAAAAGGTGGCTCGCTTTTTTCTGGACCACTTCGCCGAGCTGTTTGGCAAAAGAGCCGCGCTCTTGCGAGAGCACGTTGCGAGCGTACTCCAAAGTTTTTTCGTCTTTTTCAAACGATTCCAACTCGGCGAGGGCTGTGAGGACCTCGGGGTTGCGTCTCAAAGCGGTCTGGTTGGCGAGTTCGACTGCCAGTTCGCGATTCGCCGCCAGCACAGACGGCCCGATCTGGCCAGTGAACAAATGGAGTGCCCGGCTCCGCAGTTCCTCGAAGGGATCGATGGGGGGCAATTCCCGGGAATCGGATTTGATGGCTGGGAGATCCTGCTGGAAGGTCAGAATCCAGGGAATGTTGCGAATCCAAAAGCGCGCGGTCGCCCCGTTGTCAAATTCCCGGGGCAGGGCAAAGGCAAGTTGTTCAAAATGCAGATCAGGATTTTTACGAACCGCCTTCCCAAGGCCGTTCGCGAGGTACCAGGCGGCATCGGCATCACGCTGGGCCTGTTGTTTTGTTGCAGCATCCTGCACGGTTTCGATGGCTTCGGGACTTTGCCAGTTGGAGGTATCTGGTACGAGGTAACGTAAGATGTTCTGACGTTGCTCTACTGTCCGGGAAAGAACCCACTTTACCCCGCCGAGCAATTTGAGAATCGGGTCAGAGAGGCTTTCCCGACGGGGTGGATCGGCTGCCCCCCGTAGTAGGATCCGGTGCATCGGTTCGAGTTGTTCGGCAACGGCTGCCAGTTGCACCAGGCGTGGATCCGAGACGCTGGAGGCTGCCAGGCTGCGCAGGCTTTCGGGGCCATGCAGTGAGTACTCTATCAATTTTTCCTGGAGCAGGTCGTGAGGAATATTAGCGGCACCTTCCAGGACAAACCTGGTCAACAATTCCTGCTGCGGTTCTGTGGACTGTTGCTGGGCGGCTTCAAGTCGGGCGAGGGCAATCTGGCCCAGCAGTTGACCCAAGCCGGGAGTCACATATCCGAGTTGTCCCGGGCCACCATCGGATCCGCGGAATGAGTAATAGGTTGCCGCAACGCCCAGCAAACGACTCGTAAGGAGATCTGTTTGTGGATCGTTCTTGTTTTGCTTTTGAACGTCCCCGAGCATAGCCACCAGGTCAGCCAGTTCTTGATATTGGTGTTTCTCACTGCCGTTGCCGACATGCCCGTTGGCTACCAACAGCGCATGGCTTTGGTAGCGGATTGCATTTTCCACCAGGGCGTTTGGTTCGGGCCGCCCCAGCAAGCGAAGCCAGGCAGTGTTGAGACCAGCCCGGGTTGGTGGGTTCCAAATCCACCACTGCCACGCCGCCCGAGTTGCCCAGGCCCGCACGGCCGGGTTCGGATCGTCATTCATGGCGTGATCGAGCACCGAAACCAGTCGGTTCCATTCGATGCTCGAACCAGTCATGACACCGTCAACCTTCATAACCAAGGTGCGAATTGCCGCTTCCCGGGTAGTGTCGTCTCCCTTGCTGGCAGCCTCAAGGACTTGATCCCAACCACGGTCGTCAATCAACTGTTGGCGCAACGCCCAGTGGGCAGCTTCGCGCACGATCTTGGTCGAATCGCCTAAGCCCTCAATGAGTGGAGCAATCGCACCGTTGTGCCCGGGAAACGCCAAACCGAGCATTGCCCAATAACGTACCAGCGGGCTGTCGTGGCCCGCGGCCTCGACGAGCCGGGGCACAAAACGCGGGTCGTTGGTCAGCGAGAGCCGACGGACCCGACCGATCGCCGCCACGAGTGTTTCCTCATCCGGTTGTTGGAATTCGGCAAGGGAGAAATGAGGCGGCTCCACCGGAAAATAACGCGATAAGGCATGTAACGCATAACTGGTCGAGACAAAGCCCGTGTTTGATTCTCCGTTCCAGTAACCGGTCGGATGTTGTTGTGCAAGTAACGCTTGAATCGCTCGACTCACGACCGGATCATCCCGACCGATGCCAGCTGTCTGAAAGGCAATGATCGCCAAAGCAGTTGGAGATGGGTCGGGTTTACCCTCTTGAGCGACCCAGGTTTGTTTCACGTCGTCCCATTTGCCAGGATTAAACCCCCAGCTGCCATCCTCCTTTTGAATGGCCCGTAAACGTTTCAGATCGTGCTCGACCTGCTTTTTGATTTGCTCATCGAGCTTCCCTGCGGCAGCCATAGTGGCCAGGCGGTCCTGGCGAGTCAGCTTTTCCTGTTCGGCAACCCGGGCGGCCGCAACGACGTAGTCCCTGGGAAAGAAGCGATAAATGAGTTCCACGCGATGGCAAAGGTCATCGGTGAATTTCACCTCAATCTCTAATACCTTGGAAACTTTCTCCTCGAGTGCATGAAAATACTTCGGTTCTCCGGTTTGTTCCCAGGCAGCTTTGAGAACCTCGCCGGCATAGTTGAACACAACTCCCTGACCAACGTTCGCCCCGGGGCCAGCTGCGTTGATACCACCAGGATCGGCCGTTTGTAACACGTAATTAGCCGCCCGAACTGCCTGGCTGCTTTGCAGACGGCGAGCAGGAAGATAACGTTCTAATGTCACCACCGAGTGTCCCGCGACGCGTGTGCCGGCCGGCCCGTCACCCACATCAAGGGGTTGCAAGCTCGTATTGTTGGCGGCGTTTTCCAATTCGTTCGTCGGTCGCATTGACTGATAACAGGTGTTGACCAGATGTTGCCACATCTGGGTGTTTTGGGGTCGGTAACCATTGGCAAATGGAACGGATGGTCCCCATACGCCCGACTGCGTGTGGCAACTCATGCAGTTGGTACCAAGAAGATTGCCCGAGTCGCGGATCCTCCGTTCCACAGCTGCATCCCTTGGGCGATTGGTTAACCAGGCGTCAACCTGCCCGATATGATCGTACAGTCCCCGACGCACCGATTCTCGTGGATCTTCATAGGGAGCCGGCTCGACCACGCAAAGCTGAAGTTCATAGGCTGGTGAGTTGGCTTCGACTCGGAGAAAGTAGATCCCCCCGGGGTCGAGTTGCCGATTAATTGCCGTACGGTATTCTTCTTCGTCGGATTGTTGATGGGGCCGTTCGTTCGCATTTTTGCCCTCTTCATACTTTTCCAAAGGCAACAAGCTTGCATTCAGTGGCCAGGCACGCGATGCGGCCGTGTGCTCAGGCACAATGCGGTAAGCGCGAATGCGAGCAACCACTTGTTGATCGGGAATCAACAGACAAGCGGCCAGCAACCGTGGTTCGTTGCCTTGGTATTCGATGCGGAACCAGTCATCGCCACCTGCACCAAGGTATCCGTTGTCAAAGTACTCGATGTCGTCACTGGCCCCGAACACGTGGACCGGTGTCCCAACGTCCTGTTCGTTCAGGACAATGTTTTGACCCTGTTCGGGTGTGTCGTTCGGTTCAGTTTCCAACAGAACTCCCACCGTTTTGGTCTCGCTAACATCCAACACCTCAATCCCAAATACCACCGATACCACGCTGTTCTCCGGCCAGAGGACTTTTTTGGATGCCGCGGTTACCTCTGCAACAACCCCTTTTTCACGCCAACGGGGACGGTCAAAAAGATCAATTTCTCCTTCCTCTGGTTCAATCCTTAATTCGTAAACTCCAAATACAGGGGCCCGGTACACCACGTAGACGTCGGGGTCCAGTCCGTGAAGCAGTTTGGACCAGTTCGCTGTGGGATCGTTATAAATGCCGAAGGCATTGGTTTTGCGGTGCGGTTCTTGATGCTCGGCAGCTGCCCGCGGAATACGGGTAGGATTGTCGGCTGACACAAGCGACCAACTAACCTTGAGTCGTACATTGGGCGGCAACTCAGACGGCTGGTCAACCCGCACCAGGATCTCAATGGTGTCGCCGGCTGCCAGCCTGATTTGTTCAACATGGCCTGATGGAACGTTGATCTGCTTATGCAGGCTGATCTGGGTTGCCGCATGGCCAAAAGATTGACCACCAGCGACGATGGCGAGAAAAATCAACGTTTGAAGACCGCGTAGCCACATCCAAATAGGACCATCAATACGGGAAGAAACCTCAAATCTGAAGGCAATTTCACCTCGTGGACGCCGGAACGTTGCCAGTAAGCGACCCGCAACGTTACCCCTCATAGTTTACCAACCCCAACGGGTACCGTCACAATTTCCACAACTTCCCACCGGGGGGCTTACCGCACCCAAGATAGCTGGTCTGCGGGTACCTTCTCAATACTGCCTTCGCAGCGAGTCGGGTAAGACTCTTACCACAGCTGCCGTAGAGCAGGGTCGTTGATGAACGCGGCAAAGGGGCCGAGTTGGCAGGCCCCCGCCGGAGCCGGCTCCCGAGGTCTTGTGACCGCTGGGAAAAATTTCCCGAGCGGCAAACACACCCCAATTTCCCGGTTTCCTTAGGTTTACTGCTGACCACTGCACCATCAATGTCGAGTCGGTCGGGGCGTAGCTCCGATAACGAGTAAGAGGGATCAAATGGCGATGTTTTTAGCCATTTTCCTTCGATAATGGCGGGGTGGGGATTCCAGAAATCTCGAAAAACAAAATTTCTTGCATTTTTTACCTCATCAATTAAACTAAAGGTAGCGGCAATCCCATTGGTTCTGAGAGCTTATGCAATCGAAGCACCGCAATTCGTCTGAGGTCGTCGTGGTTCTACACGGCTTTGCTGCATCCCCAAGGTGGATGACGCTGGTTTGCCGTCGGGTGGCCCGCACCGGACGACGGGTGGTGAACTGGGGGTATCCGAGCTGGCGGAGGTCGATCGACTTGAACGGGCAGGACTTGTTGCAAACGGTTTACGATCTTGCCGAGGACCAGTCGGTCCAGCGGATTCATTTTCTCACCTACAGTATGGGTTCGATCATTTGTCGGGCAGCCCTGTTGAAGGATCCACAAGTGCCAAAAGTTGGCAGGGTTGTGATGCTGGGACCCCCGAATCGCGGTTCCCACGTGGCGTCGCTGTTGGCACCGTTGTTTGGGTGGATGGTTCCAGCTGCACGCGAACTATCGACCAGGCCCGACAGCTATGTGAACGGCTTGCCACGGATGCAAGGGGTTGAAGTTGGAGTGATCGCAGGCGGGAGGGATCGCGTCGTGCGACACGACTGCACACATTTGCCCAGCCAGCGCGAACACCTCGTTGTGCCCCGTGGACATGCGGGACTCCTGTTGAGTCGCGAGGTGGCTCGCACGGCATTGCGTTTTGTCGAAACAGGCAGTTTTGAGTTGCTGAAGGAAGTGCCGGAAACAAAAGCTGTCGTCCTCGGCTCGTGGCCGGTTCCTTCGGTCGGTACGGGTTTGCCTATCGAGAACGTATAGTATGGTGGCAAGTTGCAGGCAGGAGTCGACGACTGCTGTCGCTTGTGCTGGTTGGAACGTTCTCTCTTTTGTCGTTCAGCAGCAGGTCATGGCACACGGGCGGTGTGAATCGGGCAACGAGCCAGCACCCGCTATACTTTTCTTCCGATCACAAGCAGCAGCAGTACGAGCGTACCTAGTTGTAACGGCAACAGGAACCAAACAGAGATACCCCAACCGAGTGGCAGTGTGCCGAAAGCGATAACCACCATTGCCACGGTAAGGGCGTAAGGGAGTTGCGTACGCACGTGCGCAATATGGTCACAACCGCTCGCGTGCGAGGAGAGAACGGTGGTATCGGATATTGGCGAACAATGGTCACCGAAGACGGCACCCGCCAGTACACCACCAATAGACCCAAGCATGATGGGGTTCGAAGCGGAGACCGTTTGTCCATCCCTGGTTAACAATGCGTGGGCCAGAGTCACGACCATTGGCATCAAGATTCCCATGGTGCCCCAGCTCGTTCCGGTACAAAAGGCCACGATGGAGGCCAGCACGAACACAACCGTCGGGAGCATTTTTATAGAGAGGTTGGAGAAGGCTGGTTCCTTTGAAACCGTGCCTTGCTGATGATCGGCATCGTCGGGAGAGATGAGCGATTTGAGGTACTCTCCCGTATAGAGCCGATGATCAGAGAATTCATAAGCATCCTGCGTTGCTTTTCCATCGACTGAGCGGTTGCCGGTCATACGCGACAGGGTCGCAGCCACCGTGAGGATGGCAATGGCCGGGAGCACGATGCGCAGGCCTTTGGCAGCCGCCACGAGTAGTTGGCGCCCGTTGAGCAACCGGCTTCCGACGGCCATCACGATCGCCAAAATGATCCCAGCCAGCGCCCCGTATAGCAGGGAAACACTCGAGTCGGCGGCCCCAAAAATATCGTGTAGGGGTGGGTTGTCAGCAGCGGTTGTGTCGGTTTTCAAAGCCGCTTTGCCGGTTACATATAGCAACAGAAGAACCATTGCCAGCGTGACACCGATTGGCACAACGGCGTGGTACCAGCCGCCGGCGGCAATTTCGTCTGGCTTTGAGGAGTCTTTGTGACGAGTGGTTGGGGAAGTCGATTCATCACGCGCTGCTTTTGCAAGTCGTTCGGACTTTAACATCGGTCCAAAGTCTCTCCCCAGCAGCGCTGTCAAAGGTACAAAGAAAAGTGCCATGAGCATGTAAAACCGGTAGGGGATGCTGGCCACAAAAAGATCAAACGCCTTGAGTTCGTCGGCGAGAGTGAGATTTTCGAGCCCCTGGTCAACGTAATCAATTTCGACCGCGACCCAGGTCGAAACGAGAGCCAATCCTGCGACAGGAGCCGCGGTGGAGTCGACCACATAAGCCAACTTTTCACGCGAAATTTTCAACCGGTCGAACAAGGGGCGAAACGTGCTCCCTAACAGTAACGTGTTGGCATAGTCGTCGAAGAAGATCACTAATCCCGTCAGCCACGTTACAACCTGCCCGCCGCCACGGGTCCTGGCCAGCGGTGTGATAGCTTCTACCAATCCGTGCATGCCACCCGTCCGCTGGATGATCCCGAGCATGGCCCCCATCAAGATTGTGAAACAAAAAATACGCAGCTTCCCAGGTGCTGTGAACGATGGCCACAAGTGGGTGAAGAATGTGTCATAGAGGGCCGAGGGAATATTACCACCACAGGTGAGCAGTGCACCAACGACGATTCCGACCAGCAAGGAGAGAATCACCCGACGTGTCGCAATTGCCAACACAATCGCGACGAGCGAAGGCAACAAACTCAACCATCCGTACGGGTGAGGCATAGGGAGAGCAACAAGACGTTCAGAAGACAGAATTCCAGCATTGAAGGCACATAGGAGGCAGCGCGATGGCTGGCCCGTTTTTAATCATTGTCATCCTGGTCACCCGTGGCAACTGGGCGACGAGTGGGCATATCTGCTTCACTCGTTTGTTTGAAACTTGATTCCGAGTTGTTCGAACAAAAAAGAGTAAACATCGACCGCCTGCTCAATTCGTTCGTCAAGCGATGTGTCACCACCATGGCCGGAGCCGGCACTGGTACGCAGCAAAATCGGTGCGGCCGAGGCGGTACCTTTCTGAAGTCGTGCCGTCATTTTGCGGGATTGCATCGGCTCCACACGTGGATCGTTTTCCCCAGTTATAAACAATACCGTGGGATAATGTGTGCCGTCGACGACATTATGGTAAGGGGAATAACTGAAGAGCGCCTTGAATTGGTCCTTGTTCCTGACGGTACCAAACTCGGTGATGTTGAATTCACCATTCGGTGAAAGTTCGACACGCAACATGTCGTAGATTCCAACGTAAGAAACGACTGCCTTCACCAGGCTGGGGTGTTGCGTGAGCAGGGCTCCCATGAGCAGGCCACCATTGCTGCCCCCAATAATCGCCAGCCGCTCACGATTTGTATAGTTGCAATCGAGGAGATGGTGTAACACCGCGGCAAAGTCATCAAACACATTTTGTTTTTTCGTGAGATTCCCCTCCAGGTGCCACGCTTCGCCATGTTCCCCACCGCCACGGATATTAGCCACGGCAAAAATGGCTCCATGGTCAAGTAGCATACGCCGGACTGGATCATATCGAGGTGTATTGCTCACACCATATCCACCGTAGCCAGTTGCCAGCAGTGGGTTCTTGCCGTCGCGCGTGGTTCCTTTACGCATCACAATATTTACCGGTACCAGCGTACCGTCTTTGGAGCGGGCAAACTCCCGAACTACCTCGCAATCGTCAAAATTGACAGGCGAGGTTGCCACCAGGGCTGTTTTCTTGGTTGTCCCGGCGGCCCCTGAAGGACGGAAAATATAGTTCGTACTGGGCTGAAGGTAGGAACTCGTACCGAACAGGATGTCATCGCCAGCAAGCGGAACCATGCCGTACACATTTGCAACCGGCAATTGCGTTGGGGCAATCGCGGAGGTTCCGTCGTGATGGAAAGCACGTATTTCCGTTGGGCCCCCTAGTTGGTAGATGACGTATAACCGCGCTGTGGTGGGGAGAATACTCGTATGTCCCCAAAAACTCGTGACAATCGAATCGCTTCCCTCTGGTAAGATTGTTTGCACCGCTGCCAGGTCAGGCAAGTCCGCGATCGGTAGATGGAGAATCTTGCCCTTGGGGGCATCTTTGCGGGAAACAATGAACAGGTCGTTGTTTGGGCCGAACTCGGCTTGTACGACGCGGTCACCAAACCGACTGAATTGTGTCCAGCTTCCAGTGGGCCCACGGAGATAATGTGCAAACTCCCCACCGTCACCGTCCTGAATCGTTGCCAACACCCGTCCGGTGTGATCGTCTACTGTCAACTGGGTTTCGGCAATCCGCGGCGAATCTTTTCCAAGTTCATAACGATCGTCATCCGTAGGCGTGCCGAGTCTGTGGTAGTAAACCTGCTGATAAAAATTCATGTCTTTGGGGGGCCGTTCTCCCGCTCGCGGATGACGAGTGTAGTAGAACCCTTTGCTATCGGGTGCCCAAGCCAGGCCGCCACCCGCCGTACCTGTGTTGACGCGAGGAATGACCTCGTACACCTTTTTCCCGGTGGCCACATCGTAAAGGTACAGGTTGCCCACCTCCGTCCCTCCAGCTGAAAGCGATATGGCAACGAGTTTTCCATCGGGGGAAGGATGGTACCAATCAATCGAAGTTCCGCCTGCCGGATCAATGTCGTTAGGGTCGACAAGAGAACGTTCGGAGCTCACATCCAAAGCCGAGCTGAGCAGAACAAGGAAAGGTTGCTGTTTTGGAGGTTGGCGTTTAATCGCAAAAAATTTCCCTCTGCGTTCTGAAATGTCGCCGTAGCTGACTGTCTTTGCACCGAGAATTTTCGTGACCTGCCCGCGCATCGCTGCCACATCGGGAAGATGGTCAAGAATACTGCGTGCGTATTCGGTTTGGGCTGTTCCCCAGGCTTGAACCTTCGGGTCGTCCGATATCTCCAGCCAGCGGTAGCTTTCCGTGACAGTGATGCCGTGGTAGGTGTCCGAAACAGGGACCTTTGGGGTTACAGGTGGTGTGGCAGCGCTGGCCGAATGGGCTGGATTTTGAAGAGTGGTAAGCGCTGCACAACAAGTGGCCAGGTAATGAAAACGATTTGAATCGTGCATCTGGGGAGTTCCGTTCACGGTTGGCGGGTCGCATTGATGGACGCTTCTGCCTACGATTGTGTTCGACAACCCACTGGACCTACAAGGCAGGCAGAACCGGAATGGGGGGTGGCGGGGCGAACTTACCCCTCACTTCAGGCAGAATTTTTGCTGAACAGTCCAAGGGCAGGGCTCGGTCCGGCGGGGACGACCAGTTTTCGGCAATCGTTACGGCTAGTCTCCACCGGCCTGCTGGGACTGATTGGTTCGGCCTGTTCTGCTATATTCCGGATCCTGGCAGCGAGAACCGCTGCCCGAGGGTTGATGGTGGAAACCACCAGAAATGCTACTACCTGCCCCAGAGGAAATTCGCGATGCTCGGCGCCCAACTTGATGCCCCAGACTATCTTTCTCACCTTCACAAGATTTTGGAGGGAATCGATTTAACCGCACTCCAAAGGTGGTCGGACGCAATTTACGACGCGTGGGTACATGAACAATTTGTCTATATCATTGGTAACGGCGGGTCAGGAACGACGGCTTCCCACATGGCTGAGGATCTCGGCAAATCGACTCTGCGGGAAGAAGACCTGCGCGATGAATCAAAGCGACGGTTAAAAGTGCTCAGTCTCACGGACAACGCCGGGTGGTTGATGGCGGTTGGCAATGATTTGGGCTACGACCAGATTTTTGTCCAGCAGTTGATGAATTACGGACAAGCAGGTGACTTGCTCATTGCGATTAGTGGGTCGGGTAACAGTCCCAACGTACTCGAGGCGGTTGACTGGGCCAATCGCCACGATTTGAAAACGTTTGCGCTGACCGGCTTCGACGGTGGCAAGCTGCGCAGCCTTGGCCAAACGGGCCTGCATGTGCCACTGGACGACATGGGAATGGTCGAGAGCGTGCATCTCTGCCTGTTCCATTGGGTCTTGAACGACCTGTTTTCCCGCATCAATCATCAAGGAAGGTATACTTCGAGCTAGGCATTCAGAGTGAAAAGATTTCGGAGAATCTTGTTGGCCACATGAGCGAGAGTGCCGTGTTTCGGGCGGCCCCGGATCGATGTCGAAATCGAGTTTCAGCGGGCTTTTCAATTCAAAAATCTACCGACCGGGTGTGGCAAGTCCGGGAGCAGCGATGAAACTGTTGATCTGGCTACCGTCTTCCAAATTCCAAACGCAAACGCGCCCATCAAAACACCCCGTGCAGAGGCGTTTTGCCTCGAAACTGACGGCCAGAGCGACGGCCCAGTCCGTATGATCACTGAACCGACGCACTTCTTTGCGGTCATCGATCTGGTGCTGCCTGGCAGTCTGATCAGCCGACGTACTGAATAGCTGGCCATCAGTCGCCAGCAGCTTGAATGCTTCACCTTCGTACTTGGCTACCTCGGCAATTTGTTTTCCGTCTTCGGAGTTCCACGCACGAACCAGGTTGTCAGCGCCCGCAGAAAAGATCTGTTTTCCGTCGGCACTGACCGCAACATCGTGGACAGGCTGGCCGTGTGCTGAAAATGTTGCCAACAGTTGTCCGGAGTTCGCATTGAAAAACTTCGACGTTTTGTCGCGACTTGCCGAGGCCAGCCTTTCCCCGTCGCTACTCCAGGAGATGGCGGTCACCCAATCTCCGTGATTTTCAATGGAAAGGTCCATCTGACCGGTCGACACATCAAAGATACGAATGGTGCCATCGGCCAGCGCGACGGCAACTTTCTGACCATCGGGGCGAAATGCGATGTCAAACGCAACGTCGGAGCTGGTCGATAAGAGCGCGACTTCAGAGCCATTTTCTGCATTGAGAAGTCGTGCTTCACCCGCAGTTCCAGGGGCCCCGCCAGCCACAGCGAGTAATGAACCGTCGGGGCTGAAGGCCAGGCCATACGTCCGTTCTGCCACGTTATTGATGCGGCGGATAAGTTGACCCTCCGACATCTTCCAAACGGTCAGTTCATGAAATCCACCCACGTAGACATGGTCTGTTTCGGGGCGAATCGCCATGGCCGTAATCGGTACGGCTGCCGGGTACACGTCTGGCGACTGCGGGTAGTCTGGGCGGGGTAGCTGTTGGTCGAGCGGCTCGCTTTGGCTTGTGCCGTCGAACGACGCGCCCTGCTCAATCCATTGGCGAACCGTTTCGATTTGCGCAGCTGTGAGGGGCGTTCCATCTTTCGGCATCCGCTCGTCATCGTCGTCGGAAGAGATCAAGCGAAACAGGAGACTCTCTGTGGGTTTTCCTGCCACGATCGGCGGCTCACCGAAATCCCCCGATTTCAGCAGATCATCAAACCTATTAAGCCGATAGTCACTTTCGGATTCTTTGTTGCCGTGGCAAGCCTGGCACTGCTGCACCAGTACCGGTGCAATCTCGCGTATGAAACTCACCTCTTCGGATCGACTCAAGGTTGGCGTAGCAAGGAATGCAGCAAACAGGGACACGACGATGAAGGTCCGTGGCGAAAGGGCCAGCGGAACGGGGATCTGGGCTGAAGCTACGCAGGAAGTTTGTGAAACTCGTCGGCGGATGACCTGGATCATTTTCGATATTTCCTCAGTGCCATCGTGATGAACCTTTTGGCAACTGGTTGGGTATCGTTCGCTGCTTCCGTTATCTAATGTTGCATCAAGAATTCGTTCGTGTTGATCAGTGCCCAGCAGATATCCTCGAAGGCTTCGGCACGGTTCTCCTTGGTAGTGATGTGTGCCCGGACCGCTTCAACTTCGGCAGGTTTTGGCCGGCGGCAGAGACTGGCCAAATAGAGTTCATCGATGATTTCTCCATCCGACTTTTCGGCACTGATCAACTGGTGAAAGCGGTTATCTTTGTCACCAAGTTTGGCGTGGATGAGGGGACCGTTGAAGAGTTGGATGGCCTGTGCCAGGTTGCTTTCACTGGATCGCTCACACGCGCAGGCCGTGCTCCGATCAGGCTGTCCAAACACCTTCATAAACTCGTGATTGGGCGGATTTGCCAGCGCTGTCGCCAAGGTGCCAGCTGGCACACCTTCAAAGTTTTCTGGAATCCTGGTCAGGTGACAAATGGCGTCGAGTAATTGTTCTGCAGCGAGCAGCTTTTCGAATCGCCGTGAAAAGTATTTGTGGTCACCTTGATTGAACGCATTGGGGCGCGCGCTCCTTTGGTAAGTTCGGCTATTGAGGATTACGTGCAGCATGTGTTTTTGATCGAACCCACTTTCACGAAAATCGGCGGCCAGCGCTTCGAGTAGTTCAACATTGGAAGGCGGATTCGTGACCCGAAAATCATCGACCGGCTCCACGATTCCCCGACCCATGACGTGCGACCAAAGCCGATTAACGGCAACGTGTGCGAAGTAGGGGTTTTCAGGCGCTGTCAGCCACCGGGCAAACAGGGTGCGACGGTCTGTTTCATCGAGGGTGTCGATTCCTTTGCCAGGCAACCAAGGCTGCATGGTTTGCTTGGTTCTGGGTTGCGTGACTTCTCCGGTGCTGGCCATCCAAATCACCATTTCGTCCTCGCGCGAACCAGCTTTCGTCTTCACCCGGTTGAAAAATGCCGTTAGACCGTAGTAATTGTCCTGGGTCCAGCGCTCAAAGGGGTGATTGTGGCACTTGGCACATTGGATGCGCACTCCCAAGAAGAGTTGCGCCGTGGCCTCGGTGCATTCCTCTGTTTTTTCCAGGGTGCGGTAATAGTTCGCCGGCGGATTCAAGAAAGTACTGCCATCGGCGGTGAGCAATTGCCGCACGAACTGGTCGAACGGCATGTTTTCTGCAAAAGCATCGACTATCCAACCGTGATACTTCGAAACCCCCCGTCTACCGACGGTTTCATCCTTCAAGCGGAGTAGATCGGCCCACCGCATGGTCCAAAAGGTAGCGTACTCAGGCCGGTCCAGCAGTTCGTCAATGAGTCGCGCCCGTTTGTCCTCAGTCGGGTCGGCGAGAAAAGCCCGTACCTCATCGACCGAGGGCAAGACACCAATCACAGTAAGATGAACACGACGCAGGAAGTGCTCATCGCTTGAATCTTCCGAAGGAAGGTAACGTAACTGTTCGAGTTTGTTGTGGACATGGGTGTCAACGTAATTGTTTTCGGGAGGGTTATTCCAGACAAACCCTTCAATGTCTTTTACAAACGTAAAATGAACTGCTTCAACGTGTTGCAGATAACGAATCATGATCGCCGCTTGACCGCGATCGTGGCCGACGACCAGACCGCTGGGAAGCACTTGCGCCACGTTGTTATCAGAACTTGAAAAGGTAGCCAGCCGCGTCACGTCACGAACTGTGCCGTCAGAGAGGTGGGCCAGAGCAACCAATTGTTGCGTGTGAGCGGGCCGTTTCAGTACCCGCCGTGCGCCAGGCAGTATCTCCAACTTCGTGCAGTGCGGTTGCTCATCGGAATCAATTTGACAACCTTCGTCGATCCAGTCTCGTACCGTTTGGTAGGGGTGTTCGTCCTTCTTAAGCCGCAATCCGCCACCGTGAGCTGTCTGCATGGTCGGTTTAAGGAGCAACAGGCTTTTATCTGCGTTCAGCAGATTGACGCGCCGGCCAAAAAATTCGCGGATCAAAGTACCCTGGTCAAACTTGCCGTCATACGCCTGCATCGAAAGGCGAAATCCACCTTTGCCACTGGGTGATCCATGGCACGCGCCACTGTTACAGCTTTGTCGTGTGAGCAGAGCCAGCGTTTCATTCCGAAACGATACGGGGTCCGGATTTGCATGACCGGTCACCGTGACAGGGACCGTTTGTTGGACCTGGCCAACCTGCACGTTGACAACCGTCGTCCCATCTCCGGTTGGCCTGAGCAGACCATCGGCGACATGCACGACTGCGTCGTTGTCAGACACCATCGTGGCCACTTGAGTTACATCCTGAAGCAGGCCATCTGAGTAGTGTGCTGTTACAATCAGGTGTTGTACCTGCCGCGCGGAATTGATGGCGACTGCTTCAGGGTCAACTTCAATGCGATCGGGAGACCCAATCACTATCGATTCCAGGGAAAGCTCCGTCACCGAAGGTGCCGTTTCGTCGGCTCCAGCGTGGGCAACCAGGCTGATGGAAATAAGGCTGATGGCAATAAGGCCCAGCCACGGTAGAGATCTCCAGGACACGACCCGCTCTGCAGATAGTTTGTGGTGGGTGATCATCGGCTTTCAACCTCCATCGAGCCAACACTGGTGTGACAGTCCCGGGGATTTCTCAGGAAGCTAGGGACACACGCTGAACGTCAAGGGAATCGAGATTTGCCTGTCAATTCCGTTGGTTACGGCCGCCGTCATTCCGTTGTCGGATCCGTCGCTGCACTGCCACCAATATACATGGTTACAGGCACACTCTCTACCACAATTTCCTGGTCCTTGAATTTTGTCGAAGCGCTGAGCTGCAGCGTTCCAGACGTATCGAGCGCCGCGGTTTCTGCAGCGGCTAATTCCACTTCGATATGAGCCGCATCGGCTGGTATAAGGCTATGCACCGGTACCAGGATGCCGGCTGGCGCGTCGCTCCAGGTTAACATGACCGGATGGTTTTCCTCGCCAAATCGGCGGACACGAATCACAACCTTTTGACGACCACCCGGGGTAATCGGACCGGCCGGTTCGACAGTGACCACTAACGGTTTGACCACATGCAAAGTCAAGCCCTCGATGACGGCTTGCTGGGGTTGCAGCTGAAAAGTTCCCTCCGCGGTGATGCGGATCGGATGATCGCCAAGGGCAATTTCTGGTGGTCCGGTGAGTGTGACCAGATACTCCGTTTGGCTTCCTTCGACCGGGTTGGCCGCGGCCTGCACACCCTCGGGAAGTCCCTCGACTGACAGAGAAATGGGGTCCTTGAACGCGCCCTGCACACGTTCGAGCAATACCTTGAATGTCGACGACCCCGCGACTTGGGGAAAATAAATCGGTGTTGCGTCGACCTGGACCTTGTAAAAGTCTGGAAACGGGTTGGTCACGCCAATCGCAATCACGCCGTCGAGACCATCCGGCAAGGCCGCTACGTCTGGCAGAACCTCGCGCAGTGCCGCCGTGGTTTTTGCTTCTACCAGGCCCGTCCCTTCAGCATCGCTGGGCTTGCCAACGATGCGTACCAACTTCAGTTCTCCGATTTCGATTTGGTCAGACAAGGTTGCTGTGACCGTGGTTTCCGTCCCGTCTTTTGCAATGGTTTGACCTGCAAGTTGGATGTTGTTGCCGTCCCCTGCCAGAGATAACTCAATGGGACCGGCGTAGCCATGCCGCGTGGCGGTGACTTTCTGCTGAAATACTCCACCACGCGGGACAGTAACCGTATCTTTTTCCACAGCCAGTTCAAAACCGGGATCTTCATTGCGAACCACAACACGATACGTATATATGGACCCTGCGCCGCCCAGAAGTTCGTTGACGCTGAGCAAATACGTACCCTCCTCGGGAAAGGTGAAATGGAGGGCAGCTTCGCCACTGCCAGCGTCATCCATCTCCTGGAGGACCTGGCCTTCCTGGTTGATCACGCGCAGCAACAAGTCGGCAGGTGAGCCGAGCTGTCGTGTGAGGCCACAAAAAGAAAGCCGCTGCCCCTTGGTCACGGTGAAACTGTAGTCATCGCGATCCTGGGGTACGGCGAAACTGCCGTTGATCGAGCAGGGGACTTGAATCGGATTGGCCTGGGCCTGTTCGTTGTTGGGTTCGACTTCGAGTTCTTCCGGTTCGCTGCCAGTTGCCACCAAGACAAAGCCTGATCCCCGACCATCCGGAAATGCCGCACTCAACAACTTCAGCGCGGGTCCGTTGGTCGACAACTGCACCCGCAGCGGGGGTAGCCCTTCGACATGCGGCCCTTGGAGATGCAGCGTCGTTACCGAGCCGACCTGGCCACCCATTGGATAGGCAACGGTCGCCAAAGGAAACCGGCCTACCCGCAGGCGATACCGAAAATTGTCAGCCCCCTGGTGGCTGACATCGCGCAGCTCCAGGTAGCAAATCCCATCGGTCGCAATTTTGTGACTTAGTCGGCTATCCCCTCCAATACCAGGTTCGTCGTCACTGCGGGCAAGTTCGTGCCCTTGGGCATCGAGCAGTCGAAGCACCGAGTCGAGTGCAAAACCTAACCGCTGGGCGACAACCTCAACCGTTAACCATTGCCCGGCCCGACCGGTCAACGCGTAGTAATCCGATTTCAGTGCCGTACAGGTACCGTCGATAGCTACGGGGAGTGTAATTTGTTGAGCATCGCCCAGAGAATGATTGGAAGCCGCCTGGGCGATGGTGGGCAGGTCGTCGACCATGATCATTTTCAGCCCACTCACACCCCCGGTGGTGACGAACCTGAATGCCTCGATGCCTACCTGCGCGTCGCGCGGCAATGTGAGTTGGCAGTCGAAAGACTTGCCATCTTCTGATGATGTGGCATTGGAGCAGGCGACTGGGAACGTGGTCCAGAGTCGCCGAAAATCGCCCAGGTCTGTTCCTTGCAATTGAAGTTGGGTCACGGCACCAGGGCCAACTGCCAATGGCGAAATCCCCGAAACACTTGGTGGCGAAGCCCAGAGCGATCCGCATGCCAGCAGAACCACGGCTCCAGCCAACCTGGCGAGGATATTTTCAGAAAGTCTGGGCGGGTGATGAACCATGATGATGCTTGCAGGTAATCTTTCAGCTACTAATCATTATGCACAATCGGGCCACATTTTTCTGCCCTTGGGGGCAGAGTGCAGAGGAATAGAGAAATACGAGGGGCCAGCCGTATATCGGATCGACCAAAATGCCGTGGGCGGCGGCCCCGGGGCAGGGGGGGCCTGAGTAACGAACTGGCCGTGGCTGCCTCCAGCCCCGGCGGGAATCACTTGCTGGACCAGCAGCTGAAATCGAGTGCCACACGGTTCATCTGCAAATCGAGGTCTCAGCTCACCTTCAAACGCGCGTAGCGGATGTGCGTGGTCGCGACTTCGGTGCACCAAAATGTGCAAAAAATATCCCCATCTGCGAGTACCGTGGAAGTCGGTGCGCCAAACGATATCGTATCGTGGGATCGGGGATAGTGGTCGCTCAAGGTAATGCCAATCTTGTCGCGTCCGGTTGCGTCCCAAACGTGGACCCGGTTATCGAGGTCCCACGTTTTTCCACCATCTTCTGAAACGGCTGCATAGAAGCCGGGAGGATTTGTTTCGCGCACGGTATAGATGACCGCCATGCGGCCGTCGCCAAGATCGACTGGCCAGTTGGTCTGACCAGGGATATTCGTCGGTGCCGGTGTCGACCACTCATGCCCGTCAGGACTGCCTACACAATAATGGTGAGGCATGGCACCCTCGGTTTTCATATTTGCGGTCCAAAACAAGGTAAACAGGCGATCATCGCGGAGGCGGTTAATCCGCCCGTGCCAGTGACCAATCTCAGCAGTATCGCTTACGCCGAAGGTCACCGGATCGCCCCACGACTGACCGCTGTCGGATGAAAAGAGGCCAACCGTGCGCGGCTTGTACGGCCCGGGTGCGTCGTAGGCATGCCATTGGTCCGTAGGAAGCATCCAGCGGCCATCTTTTAAAACAACGATCGGAGTACTCGGAGTGAGGACCATGCCCTCGGGCATTTGCACAATTTGCGGATCAGACCAGCTTGCGCCATTGTCGGTCGATCGAAACAGCACCGTATCAGCCGGGACGATTCCGCCGGTCTCTTCGTTGAATAATGGATTGTTGGGGTCCGATCGATCCCAACGCGTGGCGTTGGCGATCAGCGTGCCGTCGGGCAGTCGCGTTATCATCGGACCGTGGTATGAATAAACGCGGTCGTCGTCGACCGGGTCAATCATCAGACCTTCGGTTTTCCAATTCTGGCCCCCGTCGGTCGAACGGGCCTGCAGTAATTTCGAGTCGACACTATAGAGGGCCTGGCCACGTTGAAATCCACAGAACAATTCTTGCGGGCCGAGCTGAACCAGATGGCTATGACAGGCGAAGTAGTACTCGTAACCCGGGTTCGAGTTGATGTAAATCACACCAGTATCAACGATTTCAATCCGCGACATTTCAGCAGACTCCAACGGGATTCAAACGGCAGGGGACCCGGGCTCTCAATGCCAGCTGGGCACCTATTAAACAGGAGTCGAAACGCGTGGAACAGACCTTTTGAAAACATTTCCCCGACCCCTGGTTTTAAGCGGTGGCATCATTTTTTTGATCCCTCGCCCTGGGGAGTGTCCGGTCAGCTGACCTGTCCTTGGCTCAAAGCCTCGTTTCGTACTGCCATTCCATAGACCACAACAAGCTCTGGCCCTTGACTTGAGGCTACCTGGGTTGCTGTTCGGGCATTTGGAACCACAACTTGTCGCGAGTCTGTTTCTTGATAAGCTGGTGCTACCGTATTAGCTAAAAAATAAGTGCTATGAAGACGGGGAAAAAATCACATTTCAAAGGAACACTGGATCGACGAACGTCGCCCCACGGTTGTGGAGCCAGTGAACAGGAGCAAAAAATGCCAAAGACCCTCACCGCTGACACTCTTACCCAATACGACCATGACGGTTATTTCTTTCCGCACAAAATACTGGCCGACCAACAGGTCGCGGCCTGCCGCGAAAAACTTGAGAAATTCGAAGGTTCTCAAGGCAAGCCCATTGGCGGAGCCCAGCGGAACAAGTCTCACCTGCTGTTCAAATGGGTCGATGACCTGATGCGTGATCCGGCCATCCTCGACCCCGTTGAGGACCTGGTCGGGCCGGACATCCTCTGCTGGAACACGTTGTTCTGGGTTAAGGAAGCCCACAGCCCGAGTTTCGTATCCTGGCATCAAGACCTGCGATACTGGGGTCTGGATACCAATGACCTGGTCACCGTGTGGTTGGCCCTCTCGCCCGCAACCCTTGAAAGCGGATGCATGTTCGTTCTGCCCGGCAGTCACCAAGGGGAACTCATGCCACACCAGGATGAATTTCAGACGAATAACATGTTGACTCGGGGCCAGGAGATTTCCGTGGAGGTCGACGAATCAAAGGCTGTGGCCATGCCTCTTCAGCCGGGCTGTGCCTCTTTTCACAATGGGCGACTGGCACATTCGTCGAGCCCCAACCACTCAGCGGATCGTCGGATCGGTATTTCGTTTCATTACATGCCTACTAGCACTAACCAGGTCGTAGGAGAGTGGGACACCGCGGCACTCGTCCGAGGCGCGGACCGTTTCGGTCACTTTGTCTTGGCGCCGCAGCCCAACCGAGACTTCGATCCCGAAATGGTCGAGTTTCATCAGAAGGCTACCGATGCGGTCCGGGAAGTTCTTTTCAAGGACGCGGAGAAAGTACGCAAGACGCTCTGAAGCCCCATCCGATCACCAACGGCAAATTGGTCGTGTCATGCCAATTGAGTTGGTGAGGGGTGCCGATGGCGAAGGACGCAGCCACGGCTGGACTGGAGTTCCGAGGGCCAGAGGGGATTAGGTAAGCTGCTTTTCAGTGGCCGTACTGTTTGGCACACGGTCAGCAACTGCCAAAGGACCCGGCAGGAAGCTTCATGCGCAGAAGCGTTCCAACGACGACCATGCCCAAAAGAAGAACCGACGTTGCCGGCTCTGGCACAGTAGCAGAATCGCCACTCGCGCCAACCAATGATGTCCCAAAGTTCGTCTTCCAAATGTTGTAGTCAGCCTGCTCGATGGAGCCATTGCCATCGCCGTCGGCAGCGAGGCCAGCGCCGGTTTGGCCCATTGAGTCGGCCCAAACCGTGTAGTCGGCCGCGTCAACCACACCATCTGCGTTGTAGTCTCCCGCCAGACCCGTGAAGAGTGATGTGAGGATGAGAGTTCCGCCTATGGCATCGACTTCGAAGTTGGCGGAGTTCGCTCCCGCCAGCGTCAACCCGCTGTCGGTAATACTGCCGGCGATCATGATCAAAAATTGTGCGCCCTCGGTCGGTTGATAACCGCCTGCCAGGATCACGTCCAGCAAGCCAGCCAGATCGGCATCGTCGCTGACCAACAGCAAGTCACTTGACGAAGGTCCATCAAGTTCAATTTGCAGAGTTGCAGCTGCACCCAGTGTAAAGTCGCCACCTACACTGAGCGTTCCGACGCTTTGCCCCGGCGCGACAACTCCGCCAGAGGCAACAAGATCACCATGGACATTACCACTACCTCCCAGCGTCCCTTTGATGACTTCTAGTGTGCCGCTGCTAGAATTCGTGCTGCCGTTGATGTGGAGCGCGCCTTCTCCTTTCTTGGTAACCGTAACGCCATTGAAATCGAACGTGTCGTCAAGACTCAAGGTTGCGCCCCCGGCGATATCAAATGCCGTATTGGCATTGGCGTGTACATCGACGTTTAACGTGTGGTTACCACCGGTCACGACAACGTCGGCCTGACTGGTCTGGCCATCCAGTTGAATCGTGCCACTGCCACTCACTTGGAACGAACTGCTGTTATCTGCGATGAGTTCCCGCAGCGTGACTGTCGAGTTGAGCTGGATATTTGTTATGGGAACCGCAGACCCGGTCAACTTTGCCGTCACCAGGTTGGAATTTGGCACAACCCCTGCCGACCAGTTTGCAGTCGCATTCCAGTCGCCACTGGCGCCACCGGTCCACTCCAGGGTTGGGGGCTCGGTCGCGGTCAAAAGGAGACTGTTACCCAGCACAGTGTGTTGGAAATAACGCGTATCCGAGCTGTCGATTGTGAAACCAAGATCCGAGATGGAACTGGCAATCATGATGAGAAATTGGTCGCCGTCATTGGGTTGGTAACCATCAACAAGGTCAATGTCTATCGATCCTGACAGCTCAGCATGATCACGTATGAGCAACACGTCGTGCGATGAAGGCCCCCCGACCTCGATCTGTAGAGTTGCATCCGTGCCAAGTGTAAAGTCACCACGTACATCGAGCATCCCAACACTTTGACCCGGCGCAATAACTCCGCCAGAAGCGACAAGGTCTCCATTGATATCGCCGCTACCTCCAAGCTCCCCTTCGATAACTTCGAGCGTGCCGCTGCCAGAATTGGTATTGCTGTTGACGTGGAGCGCGCCTTCTCCTTCCTTGGTAACCGTCACGCCATTGAAATCGAACGTGTCGTCGAGACTCAAAATTGCTCCCTGGGCGATATCAAATGTCGTATTGGCATTTGCGTTTACGTCCAGGTTTAACGTGTGCTCTCCGCCAGTCACCACAACGTCGGCCTGGTTGTACTGGCCATCCAGTTGAATCATGCCACTGCCACTCACTTGGAACGAACTGCTGTCATCTGCGATGAGTTCGCGCACCGTGACCGTCGAATTGAGCTGGACATTCGTGGCGGGAACTGCAGATCCGGTCAACTTTGCCGTCACCAGGTTGGAATTTGGCACAACCCCTGCCGACCAGTTTGCGGCCGTGTTCCAATCGCCACTGGCGCCACCGGTCCACTCCAGGGTTGGAGGATCGATCGCGGTCAGCAACAGAACGTTACCCACTGCGGCATGCTGGAAGTAGCGGGCATTCGGTCCTTCAATCGTCAAACCGGAATCCGTGACGGAATCGGCAATCATGATAAGAAACTGATCGCCATCGTTCGGTTCGTAACCGTCAACCAGATTAATCTCCAGCGAACCTGACAGGTTGGCGTCATAGCCCACGAACAACTGGTCGTGCGACGAAGGCCCGGCGATTTCAATTTGAAGTGTCGCACCGGAGTGGACCGTGAGATAGCCTTGGATGTCGAGCGTTCCCACGCTCTGACCTGGAGCAATCACTCCCCCGGAGGCCACCAGGTCACCATTGATATCGCCACTCCCTCCCAGCATTCCACCGTCTAAACGGAGCGTGCCGCTGCCGGAATTCGTGTTATCGTTGATATAGAGCGCGCCATCTCCCTGCTTGGTGATCGTCTTGCCGTGAAAAACAAAGGTGTTATCGAGGCTGAGTGAGGCTCCCGAATTAATGGTAATATTTGCATTCCCGCCCACATTGACCGGGATATCGAAGACGTGGTCGCCAGCCATCACATTGATTTCGATAGTATCTTCAAAATTCTGCTGCAGCTCCAAGCTGGCCGATGCGCCTTGACCGGTAATGCGATAATCGGTGCCGCCATCGATATCGATGATGGCAACCGTCGTGGCCTGACTCACATCGATGTCTGCGGTAGAAGCGGTCGCACCGGTCAATAGCACCCGCGCGTAGCTACTGTTGGGATTGGCATTTGGCAACCAGTTCGAAGCGGTGTGCCAACTTCCGCCCCCGGTCGCCACCCACTGATACTGCTGCATCCCGAAATTGATCACGTGCAGTTGGTCGACGGCCAAATCGGTAACCTGACGCGTGGTTCCACCGGGCCAAAGGACATCGATATCGACGGGACCGGCGTGGTTGCCCAGGCCAAAGTGTAAGGTGGGATCATTCTGATTGCCTTCACCCGTGCCAAACTCGACCTGACGCATGTACGTATTGCCGCCCACTTGGATCCTCACCTGGGCACCGACTGCGTCACGGCTGATCGTCTGGCCGTCGCCGACCATCTTTAGTTTGAGCCAGTGATTGTTGTTATTGCCTTCGTTGTGGAAGATGAAGCCGGCGGTGATCAGGTCCAGGTTGCCGTCGTTGTCGTAGTCGGCAAATCCGGCCTGATACGTGTCCATGGCCGATCCGGTGGAATCCGACAAGCCCTCCGCAGAAGTCACGTCGGTAAAACTCCAATTTCCGTTGTTGCGAAACAACTTCGATGTGTCTGAGGCCGAATAATTACGAATGGTTGTAAAAAACAGATCCAGGTCGCCGTCGTTGTCATAGTCACCTGCCACAGGCGAGCCATACGACTCCTGGTAGGTCGCGCCGCTCTCGCCCATGTCTTGAAAGGTGTACCCGGCGCCAGGTCCTTGATTGCGGAGAAACCGGGAGTGCGGATTAGACGAATGGGCAAATTGGCCTGCGAACAGATCAATTTCCCCGTCGTTATCGAAATCACCCCAGGCTGAGCCAACACCGTGCCCCCAGGCACCGGACCCGCTGCCTCCCTGGACACCACGGGCCGCGCCTTCTTCGCTGAAACTGCCAGTCCCGTCATTGACATACAGCGAGTTCGGTTCCAATCGGTAATTCGAGACATAGGTGTCGATGTCCCCATCGCGATCAAAGTCGGCCGACGTAACGCCACGTCCTGGTCGTGGCCAACCGGTTGTATAGAGCGTATCGGCCGGCTGGGTCCACACATTCGTAAACCCCGTCCCCTGGTTGTTCCGCAGCATAACGTCCGAGTGCCAAATCGTCGGTGGCCCCCAGGTTTCATGACCACCAACGTAAAGGTCCAAATAACCGTCGTTGTCGTGATCGCTCCACGTAGCCCCACGGCTAACCGGCGCAATACCGGAATCTGGAAGACTAACCGGCGTGAAGTCAATGCCTGCCTCGTTGTGGAACAGCTCGCCGGTGTCATAGGAGAAGAAGTCGAGCCAATCGTCGTTGTCATAATCTCCCCAGATGCCGGAGGAGCCGAGGCTGCGCACGCGTGTAAAGCTCAACCCACCGTTGTTGCGGTGCAGAACTCCAACCACGCTGACGTCGACGAAGCCGTCGTTGTTGTAATCTCCCCAGGCCACCTGCCCGCCACCCATAGTGGGATCAATACCCGTTGCGTTGGTAAACACGGCACGGGCAGGATTGCAAACACTCAACCAGATCAAGAGCGGGGTAAGCCCAAAGAATGCCGCCGCAGGCCAACGAAATTCGGACATGCCAGGCCGTGCACGAAGGAGCCGGTTCACCGTGCGCGACAAAAGCTTACGACCACAGTCCAGAAAGGGCAGCTGACGACACCCACAATTGGGCAGAAGGAAACTCACGCGGTGCCACACGTTCATCGGATTCCCGCACCTTGAAGGCTGGTTTATTCGTCGATTTATGCTGCCGTTGGCTCCGTAGTTTCTCAACCACATTATAACATGGCAGTGAGGATTATGTACGTTGAAAACGCGGCGGGGGGCAATGGCGAAATGCGAACCCACGAAGCTGCCGGAAGCCGAGGCTCAAAGGCCGAAAAGTCGCTCATCGACCCAAGCGATCTTCACCGAGGCTGATTAACACAGCAGGCGCCAACGAGCCAACGGCAACCCCTTCGAGTCACCTTCGGTTTTTAATACGAACCATGCCGAAAAAGGCGGCCAGTAAGACCAGGGCCAGGCTCGACGGCTCAGGCACTGCGGCGCCACTGCCACTGCCACTGCCCGCATTGGTGAACTGGGTCTTCCAAAAAAGGTAGTCCAGATTATTGATCGTACCATCGGCGACGCCATCGGCACCCGTACCATTTGTCACGGTTTCGCCAATCGAGTCTTGCCACACGGTGTAGTCGGCTGCGTCGACCGACCCATTGCCGTTGTAGTCACCCGGCACACTGGTACTGCCGCCAACCAGCAACATCAGGTTGTTACCCACAACACTGACCCCCGTGAAAGAGCCCGCGCCCGCGCCGGCCAGCGAAAGGCTCAGGCTGTTGTCGACAATCCCACCGGTCGTAGTGAGAACAGCAACGTCGCTCGACGGGGTGTAACCGCCCAGCACGGCGACGTCGACGATAATGTCCCCACTCAACGTGGTCGATCCGACGACGTCGAACTGATCGGACGTTTGTCCGGTGCTGTTATCCCGCACATCGATGGCGAGGGTGGCCCCGTCGAGGCTCAAATTGGCACCAATCGTGGTATCACCTTCGGTCCCCAACGTTCCGGACCCGAAAATGGAACCGCCTTCGCCCGTATCGATCACGCTGTGATTCAGCGACGTGGTACCCGACAGGGTGAGCATATTGCCCGCCACGTCAACCGCGTTGTCAAAAGCGAGGCTACCGGTGGTGATCGTGACAGTCGTGTCGGCACCGATTGAGAACGGAGTTTGAAACGCGTGGTCGCCGCTTAAAACGCCAACCGCAGGCGCCACCGGAGTGTCCTCGGTCGTCGTGATCATGCTCACCCCGCCAGGACCCGCAATGGAATAACCGGCTGTCCCGCCGTCAAAGTCAAACTGATTGACCTCAATCGGCAAATTGGTGAAGACGGTCGAATTCACACCGCCGGTATCCCCAAACGAGACCGTGTCATCGCTGAGAGTGGCCATGCCGTTGCCTGGGTTTCCGGTGGGAGTCCAATTTGCAGACTGACCCCAGTCACCCGACCCACCGTTCCAAGTAAAATCGGTAGGTGTGGTCGCCGTGATGAGTATGTTATCGACATCCATGCCGAAGTTGTGGTCGTTTACATTAGGGCGGAGGTCAATGTCATTGCGGATGTGAAAGCCCGTAATACCATCCCAAACGTCTTGAGTGAAAAGCTGCGGATCAAAATCGTAACCTCCAACGGTAGCCGACGCCATCATGGTTGTTTTGTCGAGCGTGATCGAAGCTGTGGTCGGGTTGTTGACGGCGTGCCAAATGCCAGCCGTGTCATTAATAGTTGTCTCACCTGTGTATTGACTGGTACCAGACAGTCCAGGGCCGTTGTTAATGAAACCCCAGCCTTTGCCATTGGCCCGCGAAAAATGAAGGCCGAACTCGGCGTTCGTCGCGTCGTCCTTACCGTCAGCGTCCACGTCGCAGCCACAGGTGTACTCCAAATAAAATCCGGAGTTACTTGTGCCGTTAGAATTACTGCCGCGCTGTACAATCGTATCGAAACTCACCGAGTAATCCATCGCTTCGGCGTTGGTCGTGGGACCGGGGACTGTAGCTCTGGAGGTCGACCACACTCGGGCCGGGTAGCCCTGCGGGAGCCCCGAATTGCCATCCAAGGCCATTCCACTGCCGAGCAGCCGATGGCCGTCTACCGAGTCCTCGTTGTAACCATTGATCAGTATGGGACCATCAGCCGCAGAAGTTTCCCACCCAGTCGCGGTCTGAATATCTGTTCCAGCTGCATAAGCCTCGAAAGTCTCTTCCCACAACGTGACTGCACTGGCAGGGACCGCTATGAGCAGAACCACAACCGTTACGACGGCACACGCTATTGTTGCAATCAACCTCATTTGACACCTTGCTTTCACACAATTGAAAAAGTGTAGGAAGGGAAAAACTGCCGTCCCGATACCATTGCGGCTATCTCTGCACCGGATCGCATCTCGACAGCGGAGCGGGCTCGAACACAGCCCCCAAAACGCCAACGACTGCACATCGCCCAGATAGGTCCATCTCACGCCTGTGATGACGCCAGATTTCAGTATAAGCGATATTAATTCTATTGCCAATCAGACAGACAAGAAAAAATAACAATTCCCCCTGAAACTCAACACTCCTGGCCGTTTGGTAACCGACATAGCCGGGTAAGCATACTGATGGAAATGTCTGATAATTAGACAAGTTATTGGTCGACGCGCCGCGGTGGGCCAACCTGCCTTCGTTCGGAGAGCGGTCCGGAATTCACGGGGACCGAGTGCGGGGTTGGCTGGGCAGAGGTTGTTCATCGAACCTGGCAGCCCTCAGGAGCCAGCCCGTAAGAGAATGCGCTATCGTGAGCTTCAACGGTAAGCTTCACAACCAGCAGGCTGTGGCTGGCAAGTGGTTTTGACACATTGCCGGGGGCACCAGGGTGGGTGAAAAGCTCTTGAAATCGTGGCGCCCTTGCCATCGAGACCGGGACCGCTTAACCACCGGTTGTCGCCCGCCACGACTCGATGTTTACCGATCCGCGTTGCCGAATCGACTCTTCGGCGGCGAAACAGACCTCGAATACCTGGTAAGCAATCTCCGGTGCCAGGCTGGGTGGCTCGCCGGCGGCGACTCGCCTCACCACATCGGCCAATTCGCCATGGGTGTTGTGTACCAGGTCCCAAGGGTCCTCCTGGAACTGGTGACTCTTTAGAAGATAGGGCCGGGTCTGGCCATCACTATCGTAGAGGTACAGATCCAGCACGCGGGAATCGTGCAGGTGAAGACTCCCCTTCTCACCGATCAAAGTCTGTTCGATACAGTGTCCCGTCCCTCCTCCATCGACTCCCTCGGCCTGGTCCTTCTCGGCGGTGCTGGCGCGACAGAACGAAAAAGTAATCACACCCGCAGCACCGTTCTCAGTCCGCATGCCAACGTGAACCGTGTCTGTTGTCTTGAAGTACGAAAGCACAGGTTCCGCGGCAAAGGTATCGACCTCGGTAACCACCGAGCCGGTATACCACTGAAACAAGTCGATGTAGTGCGACAACTTTTCTGCGATCAATCCGCCCGACCGCTCGCCCAGCCATTTCCACCCCCCGGCGTGATCCAGCCAGACATGCCAGAGGCTTTGGAAGTAATCCATGTGGAAGTTGCGAATACACCCCACCTGCCCGCTACGGAGGATCTCCTTGGCTCTGCTGTAGAGCAGACTGTACCGGCACTCAAAACCAATCTGGAGAAAAGCACCCGTCTCCTTTTGTACCTGCATGATGTGTCGGCATGCATCGATGTTGTGCGCCATTGGTTTTTGCAGGAGTACCGACTTACCCGCTTCCATGGCCGCACAGGCGACCTCTTCGTGCTGGTCGTTCGGGGTGGCAACATAAATCAGCTGAATGTCATCGCGGCCTATGATCGTCGACCAATCGGGCTCAACCTGTATGCCGAATTCTTGCCGGGCCCGGTCGGCACGATCGGGTTGCGGTTCGCAACCAACCACCAAGCCGACAGATGGGAGACTCACGGCATCACGAACGGTCTTGGTCCCTCTGGCACCAACGCCGATCACCGCCATTCCCAGGGATTTTTCAGCGCGAGTTGCGCTCATGAGGGGCTTTCTTGGTACGACACGGCTCCGTTGGCCAGGTTACAAATGTTGGCCAGGTTACAAATCACCAGGTGACTTCTTAACGCGTCACAGACGCAATGGTCAAGGGTTGATCACCGAGTTGCTTTCGACTCCGTCCTCTCCCTGCCCGACCATCGATCGCTCGTCAGTCCCCGCTCGGTCAGTCTCCGCTCGGTCAAGGGCGGTGACTTGCCGCGGGGAAACAAGTAAACTGGCCTTCAATGGTCACAGGCCCGCCAGACATGCAATTTCCCGAGGGCCCACCGCCGAGGTTGTTTTTCGCATGGCCCCTACGAATCTAACCCGCCTTGCCATTGTCCGCTGCGACACGCACGCCTACTGGTATGGCGTTTTCATGGACGAACCGGACGTTCTTGCCCTCGCCACGGTGCACGACGAGGCACCCACCCGCCCCGGCATACACAACTATTTCAAGGAGGGCAACGAGTATACCCGGCTTAAAATCGAGCGGGTTGAGGGCTTTGTCATCAGCAAGCTGTTCGATCGGATTTTCGAAAAGGGCCAGGACGAAAGTGGGAACCCGATCCTGCAATACGGCACCTATCCCGGCCGGGCCGAGCAACTCTCACAAACCTTCTTCAGTCGCCCAGCTGTGTGCGACACGATCCAAGAGGCTACTGAGGACGTCGACGCCGCCTACATTGCCGATTCGAGCAGCCCAGGCGACGGCGCAGACCATCTTGAACTGGCTCGCCCGTTCCTGGAACGCGGCATCCCCACGTTCGTCGATAAACCGTTCGCCGCCACGCTCACCGATGCCCAGGAGATCCTTCGCCTGGCAAAGGCCAACAACACGACCGTCATGACTGCGTCGATCCTGGCTCACACCGAGGTCGGCATGCATTTTAAAAACCGATTTGCCGAGATCGGCGATCCCGGCCTCCTGATCGTCAAGGGCGTCGGCTCAGCCAACGCCGCGGTGATCCATGGGTTGGCCACAGCCCAGGGCCTGTTCGGCTACGGTGTCGAGTGGGTCGAGTGCCTGGGAGCCACCCCGCTGGAGTGTATTCAGCTCTATTATCCCGACGGGCGCGAGGCGTTCGTCATCAACGGATCGCAGCGCGTCTTCATGCAAACGTGCTCTTTTTTCGCCTCCGCGTACAGCAACCAGGGGGTGGTCCATTCGCCGCCCATCGGTGACCCCGAGTTCCACACCGGCACGCGGAGGATCGTCGAAATGTTCCGACAGATGATCGATACCGGCAAGCCTCCCGTCCCCTACGAACACATGCTCGAGCCGATTGCCATCATCGAGGCGGCGACGATTGCCCAACGCGAGGGGAGGCGGGTACCACTGGCTGAGGTGTGGGATGGCAAGGTCTGAAGAGCCCAAGGGCCCCAGGAGGCTATTGCCTGCTCCCCCCTCCGATCCCAAAGCGATCAAACCGCACCGCACACCCTCTCGGCTGAAAATGACCGTCCGTGGTGCGGGTAGAAATAGACACACGAACCGAAAATCCGTCAGCCCGCGGGTCGAATCTTTCCCCCGTGCATCGCCTCCAAAAAATGGTAGAGTGGATGGTTAAAATCGCAGGTGGAAAATAGCAGCCTGACCCAGCGTTTCTGCGAATGGTGAATTCTCGTCCGTCTCCAGCGGCTTCCGTTTTACTTCGACAGGGCCACTCATGTCTTCAATCTCGTTGAGTTATGTCTCCGGTCAGCCACACCTGGTGCTTACGCACCGCGAGTGGTTGGGCCAGTCGATCGTTTGCCGGCTCCCTGAGTTTGTCCGCAGCCGTGACCAACGTGAACGAATCTTCCCGGGCGATGTTGAAACAGAGATCGTCCGGCCGGGGGTCGAGATTCGCTACCGGTGGTCAGCCCCCGACCAGGTCAAGCGCCGTCTGCAGACCGACTTTCACAGCCATGCCTGGGTGGAGGACGATGTCGTACGATTCGAACTGGCAGGCAGCGTGGTCGGCCCGGAACCTGGTGAGCCTGGCCTCTACCTGGTCTGCCTGCAGTGTGGACAACACGTGGCGATGCAAGATCAGGATACCACCCGGACCTACCTGCGATCGGGCGGCCGGTGGCGCACTGTCGATGAGTGTGTCGGTAGTGCAGGCTTGCCCGATCACCGGATGTTCGGGTCTGGCGATCCTCCAGTCGCACTCGACCGGGTGTTGATGGCAAGGGTTACCGAGGACCGATGGGTGGTTGGAATCGGAATCGACGGCCCCGGCTCGGTCTCCTCGAACCATCAGCCCTGGCCGTCCTGCATCCATGCGAACCCGACCTGGCCGACGCTAGGAACCGGCGAGGAAGCCACCGTCCGCGGAGTCATCCACTGGTTCCGAGGCACACTCGACGAGTTGTGGAACAAGATCCAAGACGAGTGGCCTGACACCGCACCAGGAGGTGCCCCCGATGACCACGCCTGACCCGCATGCTGAGACTCGACAGCAACTCTACGAGTTGCTTGGCCCGCTCCCACCCCGTGATCGACCGGTCGCCGCAAAAGTGGTGCGGACCGACCTGCACGACGGGTACCAAATCGAGAGCCTGCTGCTGGACCTGAATGACGACGAGCCGGTCCCTGCTTACTTCGTTAAGCCTGTCGATGCCAAGGGAAAACTGCCCACGGTACTCTACTGCCATGCGCACGGGGGGGACTATGTGCTGGGCAAGGACGAACTGATCCGGGGACGCTCGGTCCTGGTCGACCCGCCGTACGCGAAAGCGTTAACCGATGCTGGCTGGGCAGCGCTTTGCATTGATTTCCCGCTGTTCGGCAACCGCAGAGGCCTGGGCGAGTCGGAGGCGTTTAAGCTCGAACTGTGGCACGGCCGTGTGCTGTGGGGATTGATGGTGTACGACCATCTGAAGGCAATCGACTACCTCTGCGGGCGGGAAGAGGTCGACGCCGATCGGCTGGCGGCGATCGGGATCTCCATGGGCAGCACGATGTCGATCTGGCTCGGTGCCCTGGACCCGCGGCTGAAAGTCATTGTCGACCTCTGCTGTCTGACCGACTTCGACGCGTTGATCGAGACTCGTCAACTCGACAGCCACGGGCTGTACTACTACGTGCCGGGGCTGCTCCCACATTTCTCGATGGGCGACATCAATGCACTGATCGCACCCCGCCCACACCTTTCTGTGGCGGGAAACCACGATCTGCTCACACCGCCGGCGGGCCTTGATCGGATCGACCACCAACTGCGACAGGTCTACGCCGACGCGGACGCGCCGGACGCCTGGCAACTGCGGCGACCGAACACGGGCCACTTTGAGACGGACCACGTGCGGCGAGAGGTACTTGCGTTTCTACGGGATCGGCTCTAATCGCGAAGTCCAAACCGGAGGACTACGGTGGGCTGTCGACTTACCGCAGAGGGCGTCTTCGCGCTCTTCGAATTTCTCATTTTGTGACCGCTGAACCCTCCAAGGCATTATCATTCACAGGGAGAGCGGGACGGAACGTCGCCAGGCAGTTTCTCGCAAAACTGCAGCAAATAGTGCGTTGCATCAAGGCGCCAGACCATCGCAGGCGAATGCCCGGCAAAGTCCACCACGTGGAGCTGATTGAACAAAATGGCTTCAGGGAGTGCCTGCTGCTGCTTCTCGAACAACCTCATCCCAAGGTGAACGCAGGGAGCCACTCCCACCCTGTCGTCCTGGCTGCCAATGCACAGGTACACCGCTTTGTCAGCCAGTTGATCGACCCACCGTTCGATGCGCAGGTGCCTGGTGTTACACTGCGAGAACTCCGTGAGGATAGCCCAATCGGTGACCGGCGATACCGCCGCGACGGCGCGGACTCTGGCGTCAGCCGCGGCCAGACGCAGGCAGCAGTATCCGGCACGAGATATACCGTAAGCCACAATCTTTCCGTTGGTGCCAATATCTTTGTTAAGGCACCAGTCTAGTGCGGCGATGCCGTCGCTCACGAACTGCTCGAAGGGATCATCCCCCGCGATGAGAGCCTGGCTCATGCCCACAAGTTTCTCACCGTACTGTTGAACGCGACCACCATGATGGGGCAAATCAAAACTCAGAACGTAATGTCCCGCCTCGAGAAAAAGCACCGTCGGGTGATTCTGTGCTGGATCATGAAGGGCAACCTGTCGTGAACCGCCTATATGCAGAAGCAGACCTGACGCCTCACTTCGCAGCTTCTTTTCGGGGGAGGCAAGCGTACAACCGAGCTTCTCACTACCTGTGTCGACCGTAAAATCAGTAAGGTTCATTTTTCACTGCCCTAGGTTTCACTGCCCTAGGTTTCACTGCCCTAGGTTTCACTGCCCTAGGTTTCACTGCCCTAGGTTTCACTGCCCTAGGTTTCACTGCCCTAGGTTTCACTGCCCTAGGTTTCACTGCCCTAGATTTTACTGCCGTAGGTTTTGTCGCCGGACGCCTGAGGGGCCCTTCACCTGCCAGAAACGTTCAAGGTTGGACCGTAGCTCATCAACCAACTGGCGCCAACCTGCCAGCCCCATCCCAATCTCCCACGCCAAATCATGAGCCTTGCCGTCCGGGCCCCACGTCCCTCACGACCGTCTTGGTGACTGGACCCAAACACTCCCGGTCACTCGCTCGGAGGTACCCTCAAACAGTTCGCGAACCATGCGTCGGCTTTCAGCATCGTGGGCTCCGCATTTTCAGGTACTTCTCGTTTACAGGTCGGGCCGTTTACGCTATTTCTAAAGGCGGCTCACGGCAAACCGGGGCAAACCCGATCGCCCGGCCGGCTGCTTGGCCGAGAGAAAAAAGGGCCCTGGAGGAGCTGAATGCCTACATCGACCCCTTGATCATGAGCGTTCGTGACCAACCCTTGATGCCCCAAGAATTCGATCGGCTGTGACTCGTCCATAAGAATTCAAGCACTAGGGATTGCGTGCCCGCCCTGGCCTCTCTTTCACAGCTTCACCAATTTCTTTCACAGCTTCACCAATTTCTTTCACAGCTTCACCAACTTCTTTCTCACCTTCACCAACTTCTTTCACACCTTCACCAACGGCCACTCCCATCAAAACCGCCCCATGACCGACGCCGAACTGAGCTTTGAACTGTTGACCGCCTTCGATGCGCGCCAGTCGATCGACATTCCCTCCGGCGAGATTGGTGAACACCTCAACGCAACGACCGTGCGTTTTGCCTCGGGATGCGAATTAAAAATCGAATTCGACGACGACGGGCCACTGCGGGTTGGCCATATTGAAATCACCGCCTGCCAGTTAACAGAGCCGTTCATCATCCTGCTGCGCTGGTCGCTACGCAACGACACGCAACCCTACTTCATGATCCCCGCGACGCTGTACGGCACAAACAACGCCGACCGTGGCGTTGTGGCCAATCACCAGTCGGGCACCGGCGGAGAACCAAAGCTGTCCTATCGCGCCCAGGGCGTAAAAGGGCATTTTAGCCACAGCTGGCACTTCCGCGCCGATCACGCGGCGGTCCCGTCAGTCAGCGCGACATTCGACGGCCGGTTCGTGGCATTGGGCATTGAAGAGGCAACGAACCATGGCACGTACAACGGCATCGGTCTGTGGACCGCTGCCGGTGGCGACTCGATCACCGTTTCGATCGGCTCCCTGGACTGGCCCGGCCGCATTGTCTGTCACCGTTTGCATCCCGGCCGCGTCGTCGAACCCATCGTGCCTGAGAGTGCGGTCGGTACTTCATGTCGATTCTGCATGTACCAAAGCGAAGCGGAAGATCGATTTGCCTACGAACCGTTTATCTCAAGTTGGTACGAACAAATTCACGAATCTCCCCGCGGTGGTCCGCCGCCGTTGACCGCCATGCGCGACGTCGCCGAAACGCTGGTCACCGATGGCATCAATCCCGACAACGGCTACTTTTTAATGCTGCGCCATGCGGATGCACTCCAGGACCCTGCGCTGCTGTTGGCGTGGGCGGGGCTCTGCCAGATCGCGCGGCCACTGATGAACGCCGGGCGCATCCTCGGTGAGCCACGTTACCTGCAAATTGGCGGCGACATGGTCGATCGGGGCGTTGCTGAGTCGATAAGCCCCGACACGGGCCTGTTCTACGACGTCTACGTCCAGGGCCGCTGGCAACCCAACCACTGGTGGCACGACCTGGGACACACCGCACTGATCAACGGCCACGCGTGCTACCTCCTCCTGAAGATGGTCGAAGACGACCCGTCGCGCAAGGCCTGGGTCAACATCGTGAAGTCGATCCTTAAGCGCGTGCTTCCCACGCAGCGAGCCGACGGCCGTTTTCCTCATGGATTCTCGCCAGCTGACGGCTCACCCACCACGTTCGCCGGTTTCGGTGGTTGCTTCTTTGCCGCACCGCTCCTGATGACCGGCATGACCGACGCTGGCCTGGCCGCGGTCGAGCATTACTGGCAGCAGTTCACCCAGCTGGAATGGATCGGGGTAGACCTCGACTGTGCCGGCGCCCAGGATTCTGGCTCCAGTTACGCGCTGATCCGCGCATTGACCGAACTGCACCGCCAGACGGGCGATGCAAAATGGCTCGAACGCGCCGGGCACGTCCTGCACTATGCGTTCACTTACCGCTTTGGACACAACACGCAACACCGCTACCCCGTCTGCGACTGGTCCAGCAGCGGCAGCAAGGTGACCAGCACCCACAACCAACACCTCGACGCCTACGGGGGTGAAATCCTCGAAGAGTTGCACTACTATCTGCAACACGCCAGCGACCCCTACCTGGAAAGCCGCCTGGACGACTCGCTCGCCTGGGCGCGGCAGGCATATAACCGCACCGACGGCGAGTACGGTTTTGGGTCGGTCGGGCAGTGTACCGAGCAGTACTACCAGACCTACGATGTTTACCAGGCACACGAAGGCGATGGCCGGGTGTGGTCGGCGTACTTCCCGTGGGCATCGGGGTCGCTGCTCAATGCGTTCATCGTCGACACCAGGCGATCGGGCTGAATAACTGTGAAATGGGATTTGCCGACCTGGTGCAGGCGGTCAAGCAAAGCGTACTCCAGAGCGGTAGCGCGCCGCTACCTCGCGAAAAGATCGCAGCAACCGAAAACAAGGAATTGATCGAAAAGGAATTGGAACTGCTGCTCATGGGACGTTTCGCCGACCCGCGTGAAGTGGCCTATGCCATCTTGTTTCTGGCTTTGGACGAAGCGTCGTTCATCACCGGCACCGGCCTGACTGTCGACGGCGGCTACACGGCCCAATGAATTGTCCAGATTACGAATGGATTATGGTTCACTCCTGCAAATTGACCGGTCGCCGGTCCCGGGCTTTTAACAATCGCGAGAACTCCCCGCCAAGAAGTTGTCCGTCCCGGTCAAACAGGA